>Ga0187892_10001650_pt1 | contig 49568 bp, 41 predicted proteins | sample MA1701073metaG_FD_139345 | JGI IMG/M metagenome (GOLD analysis project Ga0187892, IMG submission 139345) | Bio-ooze microbial communities from a basaltic lava cave in the Kipuka Kanohina Cave System on the Island of Hawaii, USA - MA170107-3 metaG ...
CGACATGATCGAGATGGGCATTCTGGACCCGACCAAGGTGACCCGCACGGCGCTGCAAAACGCCGCCTCCGTCGCCGCCCTGATGCTGACGACCGAAGCCATGGTCGCCGAGTCCCCCAAGGATGAGGCACCGGGCGGCATGCCTGGCGGCATGGGCGGCATGGGCGGCATGGGCGGCATGGGCGGCATGGGCGACATGGGCATGTAATCCTGCCTTGAGCTTCGCTCAAACTCAAAAGGGCCGCGCAAGCGGCCCTTTTTCTTGGTGTGAGATCACCTGTGGCGGGGGCCCGCGCAGGCCTGCAGCTCGCGCTGCCTACACCGCGGGTACCGCGCCATGGCTGTTGTCGGTGGCTTCGCCCTTGGTGGCGGCCCACACGATCAGCACAATCCAGCCGATCAGCGGGATCAGCCAGATCAGCAGCCACCAGCCGCTTTTGCCGATGTCGTGCAAGCGGCGGGCGCCCACGGCCAGGGCGGGCAGCAGCAGGGCCAGGCCCACCAGGCTGGAGGTCAGCTCACCCATCAGCGACGCCGCGGCCGTGACCAGCAACTGAAACAGTGCGAACCACCAGTATTCGGGGCGCGATGCGCGCCCGGAGAAATCAGCGTACTTGCGAAAGCAGGTGGCAATGGATTGACCGAAGTCCATGGACTCTTTTCTCCTGACAAGGGTTGCGCCGTGCCAAGGCTCATGAGCGCAGACGCAGGAGCAAGCCGGCGGTGGAGCCGTCCAGCCCGGCCAGATCGCCCGACTGCAGGCGCGGCTCGATGTCCCTGGCCAGCACCTTGCCCAGCTCGACCCCCCATTGGTCGAAGCTGTTGAGGCCCCAGAGCGAGCCGCTGACGAACACGCGGTGTTCCTGCAGCGCGATCAGCGCGCCCAGCGAGGCCGGATCCAGCCGCTCCAGCACGAAGAAGCTGCTGGGCCGGTTGCCCGTGAAGTGCCTGTGGCCGCCGGCGTCGGACTGGCCCCGCATCAGCGCCTGGGCCTGGGCCAGGGCGTTGGCCAGCAGCAGCTCGTGGTGGCCTGGCAAATCGTGGGCGGCGTGGCGCACGGCGATGAATTCGAGCGGGATCACTTCCGTGCCCTGGTGCAGCATCTGGAAGTACGCATGCTGGCCGTTGGTGCCGGGCTCGCCCCAGAGCACGGGCGAGGTCGCAAACGGCAGGGCCTGACCCGCCATGTCGACCCGCTTGCCGTTGCTCTCCATCTCCAGCTGCTGCAAATAGGCCGGCAGACGGCGCAGCGCGCTGTGATAGGGCGCGATGCAGCGGCTGCTGAAGCCGTGGAAATTGCGGTACCAGAGATCGAGCAGGCCCAGGCGCACAGGCAGGTTCTGCTCCAGCGGCGCCTGGCGGAAATGCTCGTCCATCGCATGCGCGCCCGCCAGCAGCTCGCGAAAACGCGCGGCGCCGATCGCGATGGCGATCGGCAGCCCGATGGCCGACCACATCGAGTAGCGCCCGCCCACCCAATCCCAGAAGCCGAACGTGGTGTCGATGCCGAAGTCTTTCGCGGCCGCCACGTTGGTGGTCAGGGCCGCGAAGTGGCGCGCAATGTCGGTCCCCCCGCCGGCTTCGAACCAGCGTTTGGCCGAGCGCGCGTTGGTCATGGTCTCGATGGTCGTGAAGGTCTTGGACGCGACCAGGAACAGCGTGCTGTGCGGCTTGACCTGCCGGAGCACGCCAGCCAGCTCATGGCCATCGACGTTCGAGACGAAGTGAAAGCGCTTGCCAGGCGCGACGAACTCGGCCAGCGCCAGCACCGCCATCTGCGGGCCGAGATCGGAGCCGCCGATGCCGATGTTCACCACGTCGGTGATCACCTCGTCGGCGCGCACCGCTTCGGCATAGGCCAGCATCGCGTCGAGCGTGGCCTGCACTTCGCGCTGCTCGCTTGCTATTGTTTTAATAGCGTCCTGCGCCCGTTCTTCGGGGGCTGGAGCCGGATTTCTCAAAAGAAAATGCATCACCGAGCGCTGTTCGGTGCTATTGATCCTGTCGCCGGCGAACATCGCGTCGCGGTGCTGCTCCAGGCCGCACTGCCGTGCCAGCTCGAACAGCAGGGCTTGCGTGGCCGCATCGATCAGGTTTTTCGACAGGTCGGCGAACAGATGGGGGGCGCCCTGGCTGAACGCGGCAAAGCGCCGGGGGTCGGCGGCAAAGGCCTCGCGCAAATCGAAATGGCGGCCGGCCGAATCGAAATGCGCCTGCAATGCAGCCCAGGCGGCCGTCTGGTCACAGCGGGTGCGATTCATGTCCCTCTCCCTTTTCTTTCTGAGTTAAACCGCCCGCATCAGCTGTTCGAGCTTGACCGCGTCGGCGGCAAAGGCGCGTATGCCCTCGGCCAGCTTTTCGGTCGCCATCGCGTCTTCATTGAGCGCATAGCGAAAACCCGCTTCGTCGAACTGGATGGGCTCCAGCTTCAGGGCCCGGGCCTGGTCCACATCGAGCGCCTTGGCCAGCGGCTGTTCGCTGGCCGCGAGCTGGGCCAGCAGCTCGGGGCTGATGGTCAGCAGGTCGCAGCCCGCCAGCGCCGTGATCTGGCCCGTGTTGCGAAAACTCGCGCCCATGACCTCGGTGGCGATGCCGAAATGCTTGTAGTACTGGTAGATCTGGCGCACGGATTTGACGCCGGGGTCGTTGGCGCCGGCGTTGTCGGCTTCCACCCAGGCGGCGCCGGCCGACTTCTTGTACCAGTCGTAGATTCGGCCCACGAACGGGGAGATCAGCTGCACCCCGGCGTGGCCGCAGGCCACGGCCTGGCAGAACGAGAACAGCAGCGTGAGGTTGGTGCGGATGCCGCTGCGCTCAAGCTGCGCCGCGGCCTGGATGCCCTCCCAGGTCGAGGCGACCTTGATCAGCACCCGCTCGGCGGGAATGCCCTCGGCCCGGTAGAGCGCGCTGATCCGCTCGGCCCGCGCCACGCTGGCCTGGGTGTCGAAGCTCAGGCGCGCGTCGACTTCGGTGGACACGCGGCCGGGGATGATGGAGAGGATTTCGCAGCCGAAGCGCACCAGCAGCCGGTCCATGGTTTCATCGAGCGGGCGGTCCTTGAAGCGCGCGACCGTGTCCTGCAGCAGCGGCTGGTAGTCGGGCTTCTGCACGGCCTTGAGGATCAGCGAGGGGTTGGTGGTCGCGTCCTGCGGCCGAAAGGCGCTGAGCTGCTTGAAGTCGCCCGTGTCGGCGACCACCGTCGTGAACTGCTTGAGGGAGTCGAGTTGGTTCATTGGAAGATTATCCTGCTGCCAGGGAAGATTGCGAAATCGTCGCGGTTACGAAACAGAGGGCACCTCATCCAGCCCAGACAGGCTTGTCCCTTGCTGTCGAGTAGTAACTGGATTACCTCCCAGAATGCCGACAGAACGGCACCACGGCCCGCGGAAAAGCACCAAAAACCCGGCGCCAATCAATAAATTTCGAAAAATGGCGCCGAACAGCATGAAACTAAGTTACATTCATACCTTCACTCGACGCGACACCCATGAGCTTTGACCTTGTTTTGTTCGGCGGCACCGGCGACCTCGCCTGGCGCAAACTGATGCCCGCCCTGTTCCAGGCCTTTCGTCACGGCACGCTGCCCAGCGATGGGCGCATCATCGGCGTCGCACGCGACGACCTGAGCGACGAGCAGTACCGCGAACTGATCCAGTCGCGCTTTGACAAGGTCGAAGGCGCGAAACGGCCCAGCGCCGAGGAATTCGCGCGCTTTGCCGCGCTGCTGCAGTTTGTGCGCATGGACCTGTCCCGCCCCGAGGACTATGCGCTTCTTGCGGCCAGCCTGGCGCAGCGCCAGGCCGAGACCGTGGTGATGTACGTGGCCACGGCACCAGCGCTGTTCACCACCGTGTGCGAGCAGATCGCGGCCGCCGGGCTCAATTCCGCCCACACCCGCATCGTGCTGGAAAAGCCGCTGGGCCACGACCTCGCCTCCAACCGCGCGATCAACGACACCGTGCGCCGCTGCTTCCACGAAAAGCAGGTGTTCCGCATCGACCACTACCTCGGCAAGCCCTCGGTGCAAAACCTGTTCGCCCTGCGCTTTGGCAACGCGCTGTTCGAGCCGCTGTGGCGGCGCGAAACCATCGCCAACATCCAGATCACGATCGCCGAGGACCTGGGTGTCGAAAAGCGCGGCGCCTTCTACGACAGCACCGGCGCGCTGCGCGACATGGTGCAAAACCACGCGCTGCAGCTGCTGTGCGCCATAGGCATGGAGCCGCCGATCAATGCCCATGCCGATGCGATCCGCGACGAAAAGCTCAAGGTGCTGCGCTCGCTCAGACCCTGGAGCGCCCAGACCCTGTCGCAACATGTGGTGCGGGGCCAGTACGGCGCCGCTGCAGCGGGCAACGGGCCCGTGGCGGGCTACCGCGAGGAAGCCGGCGTCAACCCGCAAAGCAACACCGAAACCTTTGTCGCGCTGCGCACCGAGATCGCGAACTGGCGCTGGGCCGGCGTGCCGTTCTACATCCGCACAGGCAAGCGCCTGGCCGCGCGCGACGCCCACATCGTGGTCAACTTCAGGCCGACCCCGCACGCCATCTTCAAGGCGCCGCTGGGCGCGGCCAACCGTCTGGTGATCAACCTGCAGCCCAAGGATGGGCTGGAGCTGCACCTGCTGGCCCAGGGCCAGGACAACCGGCAAGGCGCGCGGGCGTCGAGCCAGTCGCTGGCGCCCGTGCAGCTGGACCTGGACTTCGACAAGCGCTTCGGCTCCGAGCGCGTGGGCGCCTACGAACGCCTGCTGCTCGATGTGATCGACGGGCGGCTCAACCTGTTCGTGCGCAGCGACGAGCAGGAAGAAGCCTGGCGCTGGGTCGAGCCGATTCTGGATTTCTGGAGCAACGAGCCTCAGGGTCCGCGGCCTTACGCGGCAGGCACCTGGGGCCCCAGCGCTGCCAGCGCCATGATCGCGCGCGACGGCTTCTGCTGGAGCGAGGAAAGCTGAACTGCCATACGGAGCGATCTGTCATTCTGAGCTGACTTGTCATTCTGAGCGCAGCGAAGAATCTCCAGGGCCGCACCAGAGATCCTTCGCTGCGCTCAGGATGACCCCCAAGGGACATCCCATGCTGGACCGACTGCGCTCAGGATGACCACGCAAGGACACACCATGCTGGACCGAATCAAAGCCTCCCTGCCCTCGCTGGCCCCGGCCGAACAGCGCGTCGGCCGCCTCGTGCTGAGTGATCCGCGGGCCTTTGCGAATCTGCCCGTGACCGAGCTGGCCGACCGCGCCCATGTCAGCAAGCCGACCGTCGTGCGCTTTTGCCGCAGCATGGGCTACGACGGGCTGAGCGACTTCAAGCTCAAGCTCGCAGGCAGCGTGAGCGAGGGCGTGCCCTTCATCCACCGCAGCGTGGACGTGGACGACAAAACCAGCGATGTGCTGGTCAAGGTCATCGACAACACGGTGGCCGCCTTTCTGAAATACCGCAACGATGCGTCAACCTTCGCGCTGGAGAAGGCGGCCGAGGCCCTGGCCGACACCTACAAGACCGGCAAGCGCATTGAATTCTTCGGCGTCGGCAACTCCGGCATCGTCGCGCAGGATGCTCAGCACAAGTTCTTCCGCCTGGGCGTGACCTCGATCGCCTACAGCGACGGCCACATGCAGGTGATGAGCGCCTCGCTGCTCGGGCCCGGCGACTGCGTGGTGGTGATCTCCAACTCGGGCCGCACACGCGACCTGATGGACGCCTGCGACATTGCGCGCAAGAACGGCGCGACCACGATCGTGATCACCGCCAGCGGCTCGCCGCTGGCCGCCGCCGGCCACATCCACCTGGCGGCCGACCACCCCGAAGGCTACGACCGCTACAGCCCCATGGTGTCGCGCCTGCTGCACCTGATGATCATCGACATCCTGGCCACCTGCGTGGCGCTGCGCATCGGCAGCCGGCTGCAGCCGCTGCTCAAGGAAATGAAACAGAACCTGCGCAGCAAGCGCTACACCTGAGCCGTCCGACCTCGGCCTCAGACAAAACAGGCCAGCAGCCCGCGCCAGACAATCGCTTATCGCTATTATTTTTATAGCAAATCAGATACGACCCTCTTCCACGGCATGGCAGGCGATCTTCGCGCCGGCGATGCTCAGCAGCTGCGGCCGCTCGCTCTTGCAGCGCTCGTTGGCGTAAGGACAGCGCGGGTGGAAGCTGCAGCCGCTGGGCGGGTTCAGCGGATTGGGCACCTCCCCCTGCACCGGCGTGCGGGCGCGCCCGGTGTTGTGCATCTCGGGAATCGCGTCGAGCAGCATGCGCGTGTAGGGATGGCGCGGGTTCGCAAACAGCGTCTGCTTGTCGGCCAGCTCGACCAGCCGCCCGAGGTACATCACCCCGACCTGGTCACTCACATGGCGCACCACGGCCAGGTTGTGCGAGATGAACAAATAGGTCAGACCCCGCTCGCGCTGCAGGTCCTTCATGATGTTGAGCACCTGCGCCTGCACGCTGACGTCCAGCGCCGAGGTCGGCTCGTCGCAGACCAGGAACTCCGGCTCGGTCGCCAGGGCGCGCGCGATCGAGATGCGCTGGCGCTGGCCGCCGGAGAACTGGTGCGGGTACTTCACCATGTCCAGCGGGCTCAGGCCCACGGACTTGAGCAGCTCGCCCACCCGTGCCTTGAGCGCGGCCTTGTCGGTGATCAGCCCGTGCTCCTTGAGCGGCTCGCCGATGATGTCCTCGACGATCCAGCGCGGGTTCAGGCTCGCGTACGGGTCCTGGAAGATCATCTGGATGCGCCGGCGCAGCTTGCGGCCCTCGGGCACCTTGAACGCCGCATGCGCGTCCTGGCCGTCGAAATTCAGGCCGCCACGCGTAGGCTCGTACAGGCCCACGAGCAGCCGCGCGACCGTGCTCTTGCCGCAGCCCGACTCGCCGACCAGGGCCAGGGTCTTTCCCTTCTCGATCTCGAAGCTCACGCCATCGACAGCCTGCAGCAGCTGCCTGGGCTTGCCTTCGAGCACGCGGTTGAGCCAGGGCGGGGAGACATCGAAGGTCTTGGCCAGATCATGGGCCTGGACCAGGGCGCTCATGCTGCACCTCCGCGGCTCTTCGCATCGTGCAGCCAGCAGGCCGCGCGCGTGGCGCCGGCGTCCATCAGCTCGGGGCGCTCGCTCTTGCAACGGTCGAAGACCTTGGGGCAGCGCGGGTTGAACGCGCAGCCGTGCGGGATCGCGTTGAGGCGGGGCATCGCGCCGTCGATCTGGTTGAGGCGTTCGCGGTCCACGGCCATGTCGGGAATCGAGGCCATCAGGCCCACGGTATAGGGATGGGCGGGGTGGTTGATCACCTCGTGGACCGGGCCGATTTCGGCAATGCGGCCCGCATACATCACGGCCACGCGGTCGCAGGTCTCGGCGATCACGCCCATGTCGTGCGTGATCAGCATGACGGCCGCGCCATGCTGTTTGCAGATGGTCTTGAGCAGGGTGATGATCTGGGCCTGGATCGAGACGTCGAGCGCGGTCGTGGGCTCGTCGGCCACGATCAGCTTGGGCTCGGCCGCCAGGGCCAGCGCGATCACCACGCGCTGGCGCATGCCGCCGCTGAACTGGTGCGGGTAATGGTCGATGCGCTGCTCGGCTGCCGGAATGCCGGTGTCCTGCAGCAGCCCGATGGCGCGCCGGCGCGCCTCCTCGGCACTCACGGGCAGGTGGGTCTGGATGGTTTCCACCAGCTGCCGGCCCACGGTGTACAACGGGTTCAGCGAGGTCAGCGGATCCTGGAAAATCGCGCCGATGCGCCGGCCCCGGATGCGCCGCATCTGCTCATGGCCCAGGTTGTCGATGCGCTCGCCCTCGAGCAGGATCTGCCCGCTGGCCACCCGGCCCGGCGGCTCCAGCAGGCCGATGATGGAGGCACCGGTCAGCGACTTGCCGGCGCCCGACTCGCCCACCACGCCCAGGATCTCCCCGGGCGCGATCTCGAAGGAAATATCGTCGAGCGCGCGCAGCGTGCCGCGGCGGCCGGGAAACTCGACCACGAGGTTTTTGACTTGTAGAAGACTCATTCTGGTGGGGCCTGGTTTACCTCAGACGGGGGTTGAGCGCATCGCGCAGCCAGTCACCCAGCAGGTTCACGCTCAGCGCGATCACGACCAGCATCAGGCCCGGAAACACCGTGATCCACCACTCACCCGAGAACAGGTAGTCGTTGCCGATGCGGATCAGGGTGCCCAGCGACGGCGAGGTCGGCGGCGCGCCAACGCCGAGGAAGGACAGCGTGGCTTCGGTGATGATGGCCGTGGCCACCTGGATGGTGGCCAGCACCAGCACCGGGCCCAGCACATTGGGCAGTACATGGCGGCGCATGATGCGCATCGGCGCCACGCCGGTCACGCGCGCGGCCTGCACGTACTCCTTGTTGCGCTCCACCAGGGTCGAGCCGCGCACCGTTCGGGCGTACTGCACCCAGCCGGTCAAGGAAATGGAAATGATCAGCACGCCGAACGCCAGCGACTCGTGGGCATCGGGGAACAGGACCCGGCCCACGCCGGCAATCAGCAGCGCCACCAGAATCGCGGGGAAGGACAGCATGACATCGCACAGGCGCATCAGCAGGGTGTCGACCCAGCCGCCGTGGAAGCCCGCGAGCAGGCCCAGCGACACCCCCACGACCACGGACAGCAGGACCGACGCCAGGCCCACGACCAGCGAAATGCGGGCGCCATAGATCAGGGCCGAGAGGATGTCGCGCCCCTGGTCGTCCGTGCCCAGCAGGTACTTGGCCGTGCCTTCGGCCTCCCAGGCCGGCGGCAGGCGGGCATCGCCGAGCTCCAGGGTGGTCAGGTCGAACGGGTTGTGCGGCGCCACCCAGCCGGCGAAAACGGAGCAGAAAACGCAGACGAAGGCAATGGCGGCGGCCAGCATCGCCACCGGCGAGGTGCGAAAGCTGTGGCCTACATCGCTGTCGAGCCAGCGGGCAAGTGTTTGTTTCATCGTGAGTCGACGACGAGCGGCAGCCAGCGGAGCCGGCTGCCGGTCTCGCCCTTAGTTGCTGCTTGCCTTGATGCTCATCCACTTGAAGTCGAGGATGTTGTCGGCCCGCTGAACCAGATCGACCCTCTTGCTCACGCCCCAGGCCAGCGCCTGCTGATGCAGCGGCAGGTGGCCGATGTCGGCGGCGTGCAGAGCAAACGCCTCCTTGATCATCGCATTGCGCTTGGCCTTGTCGGTTTCGGACTGGATCTTTTGCGTCAACTCATCGACCTTGGGATTGCAGTAGGAGCCGAGATTGAACTGGCCGGCGCCCTTGTCGTCCACGCAGCGCATCAGGGCGTTCAGCGCGTTGTGCGCGTCATAGGTGCTGGGGGTCCAGCCCAGCATGTAGAAGCTGGTATCGCGGCGCAGCACCTTGGGGAAGTAGGTGCCCTTGGTTTCGGCCTGAAGGTTGACCTTGACGCCGATGCGCGACAGATTGGCGGCCACGGCCTCGCAGATCTGTCCATCGTTCACATAGCGGTCGTTCGGGCAATTCATGGCCACCTCGAAGCCATTGGGGTAGCCGGCCTCGGCCATCAGCTTCTTGGCCGCCTCGACGTCGTAGGGCAGACGCTTGTTCAGCTCGGGCAGGAAGCCGTTGATGCCAGGCCCCACCATGAGCGCCGTGGTGTTGGAGGCACCGCGCATCACCGTGCGCTTGATGCCATCGATGTCGATCGCCTGGTAGAAGGCCTGGCGCACGCGCTTGTCCTTGAACGGGTTCTTGCCCTTGACGCTGGAGTACAGCAGCTCGTCGCGCTTCTGGTCCATGCCCAGGAAGATGGTGCGCAGCTCGGGGCCAGTGATCGCGCGGGTACCCGCGCTGGCGTTGACACGGGCCACGTCCTGCACCGGCACCGGCTCCATCACATCGATCTCGCCCGACAGCAGGGCCGCCACGCGGGTCGCGTCGTTGCCGATCGGCGTGAAGATCACCTCGGTCACATTGCCTTCGATCTTGCCCCAGTAGTTGCCATTGCGCGCGAACGTGGTGCGCACATTGGGCTGGCGCTCGCGCACGCGGAACGGCCCGGTGCCGTTGGCCCGAAACGAGGCGGCATTCTCCACGCCTTTGCGCCGGTCCACCGGCTTGACGGCCTGGTTGGTCTCGCACCATTTCTTGCTCATGATGTAGACGAGCGTCACCACGTCAGGCAGGATGGGGAACGGCGCCTTGGTCTCGATCTCGACCACATGGTCATTGAGCTTGCGCACTTCCTTGAGGTCGTTGGTGTAGCTCTTCATGTCGGAGCCCTCGACCTGCGTGCGCGCGAAGCTGAACAGCACATCGTCGGCGGTGAAGGGCGTGCCGTCATGGAATTGCACGCCCTTGCGCAACTCGAAACGCCACACGGTGGGCGAGGTCTGCTTCCAGCTGGTCGCCAGGGCCGGGGCCAGGCTCAGGTCCTTGTTTCGGCCCACCAGGGGCTCGTACACATTGCCGGTCACACCCAGCTGCAAGGATTCGTTGAGCGAATGCGGGTCCATCGACAGCGCATCGCCCTGGTTGGCCACCCGGATGGTGTTCGCGTTTGCTACAAAACTTGCAGCAGCCAGCGCACACAGCACGGCGGCACAGAGCAATTGCGGCTTGAATTTCATGGGAACTCCTTGGGACAAGAAACTTGTGATGTCAGACCGGAGGCGGCATCAGGCCGGCGGCAGCGGCATGGCCTGCTCGATCAGGCTGGCGTGCAGGGCCGAGCCCAGCGGCAAGATGTCGTCGTTGAAGTCGTAGCGGCTGTTGTGCAGGAAGCAGCTGCCCTCGCCACCCTGGCCTATGCGCAGGTAGGCACCGGGCTTGACCTGCAGCATGAAGGAAAAGTCCTCGGCACCCATGCTGGGCTCCATGTCGCGCACCACATGGTCTTCGCCCACCAGCGACCGGGCCACGTCGGCGGCGAAAGCCGCTTCCTCGTCCGAGTTGACGGTGGCGGGGTAGATGCGCTCGTAGTTCACGGCGGCCGAAGCCCCGAAACCCAGGGCCACCCCGCTGCACAGCTCATGCAGGCGGCGTTCGATCAGGTCCTGCGCATCCGGGCTGAAAGTGCGCACGGTGCCGACCAGTGTGGCCTTGCCCGGCATCACGCTCATCGCGCCCAGGTCGCCGGCATGCATGGCGCACAGGCTGATCACGGCGCCCTCAATCGGTTTGAGATTGCGCGACACGATGCTTTGCACGGCGGTGATGATGTGGCCTGCCACCAGCACCGGATCGACCGTCATGTAGGGATGGGCGCCATGGCCGCCGCGCCCCGTGATGTCGATCGTGATGCGGTCGGCCGCGGCCATCATCGGCCCCGGATTGATCCCCACCATGCCCGGCTTCAGGGAAGGCCAGTTGTGCATGCCATAGACGGCCTGCACCGGAAAGCGTTCGAACAGGCCTTCTTCGATCATGACCCGCGCGCCGGCGAAACCCTCTTCACCGGGCTGGAAGATCAGCACGGCCGTCCCGTCGAAGTTGCGGGTCTGGGCCAGGTAGCGCGCTGCGCCCACCAGCATCGCCGTGTGGCCATCATGGCCGCAGCCGTGCATCAGGCCCGGCCTGGAGGATTTCCAGGCGAAGTCGTTGTGCTCGGTCATCAGCAAGGCATCCATGTCGGCGCGCAGGCCTATCATCTTGCCGCTGCCGTGGCCCTGGCCCTTGATCACGGCCACGACCCCGGTCTTGCCGATGCCCTCATGAACCTCGTCCGCGCCGCACAGCTTGAGCGCCTCTTTCACGCGGCCCGCCGTGTAGACCTCCTCAAAGCCCAGCTCGGGGTGGGCGTGCAGGTCGCGGCGAAAGGCCGTGAGCTCGGGGTGAAACTCGGCGATCTGTGCGAAGACGCGGCCACTGGCCTTCAGACGCGGCGCCAGCATCAGTGGCCTCCCGCCTTGCCCACGCGCAGCCGCGGGTCGACCACGAAGTACAGCAGGTCCACCACCAGGTTGATCACCACGAAAATCAGCGCGATCAGGCACAGGTAGGCGGCCATGACCGGGATGTCGGCGAAGGTCACGGCCTGGATGAACAGCAGGCCCATGCCCGGCCACTGGAACACGGTTTCGGTGATGATGGCAAACGCAATCAAGGCGCCGAGCTGCAAGCCGGTGATGGTGATCACGGGCACCAGCGTGTTCTTGAGCGCATGGCCGAAGTGGATGGCCCGGTTGCTCAGCCCACGGGCCCGGGCAAACTTGATGTAGTCGGTGCGCAGCACCTCCAGCATCTCGGCGCGAACCAGCCGCATGATCAGGGTGAGCTGGAACACGGCCAGCGTGACCGCCGGCAGCACGATGTGGTGCCAGCCCTTGGCCGTCAACAGGCCCGTGCTCCACCAGCCCAGCTGCACGACCTCGCCGCGCCCGAAGCTGGGAAACCAGCCCAGGCCCACGGCAAACACCAGGATCAGCAGGATGCCGATCAAAAAGGTCGGCAGCGACACCCCCAGCAGCGACAGCGTCATGAACACCTGGCTCATGAAGCTGCCGCGGCGCAAGGCCGAGTAGACACCCATGGGAATGCCGATCAGAAGCGCCAGCAGGGCGGCCACCAGGGCCAGCTCCAGCGTTGCGGGAAAGCGCTCGGCGATCAGGCGCGAGACCTTGGCGCCCTGGCGCAGGCTGAGGCCGAACTCGCCCTGCGCGGCGTTGGTCAGGAAATGCCAGAACTGCACGATGAACGACTTGTCCAGCCCCAGGTCGGCGCGCAGCTCGCGGATTTGCTGGGGCGTGGCATCCTGGCCGAGCAGGAACACCACGGGGTCGCCGACGTACTGGAACAGCATGAAGGCAATCAAGGCCACGGTGACCATCACGATCACGGCTTGAATCAGACGACGCAGGATAAAGGCAAACATCAGGCAACTTTGGAGTAGCGGCGATGCTAGCAGAGCCAACGGCGCACCAACACGGGGATTTCCTTAGGTGCCGCTGCTGAACACCGCATGAACAAAGGCCCCGCGGGGCCTTTGAATCAAGCGGGCTCGGCTTTTCAGTTGACCTTGATCAGCCGCCAGTCGAGCCGGTTGTCGGCGCGATGCACGACCTCGATGTTTTTCTTCATCGCCCAGGGGATGACCTGGTTGTGCAGCGGAATGTGCGACACCTCCTCATGCTCCAGCAGCAGGGCCTTTTCGATCAGTCCGTTGCGGTTCTTCAGGTCGGTCTCCTTCTTGATGCGCTCCACCAGCGCATCCATCTGGGGGTTGGAGTAACGGCCCACGTTGTAGTTGCCGTCACCACCGGCACCGACGCTGCGCACCAGCGACTGCAGGCTGTACAGCGCATCGAAGGTCGGCACGCCCCAGCCCAGCATGTAAATGCTGGCCTCATAACGCTGGATCATCGGGAAGTAGGTCACCAGCGGCAGGGTGCGCAGCTTGGCCTTGACGCCCACCTTGGCCCACATCGCTGTGACGGCCTGGCAGATTTCCTCGTCGTTGATGTAGCGGTTGTTCGGGCAGGCGAAATCGACCTCAAAGCCGGCGGGATAACCGGCCTCGGCCAGCAGCTTGTGGGCGAGCGCGGTGTCGTAGGGCCAGCGCGCATCGGCCTTTTGGGTCCAGCCATTGACCTGCGGCGCAATCAACGTGCCGGTGGGCTGGCTCATGCCCCGCATCACGACCTTGTTGATGGCCGCCACATCGATGGCCTGGTAGAGAGCCTTGCGCACGCGCTGGTCCTTCAGCGGGTTCTTGCCCTTCACGTTGGAGCCGGGCAGTTCGTCGCGAAACTGGTCCATGCCGAAGAAGATCGTGCGGTTTTCAGCGCCGTCCACCACCTTGAGCGCGGCATGGGCGCGCAGCCTGCCCAGGTCCTGCGGGCTCGGATCGAGCACGAGGTCCAGCTCGCCCGACAGCAAGGCCGCCACACGCGTGGCCTCGGACTTGATCGGCGTGTAGACGATATCGGTCAGGTTGCCCTCCTTGGCGTACTGGGCCCTACCCCACCAGTTGGGGTTTTGCACCAGCACCAGCTTCTGGTCAGGCTGCCACTCCTTGACCATGAACGGGCCCGTGCCCATGGCATTGCGGTGGGCGAAGGTTTCTTCCTTGGTGCGGATGTCCTTGGGTTCCAGCGACTTGTTCTTCTCGGCCCAGGCCCGGCTCATGATGCGCAGCTCGGTCAGCTGGTTCATCAGCACCGGGTTCGGCGCCTTGTTGATGACGTCGATGGTGTGGTCGTCCACCTTCACCACCTTGTCGATGCCCTGGGCATAGACACCATAGTTGGAGGTCTTGGCCATGGCCCGCTCAAGCGAATATTTGGCATCGTCGGCCGTGAACGCCGAGCCATCGCTGAACTTCACGCCCTTGCGCAGGCTGATGCGCATCTGGGTCGGATTGATCAGCTTCCATTCGGTGGCCAGCTGCGGCTCGACCTTGAAGCTGCGGCTGTTGTAGTACACCAGCGAGTCGTAGATCGCCGCGTGCACGCCATTGCCCAGCGCATTGTTCTGCGAATGGATGTCCAGCGTGGGGATGTCGCTGGCACTGGACCACTTGAAGGTTTTGGCATGCAGGGCCGGCGCGGCGGCGAACGTCGCGAGCGCGGCGGCAGACAACAAGGCAAGTTTGAGTTTCATGGGACTCTCGAAATTTGAAAGCCACGACTATGCACCAGGCCTGTGCGCCAAGTGGCAAGGGCTTTCCCGGTGTGCTGCGGCAGCGCCCTCAGCGCTTGCTGTGCAGCACCGCGGGCAGCAGCCGGACCGGCCCATACCAAGCCCGCGTGGTGGTCTGGGTGTTGTCGCTGTCGGTCATGATGCCTACGGCCACCAGGGCACCCGGCGCCTCGCCAAAGGCCTTCTCGTAATCAGCCCGGATGTTGCGCTCGTAATCGAGCCACTGGTTGAGCTTGGCCGGGCCCGACTCGACCACGAGCTTGCGGATGCGGTCGGTGCGCGGATTGATGATCACGCTGCCGGGCGCGCGCTGATTGCACCAGACGTACATCAGCGTGGCGTAGGGCATTTCCTCGCCGGTAAGGCTGCGCGCCAGTTCGGACAACATGGCGTTCCTGGCCGACAGCTTGCTGCGATCGCCCTCGAAGGCCAGAACAAGACGCACCGGGGAGTCGTCTGCTTCGCGCTGGGCCATGTCGGCCGCGGCGATCAGCTCGGGAACCTTCCAGGAAAATCGCAGGCTGCCGAGCTCTGCCGGCTCGATGCGAACGGGCTGGCGCAGCATGCTGGCCGAAGACACCGCCGTCACGGCCACGGCATCGCGGCCGTCCAGCCGTGTGTAGGTGAATTGGGTGGCCTGCTTGCCGGGGAGCTTGTAATGCTGCCAGGGCCGCGCCGTGATGTCGGGCGTGACAGCAGCGCTCCAGGAAGTGGCGGCCGCGCCGGCGTCGTCTGCCGATTCGGGAGCCGAGGCGCAGGCCACGAGTTGGGCCAGCGCCACAACCACGAACGATTTCTCAAGACAGGTTCGCATGGATATCCAAGCCCCCAATGAATCGGTTGCGTGCCATCCCTGCAGCCATAGTTCTTGTCGCAGGGCGATTGCTTCGAACGCTCTCACCCAAGTGAAAAAAGCCGCCGGCCCGAAGGCTGGCGGCTTTTGGCCGATTCCGGTCACCGCTGGCACGAGGCCAGCGAACGATCAGAAGGAGTGGCGAACGCCGAACTCGATGCCGCTGGTGTTGCGACCAGCGGTGTTCAGGCCGGCAGCGGACAGACCGCCGGTGGACACGAGGTTGTTGGCTGCGCCCTTGTTGGTCACGCGGGCGTACGTGGTGTACAGCGCGGTGCGCTTGGACAGGTTGTGAACATAGCCGATCGAGAACTTGCGGAAGTCGTTGGGGCTGCCCTTCAGGTCGTAGCGGCTGTAGGCAGCACGCACCTCACCGGCGCCGATGGGCGCGGTGGCACCGATCAGCCAGGCGTTTTGCTTGGTTTCGGGCGCAACGCCAACCTTGGCCTTCTCTTGCACCCACATGAACATGGGGGTGGCCACGCCGAAGTTGTAGGAGACACCCAGGTTGGTGGCCTTGGTGTCGCCCTTGGTGGCGAGCGTAGTGCCGGTCTCGAGCTTGCCATAAGCAGCCGCCACGTTCAGCGGACCTTGGGCGTAGCCACCGCGGAGACCCCAGTAGTTGCCATTATCGATGTTGGTGTTGGAAGCATTCTCGCCGAAGGCGTACTGGGCCTGGCCGTAGAAGCCGCCGAGGTTGCCGGGCAGGAAGTAGCCGACGGAGTTGCTGTTGCGCACAGGCGCGCCAAGCATGGCGGCCGTCTGGGCACCGCCCACGCCGACGGTGCCGAACGGATCGAACACGGTGGCGTTCCAGAAGCTCGGGGCGTAGTCACGGCCCAGGCGGACTTCACCGAAGGCGCCGTTCAGGCTCACGGTGGAGCGGCGCTGGAAATTGAAGCCACCGCCCGCGGCAGCGCCCGTGCCGTCGTCGGGGTTCAGAGCGCCTTCCAGATGGAAGCCGGCCGACAGGCCGCCACCGAGGTCTTCCGTGCCACGGAAGCCCAGACGGCTGCTGTTCAGGCCGCTGGTGCTCAGGCCGTTGCGGTGCGCATCGGAGCCCTTCAGACGGGCGACGCCGGCGTCGACGATACCGAACAGGGTCACGGAAGACTGAGCCATGGCAGCGCCGGAAGCAGCCAGCACAGCCAGGGCAATCAGAGATTTTTTCATTGCGAGTTTCTCCAAGGTTAAACATAGGGCGCCGGTACGAAGGAATCAAATGGGGCGCAAGCACCTTGACGATTCCACCGGTTCCCCGGGCCAACCTCCTTTTGGGAAGTTGGTGTGATTGCACCAGACGGCGCTGGCTTGCGCAAAGAAATTAGCCCAAAATCGGCGCAGGAACGGAAATTTCGTTGCAGTGATGCAACAATCCCGGTTTGAACTGTGGAACCGGCACCACAGGCCAGGCGCTGAAGCCCCCGCTTTCAACTGGTTCTGGCGGGCTGGCAGGCTGGCCAGAATCCAGGCCTGTAGCGGCTGTCGCCCGACTGAAAGGGACTGTATGGACAAATTTCTGATTGCCGCCGACGCGGCCCTGCGCACCCTGTTTGCCACGCCGCGCGCGTCGAGACCCTGCCCGGTGCTGCCGGCCGACGAGACCCGGCTGGACGGCCCCGAAAAAAAACAGGCCGGTGCGCTGATGCGGGTCAACCATGTGGGCGAGATCTGCGCCCAGGCGCTCTATACGGCCCAGGCGGCGGCCACCCGCAATGCCGGACTGCGCGCCCATTTCGAGGCGGCCGCGCGCGATGAGACCGATCACCTGGCCTGGACCAAGGGGCGTCTGGACGAACTGGGCGATCGGCCCTCGCTGCTCAACCCACTGTGGTACGCAGGCGCTTTCGGTATCGGCCTGCTGGCAGGTCGGCTGGGGGACAGGGTGAGCCTGGGCTTCGTGGTGGAAACCGAAAAGCAGGTGGAGGCGCATCTGCAAAGCCACCTCGACAGGCTGCCGGCCAACGATCATGCCTCGCGCGCCATCGTCGTGCAGATGAAGGAGGACGAGGCGCGCCATGCGGCCGAGGCGCTGCTGGCAGGCGGCATGGAGCTGCCTCCACCGGCCAAGGCCTTGATGCGCGCGGCCGCGAAGGTCATGACGACGACGGCGCATTACATTTGAGTACCGGCCCCGTCGATTTGCTGTAGAACAGACAGCGCCTCACGCCCACCGCATGAGGACTCAGGGCCGATTCAGGCCTCGACCAGCTCGAAGCTGGTGACGATCTCCGCCGTCTTGGCCAGCATGATGCTGGCCGAGCAGTATTTGTCGTGGCTCATCGCGATGGCGCGCTCCACGGCAGCCGCCGGGATGCCCTTGCCGGTCACGGTGAAATGCATGTTGATCCGGGTGAAGACCTTCGGATCGACCTCGGCCCGGTCCGCCGTGAGCGTGACCGAGCAACCCCGCACGTCGTGGCGGCCGCGCTTGAGGATCAGCACGACATCGTAGGCGGTGCAGCCGCCGGTGCCGGCCAGCACGGTCTCCATCGGGCGCGGCGCGAGGTTCTGCCCCCCATTCTCGGGCTTGGCCCCATCGGGCGCACCATCCATGGTGAGCACGTGCCCACTTCCTGTTTCGGCAACAAAACCCATGCCGGAGCGCGTGCCGGCCGCGCCGGTCCAGCTGACGGTGCATTCCATCATTTCAAACAACCTTTATTAAAAATACTTTCAACCAACCAATTCAACTGATAGTCTGAACTTTGCCCTAATTTGACACCGCTGCTTTGCTGCGTCGCAGCAAAGTTCGCTACAATCGATGCATCGCACAAGCCCTCTTGTGCACCGCTTGTCTCCTCCACCCTCCGAAAAGGTGGATTCGGCCCCGAATCGCAAGGTTCGGGGCTTTTTTCTTGGCACTCGCGGCTGGCCCTCTATCATCGCGCCTGAGCGAAAAACCATGAAACCAGCCCCAAGCCCCTCCCCCAAGCCCCTCAAGCCGGCCGACTACCTCAAGAAGATCCTGACCGCCCGCGTCTACGACGTGGCCGTGGAATCGGCGCTGGAGCCGGCCAAAAACCTGAGCCGGCGCCTGCACAACAAGGTGCTGCTCAAGCGCGAGGACCAGCAGCCGGTGTTCAGCTTCAAGCTGCGCGGCGCCTACAACAAAATGGCGCAGCTGACCGCCGGGCAGCTCGAAAAAGGCGTCATCTGCGCCTCGGCCGGCAACCATGCGCAGGGCGTGGCCATGAGCGCCCACAAGCTCGGCACGCGCGCCGTGATCGTGATGCCCACGACCACGCCGCAGGTCAAGATCGACGCCGTCAAGGCCCTGGGTGGCGAGGTCGTGCTGCATGGCGACAGCTACTCCGACGCCTATGAGCACGCGGCGGCGCTGGAGCGGCAGCAGGGCCTGACCTTCGTACACCCGTTCGACGACCCCGACGTGATCGCGGGCCAGGGCACGATTGCGATGGAAATCCTGCGCCAGCACCAGGGAGCGCTGGACGCGGTGTTCGTCGCGATTGGCGGCGGCGGCCTGGTTTCGGGTGTGGCCAACTACATCAAGGCCGTGCGACCCGACATCAAGGTGATCGGCGTGCAGATGAACGACTCCGACGCCATGATGCAGTCGGTGGCCGCGAAAAAGCGCGTCACCCTGCCCGACGTCGGCCTGTTTTCCGACGGCACGGCCGTCAAGCTGGTGGGCGAGGAAACCTTTCGCGTGGCGCGCGAGCTGGTCGACGACTTCATCACGGTCGACACCGACGCGGTTTGCGCGGCGATCAAGGACGTGTTCGTGGACACGCGCAGCATCGTCGAGCCCGCCGGTGCGCTGGCCGTGGCCGCGATCAAGCAGTATGTGGCCCGGCACAAGACCCGGGGCGAAACCTACGCCGCCATCCTGTGCGGCGCGAACATGAACTTCGACCGGCTGCGCTTCGTGGCCGAGCGCGCCGAGGTCGGCGAGGAGCGCGAGGCGCTGTTCGCGGTCACGATTCCCGAGGAGCGCGGCAGCTTCAAGCGTTTTTGCGAAGCCATCGGCAACCTGCCGGGCGGCCCGCGCAATGTGACCGAGTTCAACTACCGCATCAGCGACGCAGCGCGCGCCCATGTGTTCGTCGGCCTGACCACCCATGGCAAGGGCGAGAGCAGCAGAATAGCCGCCAATTTCAGCAGGCACGGCTTCGAGGCGCTGGACCTCACGCACGACGACCTGGCCAAGGAACATATCCGCCACATGGTGGGTGGCCATTCGGCGCTGGCGCAGGACGAGCGGCTGCTGCGCTTCGTGTTCCCCGAGCGGCCGGGCGCGCTGCTGAAGTTCCTCTCGCACATGCGCCCGGGCTGGAACATCACGCTGTTCCACTACCGCAACCAGGGCGCGGACTACGGCCGCATCCTGGTGGGCCTGCAGGTGCCGCAGGCCGACAACCAGGCCTTCGGTCAATTTCTCGAAACCCTGGGCTATCCCTGCGTAGAGGAAACCCGCAACCCGGTGTACCGGCTGTTTTTGCAGACCTGAGGACCGGCCCATCGACTTCGTCAAGCACTACCTGCTGGCCGTCCAGTTCTTCACCCGCATCCCGGTAACCGGGCGGCTCGCGCAATGGGTCGGCTTCAGCCCGGCCATGCTGCGCGCGAGCGCTACCCATTTCCCCGGCGTCGGATGGCCCATCGCCCTGGTGGCATGCGCGTCGTATGCTCTTTTTTTCATGGCATTGCCGGCCAGCGTGTTCACGCCGCTGGCCGCCGCCGTGGCCTGCACCATCGCCACCGTGCTGCTGACCGGGGGCTTTCATGAGGACGGACTGGCCGATATGGCCGACGGCCTGGGCGGCAGCGCCGAGCGGGCCCGCGCGCTGGAGATCATGAAGGACTCGCGCATCGGCGCCTATGGCGCCATGGCCCTGGTGCTGGCCCTGCTGGCCAAGGTCGCGCTGCTGGCGGTGCTGGGCTCGCAGGGCCTGCGCGTGGCGCTGGCCGCGCTGGCCGGCGCCCATGTGCTGTCTCGCTTCATGCCGCTGCTGCTGGTGCGCAGCCTGCCCCATGTGGGCGACAGCGCGCGCTCCAAGAGCAAGCCGCTGGCCGACCAGATCAGCGCGCGGGCGCTGCTGGGCGCCGCCCTTTGGTGTTTGCCGCCTCTGGCCCTTGTGGGATGGTCGCAATGCGCTATATTTTTAATAGCATCCATGGGCGCCTGCACACTGGCCCTGCTCTGGATGGCACGGCTGCTGGCGCGGCGCCTGCAAGGCTTCACGGGTGACGGCCTCGGTGCGGCGCAGCAGCTGTGCGAGATCGCGTTTTACGCGGGCGCGGCCCTGGCGCTGAGATTCCCGTCGTGAGGACGCCGAAGTGACACTCTGGCTGGTCCGCCACGCTCAGCCCTTGGTCGAGGCCGGCATTTGTTACGGCGCGCTCGATCTGGCGGCCGACCCCGCTGCCACGACCCGGACGGCCCGCGCCTTGGCCGAGGCGCTGCCAGCGGGCATCGTGTTGCGGAGCTCGCCGCTGCAGCGCTGTACCCGGCTCGCGAAGGCGCTGCTGGCGCTGCGCGCCGACTTGTCGCTGCAGACCGATGCCCGACTGGCAGAGATGAACTTCGGCCGCTGGGAGGGCCGGGCCTGGGATGCGCTGCCACGCGCCGAGCTCGACGCCTGGACCGCCGATTTCGCGCACTACCGGGCCGGCGGCCTTGGCGAATCAGTCCATCAGGTGATGGAGCGGGTCGGGCAAGCGCTGGACGACGCCAGGTGCAGCGGGCGCGACCAGGTCTGGATCACGCACGGCGGCGTCGTCAAGGCTGCGAGCCTGCTGGCGCGGGGGGTATGCCGGGTGGAAAACCCTTGCGACTGGCCCAGCCAGGGGCTGTCGTGGGGCCAGTGGTGCCAGATGGAGCCAGGACCGGGGCAGCCGGTGCCGCGCGCGGGGCCACCGGCGGCACAGCGGGGGCCGCCCCCACCGTTGCCGTCTCAGCCCCCACCGGCGCGGCCGCGTTGAGCGGCAACTCCAGGGTCAGGGCCGGTGCGGCATCCATGGCCGCCGCCAGGACGGCCCGCCGCCCGGCCACCGACTGCAGCACATAGCCCTCATCCACCACCGTACCGACCCGATAAGGCTTGGCCGGCTTGCCGTCCACCGAAATCAGGGCTGCGCCCGCCTGGGATACACCGGCCGCCACGCCGACCAGGGCAAAGCGGCTGGCGAGGTTGACCGCCGGCGCCGCCATCGCCACGGCCGGCACGGCGCCCAGCAGAGCAGCAGTGCGGGCAGGATCCGCAGGCAGGGGAGCCGCCTCGGGCACGGCGACACCCGGGCTGGACAGTACGGTCACGAACTTCAGGCCCCAGTATGCCGTGCAGGCCGCGGCCAGCGCCCAGACCGCGAAGGTGGCCAGGCGCAAACCCCACGGGCTTGGCGAATTCGTCAACATGCGGCGATTATCATTGAAGCGAATCCCGTTGCAGGCAATCAAGTTTCATGACCCAATTCAGAATGTCCCTCCGGCGCGGCCTGCAGGCCGGCTTCACCCTGATCGAGCTCATGGTGGTGCTGGTCATCATCGGTGTGCTGGCCGCACTGATCGTGCCCAATGTGCTGGAGCGCGCCGACGACGCTCGCGTCACGGCCGCCAGGACCGACGTCAACAACCTGATGCAGGCCCTCAAGCTCTACCGACTCGACAACCAGCGCTACCCGACGGCCGAGCAGGGCTTGCAGGCGCTGCTGGTCAAGCCCACGACCGGTCCGATTCCACCGAACTGGAAACCCTACCTCGAAAAACTGCCCAACGACCCTTGGGGCCGGCCCTACCAGTACCTCAACCCCGGCGTGAAGGGCGAGATCGATGTGATGTCCTTCGGCGCCGACGGCCAGTCCGGCGGCGAGGGCCGGGATGCAGACATCGGAAGCTGGCAGTAAATTGGGGTCAGATTCCAATTAATGGCGCAACATGGGCACTCCATCTGGCAAGTCCTCGATTAATTGGAATCTGACCCCCATTAATGGCTTCACCCTGCTGGAGCTGCTCGTCGTGGTGGCCATCATCGCCGTGGCGACGGCCGGGGTCAGCGTGGCGCTGCGCGACTCGGCCTCCAGCCAGCTTGAGCGCGAGGCGCAGCGGCTGGCCGCCCTGCTCGAATCGGCCCGGGCCCAGTCGCGCGCCAGCGGCGTGCCGGTGCGCTGGCAGGCCACGGCCGAGGGCTTCCGGTTCGAGGGCTTGCCGCCGCAGGCGCTGCCCCAGCACTGGCTCGCCACCGACACCACCGTGCAGGGCTCCGTCACCCTGCAGCTCGGGCCCGAACCCCTGATCGGCCGCCAGGAGGTGGTGCTCGCGTTGGGCAGCCAGCCCGAACGGGCCGTGCGCGTGGCCACCGACGGGCTGCGGCCTTTTGTGGTCCAGCCGCTGGAGCAGCCATGAACCGCGCCCGCCGCGCCGGCTTCACCCTGATCGAGGTGCTCGTGGCGCTGGCCATCGTGGCCATCGCGCTGGCTGCGGGCCTGCAGGCGACCACGGCGCTGACCAACAACGCGCTGCGCCAGTCCGACATGCTGCTGGCCCAGATCTGCGCCGAAAACGAGCTGGTCAAGGTGCGGCTGTCCAAGCAGATGCCCAGCGTGGGCGACAGCAGCCTGAGCTGCGAGCAGGCCGGGCGCAGCTACAACGTGGCGGTGTCGGTGCGGCCCACACCCAACCCGAGCTTCCGGCGGGTCGACGCCCAGGTGCTGGACGGCGTCACACCCCTGCTGCGGCTCTCGACCGTGGTGGGCCGGTTCTGATGCGCGCGCGCCGGCCCCGTCGCGGCTTCACGCTGGTCGAACTGCTGGTCGCCATCGCGGTGATGGCCTTGCTGGCCGTGCTGAGCTGGCGCGGGCTGGACGGCATGACGCGGGCCCAGGCCCAGACCCGGCAGCGCGCCGATGAGCTGCTGAGCCTGCAGGCCGCGCTGGCGCAGTGGTCGGCCGACCTCGACGCCCTGGTGCAGACTCCGCAGCTCAGCGCCATCGACTGGGACGGCCGCGTGCTGCGCATCACGCGGCGCAGCACGGCGCCGGATGCCGAGGGCCCGCTGGTCGTGGCCTGGTCGCGCCGCAGCATCGGCGGCCAGGGCCAGTGGCTGCGCTGGCAATCGCCGCCGCTGCGCAGCCGCGACGACTTGCAGCAGGCCTGGAGCCTGGCGGCACTGTGGGCGCAAAACCCCGGCGATGAGGAGAAAAAACGCGAAGTCGTGATCGCACCGCTGCAGGACTGGCAGATTTTCTTTTTCCGCGGCAATGCCTGGACCAACCCCTTGTCCAGCGAGGGCGCCGCGCCCGGCGCAACAGCGCCGCCGGCCATCACGGCCGTGCCGGATGGCTTGCGGCTGGTGCTGACGCTGCCCGAGGGCCAGGCGCTGAGCGGGCGGCTCATGCGCGACTGGGTGCGGCCCACGGTCGGCGGGGGTAAATCGTGAACGCAAACCCCATGACATCTGATCTCGCCTGCGGCATCGATGACAGCAGGTCATTTCGTCATCAAAGCGAAGCGAAGTCATGCGCGAAACGCGTCATCCAGCGGCAACGCGGCGCGGCGCTGCTGGCTGCCATGCTCACGGTCACGCTGGTCGCCACCTTCGCCGCCGCGGCGCTGTGGCAGCAATGGCGCAGCGTGGAGATCGAGGCGGCCGAGCGCGCGCGCGTGCAGGCGGCCTGGGTGCTCACGGGGGCGCTCGACTGGGCGCGCCTGATCCTGCGCGAAGACGCCCGCTCCGGCGGAGCCGACCATCTGGCCGAGCCCTGGGCCGTGCCGCTGCAAGAGGCGCGCCTGTCGACCTTTCTCGCCGCCGACCGAAGCAACCCCGGGGGCGACAGCAGCGACCCGCAGGAGGCCTTTCTGTCGGGCCAGATCACCGACCTGCAATCGCGCCTGAACCTGCTCAACCTGGTGGAGAACAACAAGCTGTCCGAGCCCGCGCTGCGCAACTTCGCCAAGCTGTTCGCCCTGCTGGGACTGCCGCCGCAGGAGCTCGAGGCGCTGGCCAGCAACCTGCGGCTCGCGCTCGACAGCAGTGCCGCCGGCACGGCGCCGCTGCTGCCGCAGCGGGTCGGGGAACTGACGCTGCTGGGCCTGTCGCCGGGCAGCGTGGCGCTGCTGCGTCCCTATGTCACGCTACTGCCCTCGCGCACGCCCGTCAACCTCAACACCGCTAGCGCCGAAGTGCTCTACGCCAGCATCGCACCGCTGGACATGGCCGGCGCCCAGCGCCTGGTGGTCGAACGCCGGCTTGCGCACTTTCGCACGCTGGCCGATGCCGCCCGGCTGATCGCCGCCAAGGACGAGGCGCTCAGCGACAGCCAGCACGCGATCGCCGCGCGCTACTTCGAGGTGCGGGCCCGCCTGCGGCTGGAGCAGACGGTGGTGGAAGAACGCGCCGTGCTGCAGCGCGACGGCCTGGAGGTCAAGACCTTGTCGCGCGAACGCGAGCCCGGTGAGCTCGCCGCCCGGGCGTCGCCGCCGCAGCGCTGAGCCTTCGCAGGCGTGACCGCGTGCCAACACACCTCTCTACAATGGGTTGCAAAATATTTCCATGAGCACCCTGATCGTCACCCTCCCCCTGCTGCCGGCGGGGTCCGCCCCGGAATACAGCTACGCGCTGACGCCCGACGGCCACGCGCTGGCGCGCCACGGCGAAGCTCCCGCGGCCCTGCTGCCGCTGCCCAGCCGCTCCGGCGAGATCGTGGCCGTGGTGCCGGCCCAGGCCCTGTCCTGGCACAGGGTCGAGCTGCCTAAAGGAACGACAGCCAGTTCGCCACGCCTGCGCGCTGTGCTCGACGGCCTGCTCGAAGAGTGTCTGCTCGACGAACCCGAGAACCTGCATTTCGCGCTGGAGCCGCTGGCGCGGGCCGGCGCGCCGGTCTGGGTGGCCGTGTGCAGCAAGGCCTGGCTGCGCGCCGCCTTGCAGGCGCTGGAAGCGGCCGAGCGGCCGGTGTCACGCATCGTGCCCGAGTTCTCACCCGGCGTGGCCCCGCTGCCGCGGGTCCATGTGACCGGCACGCCCGAGACGGCCCAGCTGGTCATCACCGGCGCCCAGGCCGACCGCGGCGTGACCGTGCTGCCCTTGACCCCCGCCGCCGTGGCGCTGGCCCAGTCCGCCGGCTCCTGGCCCGACGCCACCGAGGTGCTGGCCGAGCCGGGCGTGGCCGCGCTGGCCGAGCAGCTGCTCGGCCGCAAGATCAGCCTGCAGCAAAGCGCGCAGCGCTGGCTCGAGTCCGCCCGCACACCCTGGGATCTGGCCCAGCTCGAACTCGCCAACTCCAGCCGCTCGCGCGCCCTGAAACGGCTGGCTACGGTCTGGCGCGAGCTGCTGCGCGCGCCGCAGTGGCGCGCCGCGCGCTGGGGCGCCGCCGCGCTGCTGATCGCCAATCTGCTGGGCCTGAACGCCTGGGCCTGGAAGGAAAAATCGGCCCTCGATCAGAAGCAGTCCGAGATCCGCAAGGCCCTGACCCAGACCTTTCCCGCCGTCAAGGCCGTGGTCGATGCGCCGCTGCAGATGGAGCGCGAAGTCGCCGCGCTACGGCAGGCCGCCGGCACGGCCTCGGGCCGTGATCTCGAGGCGATCCTGGGTGCCTTGAGTACCGCAGCCCCCGCCAATCGGTCGCTCAGCGCTATTGAATTCATAGCTGGCGAGGCCCGCATCAGGGGCCTGGACCTGAGCGCGCAAGAGGCCGCCGGCGTGGCTGCCGCGCTGCAGGCCCAAGGCTATGCCGCGCGTACCGAGGGCGACGCCCTGCTGGTCAAGCCTGAGGCTGGACGATGAAGCTGCCCCCCGAACTGAGGGCGCGCTGGGACCAACTTGCGCCGCGTGAAAAAAACCTGGGGCTGCTGGCGGCCGCACTGATCGGCGCCGCCCTGCTCTGGTGGCTGGGACTGGCCCCGGCCTGGCAGACCTTGCGCAGCGCCGAGGCCCGGCATCGCGGCCTCGATGCCCAGCTGCAGCGGATGTTGCGCCTGCAGGCCCAGGCCCAGCTGCTGCAGTCGCAGCCGCGCCTGGGCCACGACGAAGCCCTGCGCGCGCTGGAGGCCTCGGTCCGGCAGGGCCTGGGCGCCAGCGCCCAGCTCAGCGTGGTCGGCGAGCGGGCCACGGTCACGCTCAAGGGCACCTCGGCTGATGCCCTGGCGCAGTGGCTGAGCCAAGTCCGCATCAACGCGCGCGCCCTGCCAACCGAAGCCCGACTGGTCCGCACGGCCGCCCCGGCCGATGCCGGTGCGCCCGCAGGCTGGAGCGGCACCCTGGTGCTGAGCCTGCCGACCCGCTGAGCCGCGTTAGCGACCGCTTCGTTCGTGGCACGACTGAAACCTTCCGCTCCGCCCACCCCCTGGCTGTGGGCCGCCTCCGGCCTGCTGGCCGGCCTGCTGCTTGCCGTGCCGGCCTTCGCCCCCGCAAGCTGGCTGGCCGCCCTGCTGCTGCAAGCCAGCTCGGGCCATCTGCAGCTGGCCCAGGTCCGCGGCACGGTCTGGGACGGCTCGGCGCAGCTGGTGCTCGCCGGTGGCACGGGCAGCCACGACGCGGCGGCCCTGCCGGGCCGCGTGCAATGGCGGCTCAGGCCCGGCTGGCAGGGCCTGGCTGTGCAACTCGACGCTTCCTGCTGCACGCCGCGACCCCTGCAACTGAACGCCACGGCGCGCTGGGGCGGGGGCCGGCTGGTGCTGGCCGACGGAGCGTCGCAATGGCCCGCGGCCGTGCTCGCAGGCCTGGGCACGCCCTGGAACACGCTGCAGCCCGAGGGCCAGCTGAGCTTGTCGACGCGAGGCCTTTCAGTAGAATGGGTTGAAGGGCGGCTGGTCCTGGCGGGGCAGGCCCAGCTGGAGGCGATCGGGATCTCATCGCGCCTGTCCACGCTCAGGCCCATGGGAAGTTACCGTATCACCCTCGAGGGAGGCTCTACGTCAACGCTTCAACTGGACACGCTCGAAGGCAGCCTGCAGCTCACCGGCAGCGGCCGCTGGGTTGGTTCGCGGCTTCGCTTTGAAGGCACGGCCAGCGCGGCGCCCGAGCGCGAGGCCGCGCTGTCCAATCTTCTGAACATCATCGGGCGGCGCCAGGGCGCACGCTCCATCATCACCGTGGGCTAACAACATGAACACTCGTGTCCAACACAGTCCCCGGCGGGCCGGCATGTCCCTCGCGGTCCTCGCCCTGCTGGCCGGAACCTCGGGCGTTCTGCAGGCCCAGACGCCGGCCCCCGGCGCACCGAAGCCGGGCGAGCCGGTCACGCTGAACTTCGCCAACGCCGAGATCGAGGCGGTCGCGCGCACCATGGCCGCCATCACCGGACGCAACGTGGTGGTCGATCCGCGCGTCAAGGGCACGATGAGCCTGAGCACCGACCGCCCGGTCCCGCCGGCGGCCGCCTACAACCAATTTCTGGCCGCGCTGCGGCTGCAGGGCTTCACCGTGGTCGAGACCGACGGCCTGTACAAGGTCGTGCCCGAGGCCGACGCGAAGCTGCAGGGCGGCCCGGTCTCGGTCGGGCCGGCGCGGGCCCAGGGCAGCCAGATCGTGACCCAGATCTTCCGTCTCAACTACGAGACCGCCAACAACCTGGTGCCGGTGCTGCGCCCGCTGATCAGCCCCAACAACACGATCAACGTCAACCCCGGCACCAACTCGCTGGTGATCACCGATTACGCGGACAACCTGCAGCGCCTGGGCCGCATCATCGCGGCGCTCGATATGTCCAATGCCACCGACATCGAGATCATCCCGCTCAAGCATGCGATCGCGACCGACCTGGCCCCCCTGGTCACCCGCCTGGTCGAAAGCGGCACTGCCGCCGTGGCTCCAGGCCAGGCCGACACCTCGTTCAGAACCACGCTGCTGGCCGAGCCTCGCAGCAACGCGCTGATCCTGCGCGCGGCCAACCCGGCGCGCCTGGCGCTGGTCAAGTCCCTGATCGACAAGCTCGACCAGCCCAGTGCCGGCGCCACCCCGGCAGGCAACATCCACGTCGTCTACCTCAAGAATGCCGACGCGACCAAGCTCGCGATCACCTTGCGCGCCGCGATTGCCGGCGAGGCCCGGACCCCGACCACGCCCGGCACCCCGAGCGTCGCACCGGTGGCCGCCACCGCGGGCGTGGCGGTAGGCGCCGGCCTGCCGAGCGCCCAAGCTGCGGCCCAGCCGTCGACCGGCGGACAAATCCAGGCCGACCCGGCCACGAACTCGCTGATCATCACGGCGCCCGAGCCGCAATACCGCCAGCTGCGCGCCGTGATCGACAGGCTCGACGAGCGGCGGGCCCAGGTGCTGGTGGAAAGCCTGATCGCCGAGGTCAACGCCGACAAGGCGGCCGAGTTCGGCATCCAGTGGCAGGGCGCTTTGGGCCGGCGCGGCGACACCAACATCGGCCTGCTGGGCACCAACTTCAGCATAGGCGGCCAGAACATCATTTCCCTCCAAGCCGGGGCTCGCAGCGGCAACGTCGTGCCCTCGACCGGCGCCAACTTCGGCCTGCTGCACAGGACCGGCGGCGTCTACGTGCTGGGCTTTGTGGCACGCTTCCTGGAAGCCAGCGGCGACGGCAATGTGCTGTCCACGCCCAACCTGCTGACGCTGGACAACGAGGAGGCCAAGATCGTGATCGGCCAGAACGTGCCCTTCGTGACCGGCCAGTTCACCAGCACCGGCGCCGCCACGGCCACGGTCAACCCGTTCCAGACCATCGAGCGCAAGGACGTGGGCCTGACGTTGCGCGTGCGGCCGCAGATCAGCGAGAACGGCACGGTCAAGCTGCAGATCTTCCAGGAAACCTCGAGCGTGCAGGCGGGTACCGAAAACGCCATCAATGGCCCCACGACGAACAAGCGCTCCATCGAATCGAATGTGCTGGTGGACGACGGCGCCATCGTGGTGCTGGGCGGCCTGCTGCAGGACACCTATGCAGGCAACCAGGAGAAGGTGCCGGGCCTGGGCGACGTGCCCCTGTTCGGCAACCTGTTCAAGAGCGAGACCCGCAGCCGCAAGAAGACCAATCTGATGGTGTTTCTGCGTCCCGTCGTGGTGCGCGACGCCGCCTCGAGCAACAGCTTGTCGCTGGACCGCTATGACCTGATGCGCGCCGGCCAGAAAGATGCCCAGCCTGTGCCGAGCTCGGTGGTGCCGGTCAACGAGGCCCCGGTGCTGCCGCCCCTGCGCGCAGCGCAGCCTGCCAACCCCGCCGCAGCGCAGCCTGCCATCCCCGCCGCGCCCCAGCCCGCTGCCCCGTAGCTCCGCCGGCCCCCACCAATTAGCCTGCCGCGCATGCGTCACCCCCTGCCCTATGCCTTCGCGCGAACCTACCAGCTGCTGCTGGAGGACGACGGAAAAGACTGCACGCTCTGGCATGCCGGCCAGCCCGACGCAGGCGCCTGCAGCGAAATCATGCGCAAGTACGCCGTGCGCTCGCTGCAGCGCATCGACGCCGGCGCGCTGGCGCAGCGCATCAGCGCCGCCTATGCCCAGGGCGAGTCGAGCGCGGCCACCGTGGTCAGCGAAGTCGAGAGCGACGCCGATCTCTCGCGCATGATGCAGGAGCTGCCCGCCGTCGAGGACCTGCTGGAGACGGCCGACGACGCGCCCATCATCCGCATGCTCAACGCCCTGCTGACCCAGGCCGCGCGCGACGGGGCCAGCGACATCCACATCGAACCCTACGAGCGCCATTCGTCGGTGCGCTTCCGGGTCGACGGCACGCTGCGCGAGGTCGTGCAGCCCAATCGGGCCCTGCATGCGGCCCTGATCTCGCGCCTGAAGATCATGGCCGAGCTCGACATCGCCGAGAAGCGCCTGCCGCAGGACGGCCGCATCAGCTTGCGCATCGGCACGCGCGCGGTCGACGTGCGCGTGAGCACCATCCCCAGCGCCCATGGCGAGCGCGCCGTGCTGCGACTGCTCGACAAAAGCGAGAGCAAGCTCAGCCTGCAGGCCGTGGGCATGCAGGGCGACGTGCTGCAGCGCTTCGAGCACCTGATCGCGCAGCCGCACGGCATCATCCTCGTGACCGGCCCGACCGGCTCGGGCAAGACCACCACGCTGTACGCGGCCCTGGGCCGGCTCGACGCGGCCAGCAGCAACATCATGACGGTGGAAGACCCGATCGAATACGAGCTGCCCGGCATCGGCCAGACCCAGGTCAACCCCAAGATCGATCTAAGCTTTGCCAAGGCCCTGCGCGCGATCCTGCGGCAGGACCCGGACGTGATCATGATCGGCGAAATCCGCGACTTCGAAACCGCGCAGATCGCGATCCAGGCCTCGCTGACCGGCCACCTGGTGCTGGCCACGCTGCACACCAATGACGCGGCGAGCGCCGTGACGCGCCTGACCGACATGGGCGTCGAGCCCTTCTTGCTGAGCTCCTCGCTGCTCGGCGTGCTGGCGCAGCGCCTGGTGCGCAGGCTCTGCAGGAGCTGCGGCGGCGCGGGCTGCCCGGACTGCGGCCACAGCGGCTATGCAGGGCGCACCGGGGTGTTCGAGCTGCTGGTGACCGACGACGCGATCCGCGCCCAGATCCATCGCCAAGCCGCCGAAGCCGAGATCCGCGAGGCGGCGCTCAAAGCGGGCATGACGCTGATGCGCGACGACGGCCAGCGCCTGGTGGATGCCGGCATCACCTCGCGTGAAGAGCTGCTGCGCGTGACGCGCGACTGAGCCCCGCCCCGAGCGCCGCGCCATGCCCGCCTACTCCTTCGAAGCCCTCGACGCCCAAGGCCAGACTCGCAAGGGCGTGATGGAGGCCGACACCGCCAAGGCCGCGCGCGGCCTGCTGCGCACCCAGGCCCTGGTGCCGCTGTCGGTCGAACCGGTCGGCGCGGGCCAGGCCGCCCTGGACAGCCGCTTCGGCCTCAACACCACGCTGTTCGCCCCCCGGGTGTTCAGCGCCACCGGGCTGGCAATCTGGACCCGCCAGCTCGCCGGCCTGGTGTCCTCCGGCCTGCCGCTGGAGCGCGCCCTGACCGCGATGACCGACGAAGCCGACGATGACAAGCAGCGCAACCTGGTGGCCGCGCTGCGCGCCGAGGTCAATGCGGGCGCCGCGTTCGCCAAGGCCTTGGCCCAGCATCCGCGCGAGTTCTCGGACATCTACACGGCCGTGATCGGCGCCGGCGAGCAAAGCGGCCATCTGGGCCTGGTGCTGGAGCGCCTGGCCGACGACCTGGAGGAGCGGCAGGCGCTCAAGGCCAAGCTGATCGGCGCCGCGCTCTACCCGGCCATCGTGACCCTGGTGGCGATTGTGATCGTGCTGTTCCTCGTGGGCTATGTGGTGCCCCAGGTGGCCAATGTGTTCGCCGGCACCAAGCGCGCCCTGCCCTTTCTCACGGTGGCCATGCTGGGACTCAGCGATGTCGTGCGTCACTATGGCTGGGCCATGCTGACTGCTATTATTTTGATAGCTATCGGCGCCCGTTTCATGCTGGCCAAACCGGTATTTCGCGAAAACTTCGACGCGGCCTGGCTGAACCTGCCGCTGCTGGGCCGCCTCGCGCGCGGCTACAACGCGGCGCGCTTTGCCAGCACGCTGGCCATGCTGGCGGCCGCCGGCGTGCCCATCCTCAAGGCGCTGCAGGCCGCGGCCGAAACGCTGAACAACCGCGCCATGCGCACCGATGCGCTCGATGCCCTGGTGCTGGTGCGCGAAGGCGCACCGCTGGCCTCGGCCCTGGCACAGAAGAAGCGCTTCCCCGGCCTGGTGAGCATGTTCGCGCGGCTGGGCGAGCAAACCGGCCAGCTGCCTGTCATGTTGCAAAGGGCTGCCGCCCAGTTGAGCACCGAGGTGCAGCGCCGCGCCATGCAGCTCGCCACGATTCTGGAGCCGCTGCTGATCGTGGCCATGGGCCTGGTGGTGATGCTGATCGTGCTGGCCGTGCTGCTGCCGATCATCCAATTGAATCAGTGGGTGCGCTGATGGGGGCGACGCTGGACAACAAGCTGGTGGTGGCGATTTCCTCGCGGGCCCTGTTCGACCTGGAAGAGGAAAACCGCGTGTTCGAGCAATCGGACGACCATGCCTACATGAAGCTGCAGCTGGAGCGGCTCGAGCAGCCGGCCAAACCGGGCGTGGCCTTCTCACTCGTCAAAAAGCTGCTGGTCTTCAACGATGCGGCGGCGCAGCGCGTGGAAGTCGTCATTCTGTCGCGCAACGACCCGGTCTCGGGCCTGCGCGTGTTCCGCTCGGTGCAGACCCATGAGCTGACGGTGGCGCGCGGCGTGTTCACGCGCGGCCGCGAGCCCTACCGCTACCTGACGCCCCTGCGGGCCAACTTGTTCTTGTCGGCCAACCCCAGCGATGTGAGGGCCGCACTGGCCATGGGCTTTCCAGCCGCCACCGTGGCCACGCACGCGGCCCGCGCGCAGGACAACTATCCGCAGGAGGTTCGCATTGCCTTCGACGGCGACGCCGTGCTGTTTTCCGACGAGGCCGAGCGCGTCTTCCAGGAGGCCGGCCTGCCCGCGTTCCAGCAGCATGAACAGGACAAGGCGGCCCAGCCCCTGCCCGAGGGGCCGTTCAAGCCGCTGCTAGCGGCGCTGCAGCGACTGCAGCGCGAAGGTACGCCCACCATGCGCATCCGCACCGCCCTGGTGACGGCGCGCAGCGCGCCGGCGCACGAGCGCGCCATCCGCACGCTGATGGACTGGAACATCGAGGTCGACGAGGCCATGTTCCTGGGCGGTCTGGCCAAGGGCGAATTCCTGCGCGAATTCGAGCCCGACTTCTTCTTTGACGACCAGACCGGCCATGTCGATTCGGCCGCGCGCCATGTGCCCGCCGGCCATGTCGCCAGCGGTGTCTCGAATCTGACGCTGCAAGGCCCGGCCTGAGCAGCCCAGGCCCCAGTGCGGCACGCTACGATGGGCCCCTCTGATCGAAGGCCACGCCGCATGAACCCGTCCTCCAAACTCGCCTCCTTCAAGACCCTGGCCCGCAAGGTCTGGGCCCTGTCCTTGCCGTATTTCCAGTCCGAAGAGAAGTGGAAGGCGCGCGCCCTGCTGCTCGCCATCGTGATCCTGAACCTGGCCGCGGTCTACATGCTGGTGCAGCTCAACGAATGGAACCGGCTGTTCTACGATGCGCTGCAGAACAAGCAGGCTGCAGTGTTCTGGCAGCAGCTCGGACGCTTCACCTACCTGGCCTTCGGCTACATCATCATCGCGGTCTACAGGTTCTACCTCACGCAGCTGCTGGAGCTGCGCTGGCGCGCCTGGATGACGGCCCACTACCTGCAGCGCTGGCTCGCGCAGCATGCTTTTTACAAGCTCGAACTCGCGCGCTTTGCCGGCGCTGCCAACGCCTCGCCCGACAACCCCGACCAGCGCATCCAGGAAGACCTCAACCTGTTCACCAGCTACTGCGTCTCGCTGAGCATGGGCCTGCTCAACGCGGTCGTGACGCTGCTGAGCTTTGTCGGCATCCTCTGGTCGCTCAGCGGTGGTTTCTCGTTCAGTGTCAACGGCAGCAACTACGAAATCGCCGGCTTCATGGTCTGGATGGCCCTGCTGTACTGCGTCGCGGGCAGCATCATCACCCACTACATCGGCCGCCCCCAGATCCGGCTGAACTACCAGCAGCAGCGCTACGAGGCCGATTTCCGCCACCACCTGGTGCGCGTGCGCGAGTACAGCGAGGCCATCGCGCTGGACCGGGGCGAGGCGGTGGAGCGCAGCCAGCTCGACACGCGCTTTGCCAGCGTGCTGGGCAATTACCTGCGGCTGCTCAAGGCGCAGAAGAACCTGGTGTGGTTCACCAATTTTTTCGGCCAGGCCGCGGTGGTCTTTCCCTTCATAGTCGCGGCGCCGCGTTTTTTCAGCGGCGCCATCCAGCTCGGCGAGCTGATGCAGATCGCCTCGGCCTTTGGCCGGGTGCAGGACTCGCTGAGCTGGTTCGTGGACAACTACAGCACGCTGGCCAGCTGGCGCGCCACGACCGACCGTTTGACCAGTTTCGAGGAAAGCATCAGGGCCCAAGCCGAGGATCATCCTGCGCTGGCCCATACCCATTCTGTGGCGCTGGAGGCCCAGAACCTGACGCTGGCCCTGCCCAGCGGCGCGGTCTTGCTGGCCGACACCACGCTGCATGCCAGCCCCGGCAGCAGCGTGCTGCTCAAGGGCCCGTCGGGCAGCGGCAAATCCACGCTGTTCCGCGCCCTGGCCGGCATCTGGCCGTTTGGGCGCGGCACCGTAGCGCGGCCCGCCGACGCTATGTTCATCCCGCAGCGCCCCTACTTCCCCCACGGCCGGCTGCGCGATGCGCTGGCCTATCCCGAGCCCGCCAGCCACTACAGCGACGCGGCACTGCGCGAGGCCCTGAGCGAGGCGCTGCTGCCCGAACTCGCCGAGCGGCTGGACGAGGAAGACGCCTGGGGCCAGAAACTCTCGGGCGGCGAGCAGCAGCGCCTGGCGATTGCCCGCGTGCTGCTGAAGCGGCCCAAGTGGATCTTTGCCGACGAAGCCACCAGCGCGCTCGACGAAAGCGCCGAGAAAACCCTGTACGAAAGGCTGCTGGCCCATGTCCGACAAGCGGGGGGCGCTATCATTTCAATAGCCCATCGACCGGCGGTGGCGGCCTTTCACCAGCGGCGCTGGGAGTTTGCCAAACAGGCCGCCGGCGCCCCGGCGCTCTACCAGATCCGGGAAAGCACGGCTTGAGCGTTCACGGCATCAGCCGCCGGCGTAGCGCTCCCAGCCGCGCGCGCGCAGCTCGCAGGCCGGGCACTGGCCGCAGCCATAGCCCCAGGCGTGACGGTGTTCGCGGTCGCCGAGGTAACAGGTATGGGTGTGCTCGAGGATCAGGTCCACCAGCCGCTGCCCGCCCAGCGAATGCGCCAGGCGCCAGGTCTGGGCCTTGTCGATCCACATCAGCGGGGTCTCGATCAGGAAGCGCTTGTCCATGCCCAGTGACAGCGCCAGCTGCATGGCCTTCATGGTGTCATCGCGGCAATCGGGGTAGCCCGAGAAATCGGTCTCGCAGACGCCGGTGACGATCACCTCCAGCCCGCGCCGGTAGGCCAGCGCGGCCGCCAGCGTGAGAAACAGCAGGTTGCGCCCCGGCACGAAGGTGTTGGGCAGGCCGCTCTGCCCCATCATGAAAGCCATGTCGCGGGTCAGCGAGGTCTCGCTGACCTGGCCCAGCACCGCGAGGTCGAGCAGGTGGTCGTCGCCGAGCCTGGGCGCCCACTGCGGAAACTGCGCCTTGATCTGCTGCAGCACGTTCAGCCGCGCCGCCAGCTCCACGTGGTGGCGCTGGCGGTAATCGAACGCAATGGTTTCCACGCGCTCGTACTTCGACAGCGCAAGGGCCAGGCAGGTGGTGGAGTCCTGGCCACCGGAGAACAGGACAAGGGCAGTCGTATGCATGGTGGATCACCGGATCAAGGGGCCGCTATTGTGCCCCGCCCGCTCAGCGCCGGGTCGCCGCGTCGGCCACGGCCAGGGCCGTCATGTTGACCACGCGCCGCACCGTGGCCGACGGCGTCAGGATGTGGGCCGCGGCCGCCGCCCCCAGCAGGATGGGGCCGACCGTGACGCCATTGCCGCCTGTGACCTTGAGCACGTTGAACAGGATGTTGGCCGAGTCCAGGTTGGGGCAGATCAGCAGGTTCGCCTCGCCGTGCAGCGTGGCCTCCATCAGCGAGGCGCGGCGGATGTCTTCCGACAGGGCCGCATCGCCGTGCAGCTCGCCGTCGCATTCGATGTCCGGCGCCATCTTCGCGAACAGCTCGCGCGCCTGCCGCATCTTGCGCGCCGAGGGCCGGTTGGACGAGCCGTAGTTGGAGTGCGACAGGAAGGCGACTTTCGGCGGCAGGCCGAAGCGCTTGACCTCCTCGGCCGCCATCAGGGCAATGCTGGCGAGCTGCTCGGCGCTCGGGTCTTCGTTGACGAAGGTGTCGGCGATGAACAGCGTGTGCCTGTCCAGCATCAAGGCGTTGAGCGCGGCCAGGCCCGAAGCCCCCGGTTTCAGCCCCAGCACATCGCGCACATGCTCGAGGTGGCCGTCGTAGCGACCGACCAGCCCGCACAGCATCGCGTCGGCGTCGCCCAGGCGGACCATCAGCGCGGCAATCGTGGTGTTGGAGCGCCGCACCGAGGCCTTCGCGGCCTCGGGCGTGACGCCGTGGCGCCCCATCAGCCGGTGGTAGGTTTCCCAGTACTGGCGAAAGCGCGGATCGTCCTCGGGATTGACGCACTCCACATCGCGGCCGAGCTGGATGCGCAGCCCGGCCTTGGCGATGCGGGTGGCAATGACCGCCGGCCGCCCGATCAGGATCGGCTGGGCCAGACCCTCGTCGACCGCCAACTGCGCGGCGCGCAGCACCCGCTCGTCTTCGCCCTCGGCATAGGCGATGCGCTTGGCGCCGGCCGGCACGGCCTTGGCGGCGCTGAACACCGGCCGCATGAACATGCCGGTCTGGTAGACAAAGCGCGTCAGGTTCTGGCGGTAGGCCTCCAGGTCCTGGATCGGGCGCAGGGCCACGCCCGATTCCTCGGCGGCCTTGGCCACGGCCGGGGCGATTTTGAGGATCAGCCGCGAATCGAAGGGCTTGGGAATGATGTAGTCGGGGCCGAACACCAGTTCCTGGCCCGCATAGGCCGCCGCCACCTCGTCGCTGGTCTCGGCCTTGGCCAGATCGGCAATCTGGCGCACGCAGGCCAGTTTCATGGCCTCCGTGATCTTGCTGGCGCCGCAGTCCAGCGCGCCGCGGAAGATGTAGGGGAAGCACAGCACGTTGTTGACCTGGTTCGGATAGTCCGAACGGCCGGTGGCGATGATGCAGTCGGGCCGAACCGCACGGGCCAGTTCGGGCCGGATCTCGGGCTCAGGATTGGCCAGGGCCAGGATGATGGGCCTGGGCGCCATGGTCTCGACCATGTCCTGGGTCAACACGCCGGGGGCTGAGCAGCCCAGGAACACATCGGCGTCCTGGACCACGTCGGCCAGGGTTCGCTTGGAGGTTTCCTGGGCGTAGCGTGCCTTCGATTCGTCGTAGCCGCCGGGGCGTCCCTGGTAGATCACGCCCTTGGAGTCGCAGGCGTAGACGTTCTCGCGCTTGACGCCCAGCCCCACCATGACATCGAGGCAGGCGATGGCCGCGGCGCCCGCGCCGGAGACGGCGAGCTTGACCTCCTCGATGCGCTTGCCCACCAGTTCCAGGCCGTTGAGCAGCGCGGCCGCCGAAATGATGGCCGTGCCATGCTGGTCGTCATGGAAGACCGGGATGTTCATGCGCTCGCGCAGCCTCTTCTCGATGTAGAAGCATTCCGGGGCCTTGATGTCTTCGAGGTTGATGCCGCCCAGCGTGGGCTCCAGCGCCGCGATGATCTCCACCAGCTTGTCCGGATCGCGCTCGGCCAGCTCGATGTCGAACACGTCGATGCCGGCGAACTTCTTGAACAAACAGCCCTTGCCCTCCATCACGGGCTTGCCGGCCAGCGGGCCGATGTCGCCGAGTCCCAGCACGGCCGTGCCATTGGTCACCACGCCCACCAGGTTGCCGCGCGAGGTGTATTCCACCGCCAGCGCCGGGTTGGCCTGGATGTCCAGGCAGGGGTAGGCCACGCCGGGCGAATAGGCCAGCGACAGGTCGCGCTGGTTGGACAGCGGCTTGGTCGCCGTGACCGAAATTTTTCCCTTGGACGGTGAGCGGTGGTATTCGCGTGCCGCGTCGCGCAGGGCCTGCTCGGCCGGGGACAGGTTGGTGGTCATGGTGTTGTCTCCTCAGCAATACATCCAGACCACAGACTAACGCAAAGCGCGGCCCTTTGATGTGCGTGAAAGCACGGTACTGTTTTGCGCTCGAGGGCGTGGCAGGGCGACAGGCCATCCGGCTGGCCCGCGCCGCGCGATGTGTTCGGACGTCGCCGGCAATCCGCCTGAGCGGACGCGCGTCAGCTCTGCTCCAGGTCTTCGTCGATCTGTGCGTGTTTGACGATGGTCACGGGAATGGCCGAATCATGCGCCATGGCCTGCGACACCGAGCCCAGCAGGGCGCTGCGCACCGCGCCCCGGCCCCGCGCGCCCATGATCACGGCGTCGCAGCCAAAACGCTCGGCGATGTCGATCAAGGTGTGAGCCGGGTCGCCCGAGGCCACCTCCAGCTCGCAGGCCACCCCCGCGGCCTTGCACAGGGCCTCGGCACTCTCCAGCAGATGCGCGCCCGCCCCCTCGCTCACGCCCTGCAGCACCTGGAGATCACGCGCGGTCACGATCTCGTACAGCGAGGCGGGCTCCTGCACATTGGCCAGTACGAAACTGGCCTGCAGGCCTTCGCGCACCAGGCGCAGCGCGTGCTGCACCGCATCCAGCGAAAGCTCGGAACCGTCCACGGGGATCAGGATTTTCAGCATCGCTTGCTCCTCATCAATCGGGCCTTACCCCCTGGCCCGTGGGCTGGTCGCCGGGGGTGATTGATCCTGACCGCAAGCCCCCACGTCTGTCAAGACCTGATGGACATCAAGTCCATACTGCACCCTATTCTGGCGAGAACGCAGCCTCTTCCCTGATGCTGCGTTAGGGTATGCCTCAATCTGACACATCAAGGAGACGTGTGTGACACCGACCACCATCGAACTGATCGGCGCAGCGCTGTTTGCGGTTGCCATCTTGCACACCTTCGCTACCAAGTTCTTCGAGCACTTGGCGCATTCCCGACCGGCCCATGCCGGGTTGTGGCACTTGCTGGGTGAAGTGGAGGTGGTGTTTGGCTTCTGGGCTTCGGTCCTGGTCGTAGCGATGTTTGCCACCGATGGCGCAGAAGTGGCGACACACTACATCGACTCGCGTAATTTCACCGAGCCGATGTTCGTCTTCGCCATCATGGTGATCGCGGGAACCCGCCCGATCTTGCAAACCGCCATGAGCAGCGTGCGGCTGATGGCTCGCGCCGTGCCCTTGCCCGGCAGTATGGGCTATTACATGGTTGTGATGACCTTGGTTCCCTTGCTCGGTTCGTTCATCACCGAACCAGCAGCCATGACCCTGGCGGCCATGATCTTGGCTGATCGGTTTTTTTCGCGGGGCATTTCGGCGCGCCTCAAGTACGCCACGCTGGGCGTGCTGTTCGTGAATGTCTCGATAGGTGGCACGCTGACTCCGTTTGCTGCGCCGCCCGTGCTGATGGTTGCAGGCAAGTGGGGGTGGGATATCAGTTTCATGATGGCGACCTTCGGCTGGCAAGCGGCGCTCGCCGTCGTGGTCAATGCCATTGGTGCGGCGCTCCTGTTCCGCAAGGAACTGTCCCACTTGCCGCTGGAGGCCAGCAGCAGCGGTGCCGCCCCGGTGCCGCTGGCGCTCATCACTGCCCATCTGGCCTTCCTCGCGGGTGTTGTGGTGTTCGCCCACTACCCGGCGATGTTCATGGGCCTGCTCCTCTTTTTCCTCGGGGTGGCCCATGCTTACCAACGCCATCAAGATCGCCTGATCCTGCGCGAAGGGCTGTTGGTCGCCTTTTTCCTGGCCGGGCTGGTGGTGTTGGGCGGACAACAGCAGTGGTGGCTGCAACCCGTGTTGATGAGCATGAGCAGCGATCAAGTGTTCTTCGGGGCGGCCATCCTGACAGCTTTCACCGACAACGCAGCGTTGACTTACCTCGGCTCGTTGGTCGAAGGACTGTCCGATGGTTTCAAGTACGCCCTGGTCGCCGGCGCAGTCACAGGCGGCGGTTTGACCATCATCGCCAACGCACCCAATCCGGCAGGCATCGCCCTTTTGCGCGGGCACTTTGACGACGAGGCCGTGCATCCTATGGGCCTACTGCTGGCCGCTCTGCCGCCGACCATCATCGCGGCGTTGGCGTTCAGATACCTGTGAGCAAGGGCCATCACCGTCTGGGCGCAATGCCCCGGCCGTAGCGTGCTTTATTGTCTGAATTCTCAGACGCCCCAGCTTGTTTTGATTTGACGCTCAACTCGCGTCTGGCGGGGGCTGTGCGGACCTTCTCTAACTGTGTCAACTTACCGAGCGGATGACTACTCCAGGTAGTGCTCGTTCTCGTCGCGGATGCGCTTGGCCGCTTCGTCGTAGAGAAATGGCAGGAACATGTAGCGGCGCCCGCGCGTGACCGTCGTCGCCTCGTGCAGCAGTGAGCAAGAGAACACGACAGCGCCACCGGCCGGGGCCGAATAAAGGGCGGATCCGAACTCGGGAAAGCACAGGTAGCCACCGTCGTACTCGCCGCTGTTGAGAAACAGCGAGACGGCGAAACGCCTTTGTGCAGTGCCCATGGTCGTGTTGTCGCGGTGCGCCTGGAAGTGCCCCTGCTCCTTGGCGTCATAGCAGGACACGATATAGCGCTCCATGCGGGTCGCCCCGAACTGGAAGGCCTTGCGCAGCTGGGGTATCAGCCGGTCATGGATGCGCACCATGCAAGCGTTGCGAAGCGCCTCGTCTTCCACGGTGCAATCGCGGCGCCGCTTGAAGCTGGGGTCGCGGATCTCCACCGTCTTGCCGTTCACATCCCGCATGAAGCCGGACTCCCGGCCACCGTTGCTGTCGTAGTGGTCGATAAGTGCCCGGCACAGTTTGTGCTCGAAGATGCGTGGCAAAACGAGTACGGGCGCCTGCACGGGGGCGACATATGGCGGGGGGATCGGTGGCAGACGGTCGAGCAACTCAAACAGCGACGTTTGGCGAGCCCCTGACGAGAGGGGTTGCAGCGGCAGCACAGCGAGGACACGCATGGCAGGGTCGAGCACATAGGCCATGGGCCGGTACGCGCCGTCCGCCTGTACAGCGCCATAGAGCGCGCTCACCGACCGGTCGAAATCCCGGAAATAGCGTACGCCCGGGACCGAGTCCGCGAGCCGCTGCCGTTGCTCATCCTCCGGATCGACCGACACGCCAAAAAAAGACACCTTGATGTCGTCGAACAGGCTGCGCCTGGAGGTCACGTCTTCGATCAGCCTGGCGGCAGCCGCATCGGCGGCCGACCCGAGGAACGCGAGAACCAGGTAGCGGCCGCCGACGGTGTCGAAATGAAAGTTCTGTCTCGTCCCCGTGGGACAGACGAACCATGGCGCTGGCTCGCCGATAGTCAATGGTGTAACCCGCATGGCACCTCCTCGGTTCATTGTGGCGCCGGGCCCCGCGTGGCGCCTCGGATCAAACCCTAGCCTGAGCTTTGAACCGCCCGGCTAATCAAGACCAAGGGCACATCTCTAACTGATTAAAAAGGGACATTTCCATTTTGGGTTGACAAGACCCGGCCGATGTCAGAGAAAGCGTTCGAGCAGGCGGCGCGAGTGCCGGTCCAGCGCGTGGCGGTCGCGCACCATGTACTGCACGCCCTGGCTGCCGGCGATCAACAGCGCCGAAGCCCCGAGGCGCCGGATATCCTCCTCGCCCTTGAGCACGAAGGCGGTGCTGCCCCGGTCGGTCTCGACCTCCCAGATGCTGGGCGTCGAAAACGTGGACACGCTTCTCAGGCGCAGGATCTCGGGCGTGAATTCGCGGCTCGCGAGTTCTTCGTGCAGCAGTTCGCGCAGCGGCGGCGGCAGCGCGTCGAGCCGCTCCAGCCAAGCCAGTTCGTGGCCCTCGGCGCTGACCAGCGACAGGCCCTCGTCGGGCGCGGCGATGGGAAACGCGCGCACCGGCACCACGCCGACATGGCGCTCGCCGTTCGCGGCAGTAAACACCAGGCGGCCGAAGGCATTGCGTTCGAGCTGGAAATCGGGTTTGTTCATCGATGCCATCGGGTTCAGGGATTTGCAGCCGGGCGCGCCGTGTGCGCGGACAGCGAGCTGGCGACGACAATGCCGCGGACTTCGTCGGCGGCCGCCTCGCCATCGGAGTCCACCTGCCGCGCCTGGGCCTGGTACAGGCGCCAGTAAGCCCCTTGCCGGGCCATCAGATCGTCGTGCGGACCGACCTCGACCACCTGGCCGCGGTCCATCACGACCAGCCGGTCGGCGCGGCGCAAGGTGGACAGGCGGTGGGCGATCGCAATGGTCGTGCGGCCCTGCACCAGGTTGTCCAGCGCCTTCTGGATCTCCTTCTCGGTCTCGGTGTCCACCGACGAAGTGGCCTCGTCGAGGATCAGGATGCGCGGGTCGATCAGCAGCGCGCGCGCGATCGAGATGCGCTGGCGTTCGCCCCCCGACAGGCCCTGGCCGCGCTCGCCGACCAGCGAGTCATAGCCCTGGGGCAGGCGCAGGATGAACTCGTGCGCGTGCGCGGCCCGGGCCGCCGCCACGATCTGCGCGCGCGTGGCCCCGGGTTTGCCGTAGGCGATGTTCTCGGCGATCGTGCCGAAGAACAGGAACGGCTCCTGCAGCACCAGGCCGATGTGGCGCCGGTAGTCGGCCACGCCGAAGCGCCGCAGGTCCACGCCGTCGACGTGGATGGCCCCGTCGGTCACGTCGTAGAAGCGGCAGATCAGGTTGACCAGGGTGCTCTTGCCCGAGCCGCTGTGGCCGACCAGGCCGATCATCTCGCCGGGCCGGATCGCCAGGTCCAGGCCGCGGATCACCGAGCGGCTGCCGTAGCGAAAACCGATGCCGTTCATCTCGATGCGGCCTTTGAGCCCGTCGAGCCTGACCGGCTGGGCCGGCTCGGGCACGTTGGACACATGGTCGAGGATGTCGAAAATGCGCTTGGCGCCGGCCGCGGCCTTTTGCGTGACCGAGACGATGCGGCTCATCGAATCCAGCCGCGTGTAGAAGCGGCCGATGTAGGCAATGAAGGCGGTCAGCACCCCGACCGTGATCTGCTGCCGGGACACCAGCCAGATGCCGAAGGCCCAGACCACCAGCAGGCCGACCTCGGTGAGCAGCGACACGGTGGGAGAAAACAGCGACCAGGTCTTGTTGAGGCGGTCGTTGACCTCCAGGTTGTGGCGGTTGGCCTCGCGAAAACGCGTCGCCTCGCGCTGCTCCTGGGCAAAGGCCTTGACCACGCGAATGCCGGGGATGGTGTCGGCCAGCACATTCGTGACCTCGGACCAGACGCGGTCGATCTTCTCGAAGCCGGTGCGCAGGCGGTCGCGCACGACATGGATCATCCAGGCGATGAAGGGCAGCGGCAGCAGCGTGACCAGGGCCAGCCAGGGGTTGATCGAGAACAGGATGAGGGCCGTCATCGTGATCATCAGCACATCGGTGGCGAAATCCAGCGCATGCAGCGACAGGAAAACGCAGATGCGGTCGGTCTCCGAGCCGATGCGCGCCATCAGGTCGCCGGTGCGCTTGCCGCCGAAGTAGTCCAGCGACAACTGCAGCAAGTGGTCGAAGGTCGCGGTCCGCAGGTCCGCGCCTATGCGCTCGGAAACCAGGGCCAGCAGGTAGGTGCGGGCCCAGTTCAGGCCCCAGCCCGCCAGCGCCGCCGCCAGCAGGCCGCCGAGCAGGGCCACGACCAGCCAGGGGTCGATGCGCTGGCCGTTCTGGAACGGGATCAGCACATCGTCCATCAGCGGGATGGTCAGATAGGGCGGAATCAGCGTGGCCGCGGTCGACGCCAGGGTCAGGGCAAAGCCCGCGGCCAGTTGGGCGCGGTAGGGCCGGGCGAATCGCCACAGCCTCAGCAGCACCCAGGTCGAGGGCGGTGTCGTGGATTCGCCGGCAAAATCGGCCGGCTCGTCCGGTTCGGGCGCCTCGGCGCCAGCGGCGCTCGCTCCGTCGCGCAGCTGCGCGACCCGCTGCTCGAACAGCTTGTGCAGGCGCAGCGCCTGCACGTTGACGCCCAAGGTGAAACGCCAGCTGGCCAGCCGGCCTTCAGCGTCGTGCAGCTCGATGGTGCCGACGCCAGCGTGGTCGAAATGGCGCAGCGCCAGCCTTGCGTCCAGCGGCCAGGCGCTCCAGCGGCCGGTTCCCGGCTCGCGGGCCAGCAGGCGGCGCTCGGTCAAGGCCAGCAGCCCGGAGGCGAAGCGAAGCTGGCGGTCCAGGTCAACCGTCAGGGTGCTTAAAACGTTCTCGTTGGTTGCGAGCTGGGCTCGCAGGTCGGCCTGGGCTGACTCGGGACTGCCCTCGGAGGTCTCGACTGGATAGTAATGTTGCATTTTGATTCCGTACCACGCGGCCACACGCGGGGCCGCGTTCCCCGGTCGGGATCATGGATTCTCGCCGATGCGGTGCCCCGGGCGGTACGCTGTGCCGGCTGGGACGTAGGGTCGGCGCGGTCATTCTGGACGCACAATCGAGGTTTGGCGACGGCACGACAGGCCGCACTGTATCTGCAAGACATGAGCAAAACGGACGATATCAAACTGCTGCGCGTCAACTACCTGCGCGGCCCCAACATCTGGACCTACCGACCGGTCCTGGAAGTCTGGCTCGACCTCGGCGAACTCGAGGATGCACCGTCGAACCTGCTGCCCGGCTTCAACGACCGGCTGGTGGCCCTGCTGCCGGCGCTGGTCGAGCACCACTGCGGTGTCGGCGAACGCGGCGGCTTCCTGCAGCGCCTGCACGAGGGAACCTGGGCCGGCCATGTGCTCGAACATGTGGTGATCGAGCTGCTGAACCTGGCCGGCATGCCGACCGGTTTCGGCCAGACCCGCAGCACCTCGCAACGCGGGGTCTACCGCATGGTGTTTCGCGCCCGCGACGAGCAGGTGGCCCGCACGGCGCTCGAGCAGGGCCACCGGCTGCTGATGGCGGCCATCAACGACGAGCCGTTCAACGTCGCGGCGGCCGTGGCCCAGGTGCGCGACCAGGTCGACGACTGCTACCTCGGCCCCAGCACCGCCTGCATCGTGTCGGCCGCCACTGACCGGCGCATCCCCCATATCCGCCTCAACGAGGGCAACCTGGTCCAGCTGGGCCATGGCGCGCGCCAGCGCCGCATCTGGACCGCCGAAACCGAACACACGAGCGCCATCGCCGAGGGGATTGCGGGCGAAAAGGACCTGACCAAGAGCCTGCTGAAGTCCTGCGGCGTGCCGGTGCCCGAGGGCGAGGTCGTGGCGAGCCCCGAGCAAGCCTGGACCGCGGCCCAGGACATCGGGCTGCCGGTGGTGGTCAAGCCCACGGACGGCAACCACGGCCGCGGCGTGTCGCTGGACCTGAAGACCCGCGAGGAGATCGAGGCGGCCTACCATGTCGCCGAGCAGCATGGCAGCGAGGTGCTGGTCGAGCGCTTTGTGCGCGGCCATGAACACCGGCTGCTCGTGGTGGGCGGGCGCGTGGTCGCCGCGGCGCGCGGCGAAACCGCCTGGGTCACCGGCGACGGCCGCTCCAGCGTCGTCGAGTTGGTCGACGCCCAGCTCAACACCGACCCGCGGCGCGGCGTCAACGAAGAGTTTCCGCTGAACCTCGTGGAAACCCGCACCGACGAGGCCGTCGTGCTGGAGCTGCAGCGCCAGGGGCTGACGCCCGACGCCGTGCCGGCCGCCGGCCGCCAGGTCCTGATCCAGCGCAATGGCAATGTGGCGATCGACTGCACCGACCAGGTCCACCCCGAGGTCGAGCATGCGGTCTCGCTGGCCGCGCGGGTCGTGGGGCTGGACATTGCCGGCGTCGACGTGGTGGCCGAGGACATTTCGCGCCCGCTGCAGGCCCAAGGCGGCGCGGTGGTCGAGGTCAACGCCGGCCCGGGCCTGCTGATGCACCTCAAGCCGGCCGAAGGCTCGCCGCGTCCGGTAGGACGCGCCATCGTCGACCATCTGTTCCCCGAGGGTGAGACCGGCCGCATTCCGATCGTCGGCATCGCCGGCTCCCAGGGCACGCAGACCATCGCCCGGCTGGTCGCCTGGCTGCTGCACCTGAGCGGCCGCCATGTGGGGCTGGCCTGCCGCGACGGCCTGTTCCTGGACCGCCGCTGCGTCGACCCGGGCGACTGCGCCCGGTTCGAGCCCGGCCACCGCCTGCTGATGAACCGCACGATCGAAGCCGCGGTATTTGAAAACGGCGCCGAAACCATCTTGCGCGACGGCCTGGCCTATGACCGCTGCCAGGTGGGCGTGGTCACGGACCTGGGCGGAGCCGAAGGCCTGGCGGAGTTCGACATCCGCGAGGCCGACCAGCTCGCCAAGGTGCTGCGCACCCAGGTCGACGTCGTGCTCTCCGACGGCGTGGCCGTGCTCAACGCCGGCGACGAGCGCGTGGCCGGCATGGCCCCGCTGTGCGATGGTGAAGTCATCCTCTACGCCAGCAAGCCTGACCTCGCATCGATTGTTTCGCACCGCGCCCAGGGCGGCCGCGCCGTGATCATGCGCGGCGGCCGCGTGGTGCTGGCCAACGGCCCTGCCGAAACGCCGCTGGCCCTGGCGGACCCTCTGGCGCAGACCCTGCCGCCGGTTGCCGATGGATCGCTGCTGGCCGCAATCGGCGCCGCCTGGGCCCTGAACATCTCGCCCGACCTGATCAGCGCCGGCATCGACACCTTTGGCGCCAAGCTGCCGCCGGCGCGCGCCACCCTCGCGGCCGATCACGCCCGCTGAACGCCCGGGACTGGGCGCGACGACAGAAAGATTGACATGGAAGTCTCCCGCATCCGGGCCCTGCGCGGCCCCAACCTCTGGAGCCGGCATACCGCCATCGAGGCGATCGTGGCCTGCCCCGCCGGCGAACGCTCCATCAACGAACTCGCGGGCTTCGAGCCCAGGCTGCGCGCCCTGTTTCCGGCCATCGGCGCGTTGCGGCCCGACGGCCACCTCGGCCAGATCTCCCTGGCCCATGTGCTGGAAGTCGCCGCTCTGGCCCTGCAGGCCCAGGCCGGCTGCCCGGTGACCTTCAGCCGCACGGCGTCCACGGTCGAGGACGGGATCTACCAGGTGGTGGTCGAGTACAGCGAAGAGTCGGTCGGCCGCCTGGCGTTCGAATTGGCACAAACGCTGGTGAACGCCGCCCTCACCAATGCGGGCTTCGACCTCGACGCCGCCATCGCGCGGCTGCGCGAAACCGACGAGGACGTGCGGCTGGGCCCCAGCACGGGTGCCATCGTCGAGGCTGCTGCCGCACGGGGCATTCCCTGGCGGCGCCTGACCGAAGGCAGCCTGGTGCAGTTTGGCTGGGGTTCGCGCCAGCGGCGTATCCAGGCCGCCGAGGTCGACGCAACCAGTGCGGTGGCCGAATCGATCGCCCAGGACAAGGACTTGACCAAGAAGCTGCTGCATGCGGCCGGCGTGCCCGTGCCGCTGGGGCGGCCGGTGGCCGACCTCGACGACGCCTGGATCGTGGCCACCCAGATCGGCCTGCCTGTAGTGGTCAAGCCGCAGGACGGCAACCAGGGCAAGGGCGTCACCGTCAACATCGGCAGCCGTGAACACCTGGAAACCGCTTTCCGTGCAGCTTCGGCCTATGGCACGGTCATGGTCGAGAAATACCTGCCGGGCAGCGACTTCCGGCTGCTGGTGGTCGGCGACCGCCTGGTGGCGGCCGCCCGGCGCGACCCGCCGCAGGTGCTCGGGGACGGCGTGCACACGGTGCGCGAACTGGTCGACCGGGTCAACGCCGACCCCCGGCGCGGCGTGGGTCATGCCACCTCGCTGACCAAGATCCGTTTCGACGACATCGCGATCGCACGCCTGGCAGTGCAGGGACTGAGGCCCGAATCGGTGCCCGACAAGGGGCAGCGGGTCATTCTGCGCAACAACGCCAACCTCAGTACCGGCGGCACGGCCACCGACGTGACCGACGACGTGCATCCCGAGGTCGCTGCACGCGCCGTGGCGGCCGCACAAACGGTGGGCCTGCATATCTGCGGCGTGGACGTCGTGACCGAAAGCGTGCTCAAGCCGCTCGAAGAACAGCATGGCGGCATCGTCGAAGTCAACGCGGCCCCCGGCCTGCGCATGCACCTGTCGCCCTCCTACGGCAAGGGCCGCCATGTCGGCGAGGCCGTGGTCGCCCACCTGTACGCCAGTGGCGACGACGGCCGCATTCCGGTCGTGGCGGTGACGGGCACCAATGGCAAGACCACGACGGCGCGGCTGATCGCCCATTTGTTTGCCAGCAGCGGCCTGCGCGTGGGCATGACCAACACCGACGGCGTCTACGTCAACGGCCGCCAGATCGACAGCGGCGACTGCAGCGGCCCCAAGAGCGCGCGCAACGTGCTGCTGCATCCCGACGTCGACGCGGCCGTGTTCGAGACCGCGCGCGGCGGCGTGCTGCGCGAAGGCCTGGGCTTCGACCGCTGCCAGGTGGCCGTGGTCACCAACATCGGCGAGGGCGACCACCTGGGGCTCAACTACATCACCACGGTGGAAGACCTCGCCGTGCTCAAGCGCGTGATCGTGCAAAACGTCGCGCGCACCGGCTACGCCGTGCTCAACGCCGCCGACCCGATCGTCGCGGCCATGGCCTCCAGCTGTCCGGGCCAGGTCATCTTTTTCGCGGCCGACCGCAACCACCCCGTGATGGCCACGCACCGGGCCCAGGGCAGGCGCACGGTGTTCGTCGATGGCGACGCCATCGTGGCCTCGGAGGGCTCCTGGCGCGGCAGCCTGCCGCTGCGCGACATCCCGATCACACGCAACGGCAGCATCGGCTTTCAGGTCGAGAACGTGATGGCCGCCGTGGCCGCCGCCTGGGCCCTGGGCCTGGACGGCGAGACCGTGCGCAGCGGCCTGGCCAGCTTCGTCAACGACGCCGACAACGCGCCCGGCCGCTTCAATGTGATGGACTACAAGGGCGCGACGGTCATCGCCGACTATGGCCACAACCCGGACGCGATGCGGGCGCTGGTCGAGGCCGTCGACGCGATGCCGGCCAAACGCCGGTCGGTGGTCATCAGCGGCGCCGGGGACCGGCGCGACGAGGACATCCGCCAGCAAACGATGATCCTGGGCGATGCCTTCGACGATGTGCTGCTCTACCAGGACGCCGCCCAGCGCGGCCGCGCCGACGGCGAAGTGATGGCGCTGCTGCGCGAGGGCCTGGCGCAGGCCAAGCGCACCGGCCACATCGACGAAATCCGCGGCGAGTTCATCGCCATCGACACTGCATTGGCCCGCCTGGAGCCGGGCGACCTGTGTCTGGTTCTGGTCGACCAGGTGGAAGAAGCGCTGGCGCATCTGTCACAGCGCATGGCCGAAGCCGCGCCCTGAGGCGCGGCCCGCGCTCACTCCGGGGGGCGTAAGATAGGCGTGCCCGTGCCGCTTCATCGAGTCAGAGTAGGAATGTCAGTCACCCAACACCCCCTCTACAGATCCGTACGTGCGGAGCTACCGCATACGGCTCTTGCCTCGGGTCGTGACGATCAGACGCTGGCTCGGGTAAGGGTGGCAG
>Ga0187892_10001651_pt1 | contig 49552 bp, 50 predicted proteins | sample MA1701073metaG_FD_139345 | JGI IMG/M metagenome (GOLD analysis project Ga0187892, IMG submission 139345) | Bio-ooze microbial communities from a basaltic lava cave in the Kipuka Kanohina Cave System on the Island of Hawaii, USA - MA170107-3 metaG ...
TCAGACCGGCCAGCTCGCTGCCGGGCTGGCTATCGCCTTTTCCTCCCTAGCCGGTCGGCGCTCGCTGGCTTCAAATCGGCTCGACCGTCTATCGTATTTCCACAGTATGGTCGGGGCGAGCCGATTTGAACGGCCGACCTCTCGCACCCCAAGCGAGTGCGCTACCAGGCTGCGCTACGCCCCGACACACTTGCACTGAGCTGACCGCTGAGAGGCTACCGAGGCTCGTAGGACTGCAGAATCTTCAGAATGGCGTGCAACGAACCCCTGACCCGCCCGACCGCCTCCCGAGGGCTCACCCGGATATTTTTCCGCCGCCCCCGCCGAGACCAGAATCGCTTGGCACCGGCGATCGTGTACCCTTCGTCGTAAAGCATGCGCTTGATCTCGAGGATCATTTCGATGTCACGCTGGACGTACACTCGCTGATGCCCTCGGCTCTTACGGGGCTTGAGAAAGCCGAATTCCGATTCCCAGAACCGCAAGACGTAGGCTGGAAGTTTGGTGATCTCACTGACTTCGCCGATCTTATAGAAGACCTTGCTGCCCAGTCTGGGCTCAGATGCCATCACCGGCCCTCGCGCCTCACTCGCGCGGTGAAGCGACCCTTTGCCCTTCGAGATCAATTCACGAATTTCTTGAAGACTTGACTCGGGCGGAAGGTGACGACTCGTCGCGGCGTGATTCCGATCTCCTCGCCCGTCCGCGGATTGCGGCCCTTTCGCGCCCCCTTGCTTCTCACCACGAAATTGCCGAAGCCGGCGATCTTGACCGACTCGCCCTTGTAGAGGACCGACTTGAGAAGATTGAGGATGAGTTCAACGATGTCCGCTGCCTCTTTTTTGGACACCCCGACTTTCTCGTAGATCTCGTTGGCAATGTCAGCCTTTCTCATGCCTTCCCCCTTGGGCTCTCTCCCCATGGCCTCGCGTGCAAGGTGCTGAAAAAAGATGCCGATTGGCTCGCATGGGATTCTTCCTTCCCCATGCCCTTGAAAAATAGACCAAAACAGGCGCTAAGATTTTGCCATAAATTACGTGAGGTTATCTCGTCTGTCAAGGGAATTTCTGGTCCGGGGGTAGGTAACGGCTTGGCGGGTCAGCGGCCATCCTGTAAGAGCTTATACTCGATACTGTCCGCCAGAGCTTGCCAACTGGCTTCCATGATGTTTTCTGATACCCCGACAGTGCCCCACTTTTCCTTGTGGTCACCGGATTCAATCAGCACCCGCACTTTCGATGCTGTCCCGCGGCTGGCGGCAAGCACTCGCACCTTGTAGTCCAGCAGCGTGACCTCCCGCAACTGCGGGTAGAATTTCTCCAAGGCCTTTCGCAGCGCATGATCCAGCGCGTTGACCGGCCCGGTTCCCACGGCCGCAGTATGCTCCACCGCAGCTCCGACCCTGACCGTCACGGTCGCTTCGGAGATCGGCGCCTGACCAGCCTCCCGCTTCTCCACAATCACCCGAAAGCCGAGGAGCTCGAACGAGGGCTTGTGCCGACCGACTGCCTTTCTCATGAGCAGCTCGAAGGACCCTTCGGCCCCTTCGAACTGATACCCTTGATTCTCGAGCTCCTTGAGTGTTTCCAACAGCTCTTTCAGCTTGACGTTGTCCTTGGACAGCCTGATCCCATACTCCTCCGCCTTGCCCAGCAGGCCGCTCCGGCCGGCATAGTCCGAGACGAGCATCCGCTGACGGTTCCCCACCAGCCCTGGGACGATATGCTCGTAGGTCGCGGGATTCTTCTGGACCGCATGGATATGGACCCCTCCCTTGTGAGCGAAGGCAGAATCGCCCACATAGGGCTGATGCTTGTTCGGCATCAGATTGGCAATCTCGCTCACATAGCCGGAGACCTCCCTCAAGCGGGCCAGGCGGCGATTGCCCAGCGATGACCGCGTCATCTTGAGCTCCAGGTTGGGCAAGATCGAGCACAGGTTCGCATTGCCACACCGTTCGCCGATGCCGTTGATCGTCCCCTGGACCTGGACGATCCCCGCTTCAACCGCCACCAGCGAATTGGCCACCGCCATCTCCGTATCATTGTGCGCGTGGATACCCAAGGCCACCGGGTACTCTCGTTTCACGACTTCGCAGATCTCCTTGACCTCCCACGGCATCGTTCCGCCGTTCGTATCGCAGAGGATCACCCGCTCCGCTCCCGCCTCGATCGCCCGCCGTAGTGTCTTCAGCGCGTAGTCGGGATTGGCTTTGTAGCCGTCGAAGAAATGCTCTGCGTCATAGAACACTTGCCGTCCTTTGGAGCGCAGATAGGCGATGGAATCGCCGATAATCTCGAGATTCTTGGGCAGCGTGATCCCCAGGGCATCGGTCACATGCAGACCCCAGCTCTTCCCGAACAACGTGATCGTCTCTGTCTCCGCTCCGAGCAGGGCCTCGATGTTGGGGTCCTTCTGAACCCGATTGCTGGCCTTGCGCGTCGAGCCGAAGGCCACCACCTTCGCATGTGCCAGGGGAGTGGTCTTCATGATCCTGAAGAACTCGATGTCTTTCGGGTTGGCGCCAGGCCAGCCGCCCTCGATGTATTGGACGCCGAGCTCGTCCAGCTTCTGCACGATGAGAACCTTGTCATCGACCGAGAAGCTGACATCCTCGGCCTGGGCCCCATCCCGCAGCGTGGTGTCGTAAATCTCGAGTGGCGGCGACGAGCGAACGGCAGGGGGCTCGAGACGAGCGTTCGTTCCCTCTCTCGAGGCCCGCGCCACGCTTCCCGCGCGCTTCTTTGTCTTTCCCATGGAGCCTACTCTCCCGCCCCCCTCTAGCCTCGCACCCCTAGCCTCGTGCCAGCGGAGCTCCTCCCGATCCCTTGTCCAATCCAAACGCCGCGTGCAGCGCGCGCATCGATGGCTCGAGCGCCTTCTCGTCGATGACGCAGGAGATTTTGATTTCGGACGTGCTGATCATCATGATATTCACGCCCTCACGGGCGAGCACCTCAAACATACGGGAGGCAACCCCGGAATGCGAACGCATGCCGACCCCCACCAGCGACACCTTGGCAATGGACTCGGTGACGGCCACCGATTTCGCTTCAATCTCCTTGGCCACCCGCTGAACCAAGTCCACAGCCTTACCCAAATCCGCCCGCGGCAGCGTGAACGAGATGTCCGTGAGTGAGGCCTGACTCACGTTTTGAATGATCATGTCCACGACGATGTTGGCTGCGGCCACTGGACCGAAAATCCGCGCGGCGATCCCTGGGCGATCCGGGACCCCGATGATGGTGACCTTGGCTTGATTCCGGTCGCCGGTCACGCCCGACACCGCCACCCGCTCCATATCTGCGTCTTCTTTGGTCACGAGCGTTCCCTTCCCTTCCTTGAAGCTGGATTTGACTTCCACGGACACCCCGTAGCGTGCGGCGAACTCGACCGAGCGACTCTGCAGCACCTTGGCCCCCAGGCTCGCCAGCTCGAGCATCTCTTCGTAAGAGACTCTCTCCAGTTGCCTGGCCGACGGCACGATATTCGGGTCGGCCGTATAGACCCCATCCACGTCCGTGTAAATAATGCACCGATCAGCCTTCAGGGCCGCCGCCAAGGCCACGGCGGTGAGATCGGATCCGCCGCGTCCCAGCGTGGTGACATCGGAGTTCTCATTGATGCCCTGAAACCCCGCCACGACCGGAATGATCCCTTCGGCCAGCGCTTCTCTGATCCGCTCCGCAGTGACCTTGGCGATCCGCGCCTTGGTGTGCATGCTGTTCGTAATGATGCCCACTTGCCGGCCGGTGAACGAGCGCGCGTTGATCCCGCGGCCACGGAGATCCATCGCCAGGAGCGCGATGGTGACGCGCTCTCCCGTGGATAATAGCATGTCCATTTCCCGTTCATCCGGACAGGGGGTGACCTGATGGGCCAGCTGCACCAGCCGGTCGGTCTCGCCGCTCATGGCGGACAGGACCACGACCAGATCATGTCCGGCCTGACGCGCTTCCGCGACCCGCTCCGCCACGCGGTGAATCCGGTCCACGCTCCCCACGGAGGTCCCGCCGTACTTTTGAACGATCAAGGCCATCTCAATTCTCAGGACTGAGGGCCGAGTGCTGAGGACTGAGGTCCGGATTCAATGACCCAGTCCTCACATCTCAGTCCTTTTTCTCATTGCCTCTCAGTCCTCAGTCCTGGCACCTCAGTCCTGGTTCCTGCCCAGAGCCCCTTGCCCCTTGCCTCTTGCCTATCGCCTCTCGCCTATTGCCCTGGCCTCACCCATTCGCGAGTAACCGAGCCATCAGCCGGGTGGCGTCTCGAACCTTGTCTTGTGCCGCTTCAGCGTCCGCTTCGCTGAATCCCTTCCCGGCCGGTCGTTCCTGCGTCACCGGTCCGGCGTACAGTACATAGGGAATCGGGGGAATGGTGCGCGCCTGGCCGCCTCCGACGGCCGGGTGATCGCACAGCACGAGGACACGGTGGGCACCCAGCTTCGGCAGGCCCTCCAGAAGCGTCCGGACGATTTTCCGTTCGAACTCCTCTACGACTTTGAGCCTGGCCTTCGGATCAGTTGTTTGCCGCGACTCACTCGGCGGCTCGACATGAACATAGACCAGGTCCTTCTTCGCGAGTTCCCGTAGGGCGATCTCGGCCAGACCCAGAGAGTCCGTTCCACCGGCCTCTGCCGACACGGACACCTCGACCGCCTCAAGGCCGGCGCAGATGCCGATCCCTCGAATGAGGTCACTGGTCGACAACAGTGCTCCGGTGAGATGGTGTTGCTCGGTCAGCTTCGGGAATCGCGGCGGCCGACCCTGCCCCCAGAGCCAGAGGCAGTTGGCCGGCTTCAGCCCCGCCTCCCGTCGTTGCTCGTTGATCGGATGATCACGCAAGATCACCAGGGAGGCATCCATGACTTTCCGCAAGATCTCGGCGCCGTCTCCGTTCGGGAGGAACGACCCGATCGGCCTGCCCACCGCCTCGTGGGGGTTGACGCAGGTCGCTCGAACTTTGCCGCCGACCCAGACCATCAAGTGTTGATGACCGCGGCCAGGATAAAACTGGATCGTCTCGGAGCCGAGTTGCTCGTTCACCGCATCAATCAACTCTCGGGCCTCCTCCGTCGCAACGACGCCGGCTGTCGCGTCATCCATGATCACCTGAGGCGCCAGCTTCTTTACTTCATCGCGCCACGGTCCCTCCTGGGGCGCGTGATTGGAACGGAGCGTGACCATGCTGCACCGGAAGGCCACATCATGCTCGCCCAACGCAACTCCTAAGCTAGCGGCCTCGAACGGGGCCGGGCCCGAATGGTATTTGCGCGGGTCGTACCCCAGCACCGCCAGGTAGATCGCGTCGGGGCCGGAGTCGAGACCGTCCGTCGCAATCGCGGCCAGCCCGAGCTCTCCATTGCGCGCCAGGAAGTCCAGCGATGGCGTCGCCGCCGCCTGCAGGACGGTGTGTCCGCCCAGATCCTGATGCGGCGTGCTCGCCATTCCCTCGCCATGCACGATCACGTACTTCATAGTCATCCGTCATGCGGAGATCCCGGCCTGTCCGAAGGCCTGGTCGGATCCCCCTCTCCTTCCTCCTTACTCCTCACTCGGTACCTCCTACAGATTGAGCCGCCTGATGACCTCATCCCGGTTCGCTTTGATCGTGGGCGGCTGACGAGAGACGCTGATCGCTGTGTCGGCATCCTTCAACCCATGACCGGTCAGCGTGCACACCACGACATCTCCCTTCCGAATCACACCGGCCCGGCTCATCTTGATGGCACCCGCGACCGATGCCGCGGAGGCCGGCTCGCAGAACACACCCTCCTCAGCCGCGACCGATTGGTAGGCTGCCAGAATCTCCTCGTCAGTCACCGAGTCGATCTGTCCACCCGACTCAGCCACCGCCTTGAGCGCCGACTGCCAACTGGCTGGGTTGCCGATCCGGATGGCGGTCGCGACGGTCTGCGGCTCTTCGACCACGCGCCCCAGCACGATGGGGGCCGCACCCGCCGCCTGAAAGCCCAGCATACGGGGCAGACGGGCGATCTGTCCCGCGGCCTTGTACTCCTGGTACCCCTGCCAGTACGCGGTGATATTACCCGCATTGCCGACCGGCAGCGCGTGAACCGTGGGGGCGAATCCCAGCCGGTCGCAGACCTCGAAGGCGGCGGTCTTCTGGCCGGCAATTCGGAACGGGTTGATCGAATTGACCAGTTCGATCTTGTGAGTCGCGGTGACCTCCTTCACGATCGAGAGGGCCTGATCGAAGTTCCCTTCGATCTGAATGACCGTCGCCTGGTGCATCATGGCCTGGGACAGCTTTCCAAGCGCGATCTTGCCGGCCGGGATCAGCACGTAGACCGCGAGCCCGGCACGGGCACCATAGGCTGCAGCCGACGCTGAGGTATTGCCCGTGGAGGCACACATGACGGCTCGCGCCTTCGATTCGAGCGCTTTGGAGATCGCCAGTGTCATGCCGCGATCTTTGAATGAGCCGGTGGGATTGGCGCCCTCGAATTTGAGGTACAATTCGATGCCGGAGCCCAGGTGGCTGGCCAGACGTCGCGCATGGATGAGAGGGGTGTTCCCCTCCCCGAGCGTGACGACCGGAGTCTGGTCGCCGACCGGGAGAAACTTCCGGTATTCTTCGATCACGCCGCGCCAGTGAATCATGGCTGCCAGACCAGATGATGATTGGGATCGTATCGGTGGGGGCACATGCGTTACTCGTCATGCCCCTCGACGCGGATGAGAGTGGTGGGCTCCGAAATGAAGGCCATCCGATCGATCTCACGCAATGCGGCTTGCACCTGCCGTTCCTTCGCGGTATGGGTCATGATGACCACCGGCACCGTCTGACCTTCCTGGCGTCCCTTCTGAAGAACGGACGAGATACTGATGCCCTGGTGCCCTAACACACCCGAGATTTGTGAGAGGACTCCCGGACGGTCCAGCACCATGAACCGCAAGTAATACAAGCTGTCGATGTCTTCCATCGGCCTGATGCGGAGCGGGCGGCGCTGCTCGCGCTGAAAGGAAGCACAGGGCACCCTCCCCACCGCGCCGAGCTGGAGATTTCTCGCCAAGGCGATGACATCGCTGACCACGGCGCTTCCGGTCGGCATCGAGCCCGCCCCCTGGCCGTAGAGCACGATGTCCTGGACGGCGTCCCCGACCAACTGGATCGCGTTGTACACACCCTCGACCTGGGCGATCGGCGACAGGGTGGGAATCATGGTGGGATGGACACGCGCTTCGATCTCTCGATCCAGCAACTTCGCGATGCCCAGCAGCTTCACCGTGTACCCGAACTCCTCGGCGTATGCGATATCCAGCGGGGTGATGCGGGTAATCCCCTCCGTGTAGATCTCCTTGAAGTTGACCGGGGTGCCGTACGCCAGATTCACCATGATGGCGAGCTTATGAGCCGAGTCGATTCCGGCCACGTCAAACGTCGGGTCCGCTTCCGCGTACCCCGCCCGCTGCGCTTCGGCCAGTACCTCCTGGAAGCCGTGCCCTTCCCGGGTCATTCGACTGAGGATGTAGTTTGAGGTCCCGTTGATGATGCCATAGATCGACAGGATCGTGTCGGCCGCCAGGCCTTCGGTGAGCGCGCGGATCACCGGAATGCCGCCACCCACGCTCGCTTCAAACGCCAGGTCTACCCGATGGCGGGCGGCCGCCTCAAACAGCTCTTCGCCATGGACCGCCAGCAGCGCTTTGTTGGCCGTCACGATGTGTTTGCCCTTCGCCATGGCGTCCAGGATCAGGCGCTTGGCGGCGTCATGGCCCCCGATCAGCTCGAGCACAATGTCGATCTCCGGGTTATCCAGCACTGCCCGGACGTCCGACGTGAGCACCCCCGGCGCCAGACGGATTCCGCGATCGGTCGTCAGATCCAGGTCCGCCACCCGAACCAGCTCAACTGGCACACCGACACGCCGCTGGATCAGTGCGGCATTGCCCAGCAGAATCTTGGCCACACCGGTTCCCACGGTTCCGAAACCGACCAGGCCGACGCCGACACGGCGCTTCATCGCGGTCCGCCCTCCAACTGCAGCACCTTCTTCATACCGCGCACCGCCTGGCGAATCCGGTGCTCGTTTTCGACCAGTGCAAACCGTACATACTCATCTCCCCCTTCCCCGAACCCGATTCCCGGGGAGACGGCCACCTTGGCGTCGCGGAGCAGCAGCTTCGAGAATTCGAGCGACCCCATGCCGCGATAGGGTGGCGGAATGCGTGCCCAGACGAACATCGTGGCACGTGGTTTCTCCACCGGCCATCCGATCCGGTTGAGCCCGCGCACCAGTTCGTTCCGACGCCGCTGATAGCGAGCCACCGTCTCCTTCACGCAGTCCTGGGACCCGTTCAGCGCGATGATACTCGCGATCTGGATCGGCTGGAAGATCCCGTAATCCAGGTAGCTCTTGATCTTGGCCAAGGCTCCCACCATCTCGCGGTTTCCGACGCAGAACCCGACTCGCCAGCCGGGCATGTTGTAACTCTTCGACAGCGTGTAGAACTCGACACCGATCTCCTTGGCTTCCGGAACTTCAAGCAGGCTCGGCGCACGGTATCCGTCAAACACCAGGTCGGCATAGGCCAGGTCATGCACCACAAGGACGTTGTGTTCCTTGGCGAACGCCACCACCTTCTTGAAAAACTCCAGATCCACCACCGCGGTGGTTGGGTTATGCGGGAAGTTGATCACGAGCGCCCGCGGCCGCGGCAGGGTCTGGCGGTACACGCGCGTCAGATCGTCGAAAAAATCACTGTCCGGACGGAGCTCGATGCCGCGCACCTCTCCACCGGCAATGATGACGCTGTAGGTATGGATCGGATACGTGGGGGTGGGCGTCAGGACCACATCGCCCGGGCCGATCATGGCCAGTGCCATGTGTGCGAGACCATCCTTCGACCCGATCGTGACGATCGCTTCGGTCTCCGGGTCGAGCTCCACATTGTACCGGCGCTTGTACCAGCCCGTAATCGCGTGGCGCAGTTTTGTGATGCCACGGGAGGCAGAATAGCGATGGTTCTTGCCGTTCCTCGCGGCCTCAATCAGCTTGTCAAGGATGTGCGGCGGAGTCGGCTGGTCCGGGTTCCCCATGCCGAAGTCAATGATGTCCTCGCCGCGATGGCGGGCATCAAGCTTGAGAGCCTGGACCTGCGCAAAGACGTAGGGCGGGAGCCGATCTATGCGGTAGAACCCCTGCACACTCTCCTCGATGGTCGGACCACTCAGGCCGGCCGAACGCCTCCCCCCCGCCCTGAAAAAGTTGCCTCATTCTAATGCACGGTACCCATTCAGTCAATTTTAATCCGGTGTTCCGAGGATTTAGCGGCTGGTCTTGAAGCCGAGCGGAGCCCCTTTAGCGGGATGGCCCTTGCCACTCTCCGATTGTTTTTGCCATAATGGCCCACGATGTGCAAGTTCATGATTTAGCAATCGTTCTTCGTTCGCCGCGAGTCGGGCGAACAATGGGCTGTTCATGCTGCAGGAGCCCAGGGGGAGGCCATGGCGAGGCTGGGTGTCAATATAGACCATGTCGCAACGCTCCGGCAGGTTAGAGGAGGGCGAGAGCCGGACCCCGTCGCTGCCGCCGTCTTAGTTGAACTGGCCGGCGCCGACGGCCTGGTGGTCCACCTGCGTGAAGATCGCCGGCATATCCAGAATCGAGACCTCTCGCTCCTGCGTGAGATCGTTCAGACCAAGCTCGATCTGGAGATGGCGGCCGATGAGGCCATGGCGAAGATTGCGCTGAGCGTGAAGCCCCACCTGGTGACGCTGGTGCCGGAACGACGTCAGGAACTGACCACCGAGGGCGGACTCGATGTCGTGACTCAGCGCGATCGGATCCATCACGTCGTCGACCTGCTCCACGACGGTGGGATCCCAGTCAGCCTCTTCATCGATCCTGACCCTAATCAGATCAAGGCTGCCCATCGCCTCTCCGTGGATTATATCGAGATCCATACCGGCCGGTACGCCAATGCCAGGCGGCTCAAGGAGGAAGAGGCCGAGTTCGAATCGATCGCCCAGGCGGCGAGGCTCGCGTACAAGGTGGGGCTGGGCGTCAGCGCCGGGCATGGGCTCAACTACCGCAACGTGAAGCGCTTGACTCAGATTTCGGAGATCGTGGAGTACAACATCGGTCACAGCATCATCGCCCGCGCCGTCATGATCGGACTCGAGGCTGCGGTGCGGGAGATGAAGGCGATCATCAGTTAAGCATGAAGATCGTCGGCATCGGACTGGACCTGGTCAAAATTGCGAGGATCCGCGCCAGCCTGGAGCGGTGGCACAACCGCTTTCTGCTGAGACTCTATACGAAGGCTGAGCAGCGTGATTGCTTCGCTCGACCCTCTCCCTACGCCTCCCTGGCTGGACGCTTCGCCGCGAAGGAAGCGATCCTCAAGGCGCTCGGAACCGGCTGGTCCGGCGGGGTGCGCTGGGTTGACATCCAAGTGCTGAACGACAGGATGGGAAGACCGATCGTGACCGTCGGAGGTCGGGTGCGTGCGTTGATCCGCAAGGCTGGGGTCACTGGCATCCACATCAGCCTGTCGCATGACTCCGATTATGCCGTTGCCCAGGCGGTCCTGACCGCCGACAGGCCAAGCTCCAGAGTCAGAGGTCGAAAGTTAGAGACCCGACGTTCGGCCGAATGACGTTCGACGTCGCCCGTCGCCTTTCACCACCAGCGTTTGGCCGCTCCCATTTTCTATGAAAGTCGTCACCGCCGCCCAAATGCAGGCCCTGGACCGTTGGGCCATCACGCAGGCCCGCATCCCCAGCCTGACGTTGATGGAGAACGCCGGGGCCGCGGTCGTGGCGGCCATGCAGGAGACGTTCGGACCGCTGGCCGGCAAGTCCGTGGCCGTCGTGTGCGGAAAGGGACATAACGGCGGCGACGGGTTCGTAGTCGCACGACTGCTGCGGCGGAACCGTGTCCGCGTCCGTGTGCTGCTGCTGCACCGGACCACGGACCTGGTCAGCGATGCCAGGACCATGTGTCGACGCTTCGCGAACTCGGCGGCTGCCAGTGCCCTGCAGGTATGCCCCTCCACCCATCAGCTGGAGCAGGGGCTGACCTCCAGCGACCTGATCGTGGATGCCCTGCTAGGAACCGGTCTGTCGGCACCGGTCCAGGGTCCGTACTTGGAAGCCATCGAGACGATCAACCTTGCCGCACATCCCTCGCGGCCGGTCATTGCCGTGGACCTCCCGTCGGGCATCCATGCGGACACTGGGGCCGTCCTTGGCGCCGCGGTCAGGGCCACACTCACCGTCACCTTCGCGTTGCCTAAACTTGGCCTCTACGTCGGCGCCGGCATCGATCATGCGGGGACCGTCCGGATCGTCGATATCGGCATGCCGCGCTCCTCCGCGGATCGCGTCGAGAGCCGGATTTCCCTCATCGACTCGCGCGCCGTCCTCGACCACATTCCTCGCCGGATTCCTTCGTCCCACAAAGGCACCTACGGGCACGCCGGCATCATCGCCGGGTCGGTCGGCAAGACCGGTGCCGCAGCCCTCGCCGCCAAGGCCGCCCTGCGGGTGGGCGCCGGCCTCGTCACGGTGGCGACCCCCGCGAGCGTGAACGACACGCTTGAGGCGAAGGTGCTCGAGGTGATGACCGTCCCCATGCCGGAGACGAAAGCGCGCACCTTGGCCCGGTCGGGACTGGACCGCCTGCTGGCTTTCATCCGCGATCGCACGGCCGTGGCGATTGGCCCTGGCCTCACGACCCATCCGGAAACCGTCGAGCTGGTTCACGCGTTGGTCGCACAACTGAACACCCCTGCGGTCCTGGATGCCGACGCACTGAATGCGCTGGCCGGGCGGCAGGCTCTCCTCGCGAGCTGCAAAGTCACCCCGATCCTGACCCCCCACCCCGGGGAGATGGCGCGGCTGGAGGAGGATGCCACCCCGCAGTCGGTCAATGCCGATCGGATCGGCACGGCGTCTCGGTTCGCCCAAGGACGCGGGGTCATCCTGGTGTTGAAGGGAGCGAGGACGGTTCTGGCACACCCCGATGGACGCGTCGCGATCTGCCCGACCGGCAATCCTGGGATGGCCACGGCCGGCACGGGTGATGTCTTGACCGGGATCATCGTCGGCCTGCTGGCCCAACGACTGGACGCATGGGACGCCGCCTGTGTCGCGACGTACATTCACGGGGCAGCGGGGGATTTGGCTGCCGCTCAGTTGGGGGCCGCAGGCATGATCGCCGGCGATTTGATCGAGCACATTCCGCATGCCCTTCAGCAGGCCATCGCGCCGTAGCGTGAGACCGCCCCGGCTGCGACGTCCCTCCACTAAGCCGCCGGCTGAGTGGCGCTCTCGCTCTGGCTCCGCGGCCGAGACCGAGCGTCTTGGACGCACCATCGGCGCATCCGTACGGGGAGGTGAAGTGGTGGCCCTCTACGGTGACCTGGGAACCGGGAAGACCGTGCTGGTGCGCGGCATCGCAGCCGGGCTCGACGTGCCCCCTCGCGCTGTCAGCAGCCCCACCTTCGTGCTGATCCATGAATACCCCGGCCGCCTGCCCCTCGCCCACGCAGACCTCTACCGTCTCGACACGCCGGGCCAGCTTCAGCATGTGGGCCTCTCGGAGTACCTGGACGGCCGCACCGTGGTAGTCATTGAGTGGGCCGACAAGACGGGCGGCGACCTGCCGCTTGACCGCCTGGAGGCACACCTGGCACACCGCGGGCCGACCAGTCGAGAAATTCTCCTGAAGGCCACCGGGGTACAGTCCCGGAAACTCCTCACGCGTATCAGGCGGGCGCGTGCTGGTTGCGGCCCGCGGCCCAGGAGAGCGGAGCGGACACCATGAAAGTGATGTGGGCACCCTGGCGCATGGCCTACGTCAAGAATGCCCGCAAGCCGACGGCGTGCATCTTCTGCACCACGGCGAGGGAACACCGGGACGAGGCCAACTTGCTCCTCCACCGGAGCGCGCACGCGTTCGTGATCATGAACCTCTTCCCGTACAATAGCGGGCACCTCATGGTGGCGCCCTACGCGCACGTCAGGAGCCTGGAATTACTCCCCGATGACAGCGCGCTGGACCTCATTCGATTGACGAATCTGTCCCTAGCGGTGCTCCGGGCCGAGATTCGACCCGAAGGGTTCAACGTCGGAATCAATATCGGTCGGGTCGGTGGGGCCGGGATCGAGGCGCACGTGCACCTGCATATTGTTCCCCGGTGGAACGGCGACACGAATTTCATGCCGCTGTTCTCGGAAACCCGAGTGATCCCTGAACACCTGCGGGCGACCTACCGGAAGCTGCGTGAGCAGTTTCGGAAGACCCTCGTCCAAGAGCGACGGCGCAACGGCGGCCCTTCAAAGGACTCTCAACATCGAGCCAGGACGGGTGGGACGGCGCGCCGTCGTCCGGGACGCGCTCGTCACGGACCATGACGCGGTTCGTATGATCAGGCTCATCGTCGTGCTGCTCCTGCTGGGACTGACGGTGACCTTCTTCCTCCAGAACCAGGAGCAAGAGGTCACGCTACGGTACCTCTTCGGCCTCCGTTCGACCTCCGTGCTGATTTACAAGCCGGTCCTCGGCGCATTCGCAGTCGGGATTCTCGTGACGTCCATACTGCTGTTCCCCGCCTGGGTGCGGGGTCGGATCGAGCTGCGGCGGAAGACGAGAGCCCTCCAGGAGGCGCAGGCTGACTTGGAGGCCTTGCGCCAGACTCAGGAACGCACGCTGCACCCGCCGGTTCGTGTCACCGCTGGGAAAAATGCCGAGGACCTGCCCGATGCCTGAAGTCGATCTCACGCCCCTGATGCGGCAGTATCGGGAAATCAAGCAGGCCTATCGTGAGGCTATCCTCTTTTTCCGAGTCGGGGACTTCTATGAAATGTTCTATGAAGACGCGGCAGAGGCGTCCCAGCTTCTCTCGATTGCCCTGACCTCTCGGGACAAGGCCCGGGCGGACCCCGTCCCGCTCTGCGGGGTCCCCTACCATGCGGCGACTGGTTACATCGCGAAACTGCTCAGGGCCGGGCGGACAGTTGCGCTTTGCGACCAAGTGGAGGATCCCAAGCAGGCCAAGGGGCTGGTCCGCCGTGAGGTTGTTCGCCTGTACACACCCGGTACCCTCATCGACACCGAATTATTGACCGAAACAGAGTCGAATTTCCTGGCCGCGGTGACGGCTTCGCTTTCGACCCAGTCCAACGCCTCCCACCCTGGCTCGCGGGGCGGCAACCTGTGGCTGGGGCTCGCGGCCCTCGACCTGTCGACCGGCCAGTTCTGGCTGAGGGAGTTCCACGGGGACCGGGCTCACGATGACCTGCGCGACGAACTCTGCCGGCTGGAGCCGAAGGAGTTGCTGTGCCCTGCGACCTTGGGAGAACCCACGCACACGCTCCTCGGGACACTCAAGGGGATTCGCCTCTGCACACAGGATCCACCCTGGTTCGAGTTGCCCGCCGCCGAACGACTGCTCCGGGAGCAGTTCGGGGTCGGCTCGCTCGACGGATTCGGGTGCCAGGGTCTGACCGCCAGCATCCAAGCGGCGGGCGCCATTGTCCGCTACTTGCGCGAAACCCAGCCAGCGGCGTGTTTTACCCATCTGCGAGGTCTCACCGTACGGCGCCCAGAGGGCGAGATGCACCTGGACAGCGCGACCATCCGAAATCTGGAGTTGATCCGACCACTGGCTGACAGCGGGACGGACCCGAAGGGAGCAACCCTGCTCTCGGTGCTGGACCGGACCCTCTCGGTGATGGGGGGGCGCCTGCTTCGCGAGTGGATCCTCAGACCACTCCGGACGCTGGCTCCCATCCAGGCCAGGCTGGGGGCGGTGGCGGAACTCCTCGCCAATCTCCAGGCTCGCACCGGGCTCCGCCGCGCGCTCAGGGCTGTTCAGGATATCGCCCGCCTGAGCAGTCGGGTCTCGCTGGGCGTGGCCAATCCGCGCGACCTGTTAGCGATCAAACACTCGCTGGCGGCATTCCCGGAGATCCGGGAGCAGCTGACACCATTGCAGGCCCCCCTGTTGGTCGAGCTTGCTCGTACCTGGGACGACCTGCGGGATGTGCACACGGTGATCGAACGGGCCATCCTCCAGGACGCCCCGGCCTCTGTGCGTGACGGCGGGCTCATCCGGGACGGATACCACCCGCAGGTGGACGAGCTTCGCGAGACCTGTCGGGAAGGAAGGGGATGGATCGCCAGGCTGGAGGCCAAGGAACGAGCGCGCACCGGCATCGATTCGCTGAAAGTGCGATTCAACCAGGTCTTCGGCTACTACATCGAAGTTACCAAGCCGAACCTGGCCAGGGTGCCGCCTGATTACACGCGCAAGCAGACCCTGGTCAATGCCGAGCGGTTCACCACCGCCGAGTTGAAAGCGTTAGAAGATCGGGTGACCGGCGCCGACCTGAAACTGACGATGCTCGAGCAAGAACTGTTCGAGCAAATCCGGGTGCAGATTGCCCAGGAGACTCCTCGGCTCCAGGCCATGGGGGATACCCTCGCGGTCCTGGATGTCGTGGCTGCGTTGGCCGAGACCGCAGCCCTGCAGCGTTATGTCCGTCCTGCCGTGAATGAGGGCGGCGTGATCCGCATCGTGGAGGGTCGCCATCCCGTAGTGGAGCGCCTGCAGCGGCCCGGCGAGTTCATCGCCAACGACGCTCTGCTGGATCTGGAGCAGAACCGGCTCCTGATCATTACCGGGCCGAATATGGCCGGGAAGAGCACCTATCTCAGGCAGGTCTCGCTCATCGTCCTGCTGGCGCAGATGGGGAGTTTTGTACCGGCCCAGTCGGCGGCCATCGGCCTCGTCGACCGCATCTTTACCCGCGTCGGCGCCTCCGACAACCTGGCCCGCGGGCAGAGCACTTTCATGGTGGAGATGACCGAAACGGCGCAGATTCTGAACTGCGCCACCTCACGCAGCCTGATCCTGCTGGATGAGATCGGACGCGGAACGAGCACCTACGATGGGCTGAGCATCGCCTGGGCGGTTGCCGAGTACATCCAGGACCGCCGTCACCTCGGGGCGCGCACGTTGTTCGCCACGCATTACCATGAAATGACGGAACTGGCCGGGCTTCGGGAGGGGATCAAGAACTACACGGTCTCGGTCCGAGAGCGAGATGACGAGGTGCTCTTCCTGAGAAAAATCGTGGAAGGCGCCGCAGACCGCAGCTACGGGATTCACGTCGCTCGGCTCGCCGGGCTCCCGGCTCCGGTGCTCAGCCGCGCCCGCGAAGTGCTCGCGCAACTGGAGCACTCCGGCGCGGCAGCCTCTGAAGAACCGGCCTCCATGAAGGCACGCCCCGATCCCACGCTACCCTTGCCGCACCCGATCGTCGAGGAGGTCCGGCAGATGGACCTGTTCGCGATGACCCCCCTGGAGGCGCTGAATCGCCTCGCGGATCTCCAGCGCAAGCTCGAACAGGAACCGCAGTAGCCAGGGGCCGCAAAACAAAAGGGGCGGTGCCCCTTCCGAGGCACCGCCCCTTGCGACGCGTTTGCGTCAATGCTCTTGCTCAGTGCCCTTCGTTGTATTCAGCCGTCCAGGGGATCAGGCCCGCCACCGGCTTCCCGCCCGGGAGCAGCACGTCATACTGCATCTTGACGGAGTCTTTTCCCTTGGGGGAGGTAGCGAGCGCCTGCTTCGCCTTGTAGCACTTGGCATCGGTCTCGTCGGCGCACCCGGCCCTCAGCGCCGAGATGCTCCGGGTCTTGCCCGGCTCTCCCGCAATCTCGTGGAGTTTCTTGACCGACGTGATCACCCGATGGTTCTGCTCGGTTTCCTGAGCCACGAATTCGACCAGGGTGGTTGCGGAAGCAGGTGGGACTTCCTTGGCCGCCGCCGGACCCGCGTGGGCGCGGGCCATGGACTTGAGCTGTTCCCACACTTCCTTATTACCCGCGTAGAACTTGAGATTCTTGCCAGGGTGAATCTTCTGCCAGAAATAGCCGCTCTCCGCGTTGCCGCCGAAGACGGCCAGATTGATCCAGACCGCTTCATCATAGGGATCCAGGATGATGACCCGGCCCGTGAGCGTGGTCGGCTTGCTCATGTCACCCCACTCGAACCGTTCCTGGAACGCCTCGATGGCCAGCGCGGTCGAGGTGACCCCCACGACCAAGGCGATGGCCGCGAGGAACACCCAGCCTCTCCTCTGTAGTCTCATGATCGCATCCCTCCTTCACATAATCCGGTGAATAAACCAGCCTGATCAGATCCAAAAGAAGACGACGAGCAGGAGCTCCGATTCCGTTAGTCCTGCTTCAGTAACTTGAACCCGGTGATGGTCCGACCATCCAGCGTGACCTCCATGGCAACCAGCTCCTGGGATGCCTTGATGAGCTGGTCCATGAGGGCCTTGTCTTTCACCAGGAGGCGCACCGTGGTCTGCGCATGGTACCAGCCGGCGTAGGGGTTATTCTTGTCGGTCCCCCCGACGAAGCCCCACGCGCAGCAGTTAAAGAGCGGATCCGGCGGCCGCACGTCGAGGTCCGAGGACTCACGCCCGATGGGCTTGCCAGAGGCCGGCGCCCCCGTGTTCCAGTACTGAATCCCGAACAGCAGTTCCTTCTCGGGATTGTCCGCCCACTGGGCCCAGATGCGGCCCTTGAGGGTTTTCACCGGCGCGCCCTTCAGCGTCTCTTTTCCGAGAATGGCGGGTGCCGCTGCCTCGGGCCCTCCTGCTGGTGCGTCCGCTGCGGCCACGAATCCGGCCGTGAGTAGGCCGGCGATGAAGAAGACTGAAACTGCAAGTATGACGATACCCCTATTCATCCCTCGCACCTCCTTCATGAGTATCAAGACCGCGATAAGAAACTAGAATCAGATCAAAATGGAAAATCCACACGAACAGATTGCGCAGGGTGCAATCCTAACTGCTCCTCTAGTTCGTTGTCAAGTGCATATTTGGCCAAGGGGCGAATCGACAAATGGGGGGATTCTCCTCCTTTCACAACCGGTTGGGGGCCCTCAGCGGGCAGGGCGAGGTCAATTCAGAATAGACTGAAAGGCACGGGGCGAAACGGGTCCGAGGACCGTGACTGACAGCCGGTCAGGGTCGAAAAGCTCGCGGCTCAGCCGCAGGACCTGATCGCACGAGACGCTGTCGATGGCCGCGAGGACCTCCGTGAGCGAGGTATGCCGACCCTGGTACAGCTCATCCTTCGCGAGCTTGGTCATACGACTCTGCGAGCTCTCGAGGCTCAGCATCAAACTGCCCTTCATCTGATTCTTCGCCCGATCCAGCTCTTTCCGGTCCACGCCACCCGTGCGGAGCCGGCGAAGCTCCCGACGGGCGAGGTCGATGACCCGCGGCGCCTCACGCGGACGCGTGGCCGCATAGATGGAGACCGTTCCGCTGTCCGAGAAACAGGACAGATACGAGTAGATCGAGTAGGCCAGTCCACGCTTCTCCCGAATCTCCTGAAAGAGTCTGGAGCTGACGCTTCCGCCGAGCACCGTGTTCAGGGCATGGGCCGCGTACCGGTCCTTGTGCCCGAGTGGGATCCCATTCAGCCCCAGGCAGAGGTGCGCCTGCTCGAGTGGCTTGCGTTGCAGGCGGAACCCTCCGCTCACCTCCGGCGGCCACCGGTGCAGGCGAGGCCCCTCGGCGCGGTGAACCGAACCGAAGGAGGCCTCCAGCACCGCCCGTACCTCTGGCACATTGACATTACCCGCCACGGCGATCACGGTCTGCAAGGGGTGGTAATGGTCCCGGATGTAGGTGATCAGGCGTTCGCGTCGCACGTGGCGGATCGTGTCGCTCTGCCCCAGGATGGAGCGGCCCAGTGGATGCCCCGGGAGGGTCTGCTCGGTGTTCAATTCCTGGACCAGGTCTTCGGGATCGTCCTGGACCATCCGGATTTCCTCGAGAACGACTTCCTTTTCCTTTTCCACCTCCCTCGCGTCGAAGCGGGAGTGGTGGAACAGGTCCGACAATAACGCCAACGCCGGCTTCAACTGCTGATCGAGAACCTTCACATAGAACGTGGTGGTCTCGCGGGAGGTGAAGGCGTTCATTTCGCCACCCAGCGCGTCAATCTCCCGCGAGATCTGGATCCCGGTTCGTCGTCGGGTGCCCTTGAAGAACATATGCTCAAGGAAGTGGGACACCCCCTCTTCACCGCGCGACTCATCGCGGGACCCCACATTGACCCAGATCCCGATCGTGACCGACTTGAGCGTCGGGATCCGCTCGGTGACGACCCGCAGCCCGTTCTCAAGGACAACCTTACGATACATGCTGGCTCACCCGGCGGCCGGTTCTTTCGTGGCTGACGGAGACGGTGCGGCCATCGCTTCCTTTCGGCTGAGGCGGATCTTCCCCTGCTTGTCGATCTCCAGCACCTTCACCAAGACCTGATCGCCCTCCGCCACTTCATCCGAGACCGCTTTCACGCGATGGTGCGCGAGCTGGGAGATATGGACCAGCCCGTCCGTGCCCGGCAGGATCTCCACAAAGGCGCCGAAGTCCATGATCTTGCGGACGGTGCCGAGATAGATCTTGCCGACCTCGACCTCTTCGGTGAGGCGGTTGATCGTGTCGATCGCCTTCTTGGCCGATGCCTCATCCACGGCCGCAATCGAGATGATCCCGGTGTCCTCCACGTTGATCTTCACGCCGCACTCGGCAATGATACTGCGGATCATCTTGCCGCCCGGCCCGATGACGTCGCGGATCCTGTCCTGCTTGATCTTCAGGGTAAAGATCCGGGGGGCGAATGGGGAGAGGGTGGGCCGCGGAGCCTTCAGCGCCTCCGCCATCCGCTCCAGGATGTAGAGGCGTCCTTTCAGCGCCTGGTTCAGGGCCTGTCGCATGAGGGCGGGTGTGATGCCTGCAATCTTGATGTCCATCTGCAAGGCGGTCACTCCGTGCCGGGTTCCCGTCACCTTGAAATCCATGTCCCCGAGATGGTCCTCCAGTCCCAGGATATCCGACAGCACCATCACGCGCTCCCGCTCCTTGATCAGTCCCATTGCGATCCCCGCGACGGGCTCCTTGATCGGGACGCCGGCATCCATCAGCGCCAACGTGCCGCCACAAACCGTGGCCATCGACGACGACCCGTTGGACTCCAGAATGTCTGAGACCAGCCGCAACGTGTACGGAAACGCCTCTTTGGAGGGAATGACCGGCTTGAGCGCGCGCTCGGCCAGCGCTCCGTGCCCCACCTCCCGTCGTCCGGGAGAGCGGAGCGGACGCGCTTCCCCGACACTGAAGGGCGGAAAATTGTAGTGGAGCATGAAGGTCCGGTAGTACTCCCCTTCCAAGGCATCGATCCGCTGCTCATCCTCGCTGGTGCCTAGCGTCACGACCGCCAGGCTCTGTGTCTCACCTCTGGTGAAGAGGGCGGACCCATGGGTCCGCGGGAGCACCCCCACTTCACAGGTGACGGGCCGGATATCCGCTGGGCCGCGGCCGTCCGCCCGCACCCCGCGCTCGAGGATCATGTTTCGGACTTCAGAGTACTCGAGTGAGTGAAAGACCAGCTTCACATGCCGGCTGCGATCCGGATCCTCCGCCTTCAGTTTCTCGACCGTGCCCGCCAAGATCTGATCCAACCGCTCCTGCCGCGCGGTCTTGTTGGGGATGAGAATCGCCTCTCGGATCGGTTTGGCCACCAGGGCACGGACCTCCTCGGCCAACGCCGGGTCGATCTGTTCCGCCTTCACCGTGCGCTTAGACTGGCCGGCCAGCTTCTGGAGCTCCAGAATCTTTGCGACGACCTTCTTGATCTCTGCGTGGGCCACCTCAATGGCATCGATCATGACCGACTCCGGCAGCTCGTTGGCGCCTCCCTCGACCATCATGACGGCGTCTGCCGTGCCGGCCACGACTAGATTCACATCGCTCTTCTCGAGCGACTCGAAGTCCGGATTGATCACGAATTGTCCATTGACACGCCCGACCTTGACGCCGGCCACGGGACCCCCGAACGGAATATTGGACAGCGTCAACGCCGCTGAGGCGGCCGTGATTCCGACGACGTCTGAGGACCCGGTCTGGTCGGCCGAAAGCACCGATGCGATGACCTGGGTCTCAAAGTAATAGCCTTCCGGGAACAGGGGCCGCAGAGGACGGTCGATCAGCCGGCTGGTCAACACTTCCTTTTCCGAGGGCCGCCCCTCGCGTTTGAAGTAGCCGCCGGGAATCTTCCCGGCGGCATAGGCCTTCTCCTGGTAGTCCACGGTCAGGGGCAGGAAGTCCACCCCCGGTCTCTCGGTCTGAGAAGCCACGGCCGTTGCGAGCACAACGGTGTCACCGTACGACGCCAGCACCGCCCCATCCGCCTGCTTCGCCACTCGGCCCGTCTCCAAGCGGAGTCGGCGACCCGCTACGTCCAGTTCGATTACATGCACCATGCTCCGATCTCCTCTAGTTTCTGCCCCACAGATGCCCACTGACCTAAACTCACTCGAGGACTGAGGACTAAGGACTGAGGACTGAGCGAAACCGGTTCCGTCTCGGTCTTCCTATACCTTGCTCAGTCCTCAGCACTCAGTCCTCAGCACTGTAAGAGTGAGTTCATATCGGTGTTCACCTGTGGTAGCAGCCCCAACCTGAGCCACTCGTCTTCATCCTTTGGCTCAGAGGGATTGTGGTTTACTTCCGGATCCCTAAACGGTCCAACACTGCGCGATAGCGGTCATCGTCTTCCCGACGCAGGTAATCCAGCAGGCGGCGCCGACGGCCCACCAGCTGCAGGAGTCCGCGCCTGGAATGATGGTCCTTCTTATGCAACTTGAAGTGCTCCGTCAGGTAGGCGATGCGATTGGTCAGGATTGCGATCTGTACTTCCGGTGATCCGGTGTCTTTCTCATTCGTGCGATAGTGCTGAATCAGCTCGCTCTTCGTTTCCTTCGCCAATGCCATGTCTGTTCCTCCATTCTCTCAGAATTGGATCATTGTTTCATCGAGCCATGGTGACATTGAACACATCGCCCAGTCTTCAATGACCGACCCAGTCAATGATTCAATGCCTTAATGAATCAATGCTGCAATGACTCAATCGTCAATTCCTTCTAGACAGAATTTGATCATTGTCTCATTGGCCCATTGTCACATTGAACGAATCGGCCAATCTTCAATGACCGAGCCAGTCAATGCTTCGATGCCTCAATGAATCAATGCTTCAATGCCTCAATCGTCAATTCTTCCCCAGTGCATCTGCCAGCACTTTGAGGATGGGCACCGCACGCGGCGCGCCACTCGCGGGCGCTTCCGTCCCCAGGTTACCTTCCGGCACCTCACCGAGCGCCAGCAGGCGACCGGCAGGATCCTTCAGTCGAACGGCTTGTCCGACCTTGAGCGGCCCCTTCTCTGGCGCCACAGTCCAGTGCACCTTCTCCGAGGGAACCGGTACGCCGTGCAGCACCCGTACCGACGTGGCCTCATCGACCACCAGGACCGGCAGGGCCTGCAAGGCCTCGTCCAGTGACATGAGGTCCTCAGCCAGTCGCCCCGCCGACAGCTTGCTGTCGATTTCCTCTATACTGAGCGCACGGTCGAGCGTGAGCGGACCGACCCGCCTCCGTTCCAGCGTGAGCAGATGCCCTCCGACGCCGAGGGCCTCCCCGATGTCGGCGCACAGGGTCCGGACGTACGTGCCCTTCGAGCACACGAGGCTGAGAGTCACATCGCGACCGGTCACGGCCAGTACCTCGATTCGATGAATCGTGATGTCGCGCGGTCCCCGCTCGATGTATCGGCCGGCCCGGGCCGCCTTGTACAGCGGCTCCCCGCCGACCTTCACCGCGGAGTACATGGGCGGGACCTGTCGCAGGCGCCCTTGGAATCCCGCGATCACGGATCGGATGGTCTCGGGCTCAAGGCCGACCGCGCCACAGCGCGCCAACACCCTCCCGGTGGCATCCTGTGTATCCGTCGTCTCACCCAGCCTGAGAACCGCGCGGTACTCCTTGTCCCAATCCAACAAATATTCTGCGATGCGCGTGGCCCTCCCCACCAAGACGGGCAGAACCCCGGTCGCAGCAGGATCCAGCGTTCCCGCATGCCCGATGCGCGGTCCCCTGAGCAGGGTCCGCAGTTTGGCCACGACATCGTGGGACGTCCAGCCCGCGGCTTTGTTGACCGTGAGGATCCCGTCTCCAAGCCCCTGTCGAGTGGGAGCCTCCTCATTCCCCCTGGCACCGGGAGCCCGGCCGGGAACCCGCGCTTCGCCCGCTTCCTCCCCTGGCCCGAGCCTGAGACCCGGGTACGTCACGCTCACCTCTCCAGACAAGAGACCTCGGTCCATGGCTTGGACTGGCTCACTCACCCGTGCTTGGATTCATCAGTCTCACCCTGCCGTGGCTCCTGGGCCGCAGACTTCGCCTGTCGTTCGACCTGATCGAGCAGAGTGAGGATGCGATCCCCACGTGGCCCACTCAGGTCCCTTTGAAAAATCAGCTCGGGCGTGTGGCGCAGGCGAAGCCGCCGGCCCAACTCCGCGCGGATGAACCCGACTGCGTGAGAGAGTCCGGCCAGTACCTCGTCACCGTGAGGATCCTCCGGCAGCGTCGCCACGTAGACCCTCGCCAGACGCAGATCATTGGTCAGCTCCACGTCGGTCACCGTGACAAACCCCACTCGCGGATCCTTGGTCCGCCGCATGAGAATGTCGGCCACTTCCGCGCGGATCTGATCGGCCACGCGCGTCGCTCGTTTGTAGGCTGCCTTGGTCATCAAGCACCGCAAATTGACGATTGGATCATTCAGTCATCTGTGTATTGACGATTGAATCATTGAGCCATTGATTCATTGCAGAGCGCGCAACTGAATGGATCGATTGAGCCGCGAACGAATCAAGGAGCACATGATCCCCTGTGCCCTGTCATCACTCCTTCTAATGAATCAATCATCAATCAACCAATCATCGATTCTTCCTACAGCAGTTCGATTCGGGACTGCACCAATTCGAGCGACGGGACGGCCCGAATCACATTGATGGCCTGGTCGAGCACCTGGTTCACGTAGGCCGACTCGTTGGCGACGCAGGCGATCCCCAGCACGGCCTTTTGCCAGAGGTCCTGCTCTCCGACCTCGGCGACCGAGACGTTGAATTTGTCGCGAAGGCGGTCCTTCAAGCTCAGGAGCACCTGTCGCTTGGCCTTCAGGGAGTGTCCGTCCGGGATATAGAGCTCAACCGTGCAGAGCCCGACAATCATGTCAGCGGGAGACGGGGTAGGTTAAGGGCACTTGAGAAGGCTGAGGTCAAGGTTCAGGTTGAGCAAGAGTGTCTTCGCTTAACCTCAGCCTCAGCCTTAACCTGCACCTTCACCTCAACCTCCGTTAGAGCTTTGCTGCCACCTTATCGAAGGCGTAGACTTCGAGCACATCGCCCGTCTTCAGATCGTTGAAGTTTTCGACGCCGATCCCGCACTCGTATCCCTGCTGCACTTCCCGCACGTCATCCTTGAACCGCCGGAGTGACCCGATCCGCCCCTCATAGACCATCACATGATCTCGCACGACACGCACTCCAGCGCTGGCTCGGGAGACGGTCCCGTCGAGGACATAGCAACCGGCAATGGTCCCGACCTTCGGGATCGTGAAGATCTGACGAACCTCCGCCCGGCCCAGGATGCGTTCCTTCAGCGTCGGCTCGAGCAAGCCCTCCATCGCGGCCTTGATGTCCGCCATGGCATCGTAGATGATCGTGTACAGTCGTATGTCCACCCCTTCTCGCTCGGCGAGCGCGGCGGCTTTCGGCTCGGGCCGGATGTTGAAACCGATGATGATGGCACCCGAAGCAGACGCCAGGAGGACGTCGGTCTCCGTGATACCGCCAACTCCGCTGTGAATCACGCGAAGCTTGACGACGCCGGAGGAGAGCTTTTCGACCGCCTCCGACAGCGCCTCAGCGGAGCCTTGGACATCCGACTTGATAACCAGGGGCAGCTCCTTGACCTCCCCTTCCTTGATCCGCGCGTAGAGATCATCCAGCGTCACACGAGCGCCCCCCGTGGCCAGCTCGACCATGCGCTGCTTCTGCAGCCGCGCCTCTGCGATTTCCCGCGCAATGCGCTCGTCCTTGACGACCACGAATGGATCGCCGGCGGCGGGCACGCCAGGCAGCCCGATCACCTCGACTGGGAACGACGGGCCGGCTTCCGTGACCTTTTGCCCGGTGTCGGAGATCAGCGCTCGAACCCGACCGCTGAAGGTTCCGACGACGTACGCGTCACCCGTCCGCAGGGTCCCGCTCTCTACCAACACGGTCGCCACCGGTCCGCGTCCACGATCGAGCTTCGCTTCCACGACCGCGCCTCTTGCCGGTCGGTGAGGGTCAGCCTTCAGCTCCAGCACTTCTGCCTGGAGGAGGACCATCTCGAGGAGGGAGTCGAGGTTGAGCTTTTGCTTCGCCGAGACCTCCACGTAAATGGTCTGCCCGCCCCAGGCTTCCGGGATGAGGTTGTGCTCCGACAAGCTATGCTTGACCCGTTCCGGATTGGCTCCCGGCTTGTCGATCTTATTGATCGCAACAATGATGGGTACGTTCGCCGCCTTCGCGTGGTCGATGGCTTCTACCGTTTGCGGCATGACTCCGTCGTCCGCCGCGACGACCAGGACGACGATATCGGTGACCTTCGCGCCCCTCGCCCTCATCGCGGTAAAGGCTTCATGGCCGGGTGTGTCCAGAAAGGTGACCCGTTTGTCATGGATGCGAACCGTATAGGCTCCGATGTGCTGGGTGATTCCTCCTGCCTCCTGCTCCGTGACTTTGGTTTGGCGAATGGCGTCCAAGAGGGACGTCTTGCCATGGTCCACGTGCCCCATGATAGTGACCACCGGTGGCCTTGCTTCCAGATGTTCCTCCTCGGCCCATTCGGCAGCTTCCTCCAGTAACTCTTCTCCCTGCTTCTCAATCGCGACTTCGGCCTTCAGCCCCAAGCCTTCCGCAATCGTCAAGGCCGCATCTAAATTGATCGGCTGGTTGAGGGTCAGCAGCTGACCGAGTTCCATGAGTTTCTTGATGATGTCGCCGGGTCGCTGCCCGACCATCTCCCCGAATTCCTTGACCGTGAGTCCGGGTGTCAGCCTGATCCCCTTCTTCCGAGGCTTCGTGACTTCGGCCACCGCGGAGGGATGCAGATGGCGGGAGCGGTCGTCGCGCCGATGGACAGGAATGGCCCGCAGGTCCTGCCAACGGGCCGCATCCTCCCTGAACTTAACCTCCTCATCGTCTCGGCCTCGTCCCGGCTTGCGAAGCTTTTTCAGCTTGTCTCGCAACCCCACCGCCTCGCCGGCCAAGGGCTCAGGGACTCCGGCCCGCTTCTTATCGGCACGGCGCACTTCTTCGACGCTGGAAGGGGGCACGGCCAAGGAAGGTGCCGCCGACATCCTGGCTTGTGGGGATACCGCAGGGGGAGGCATGGATGGTCGCGCCCCAGTCTCACTCGGCGCGACAACGTGATCGCGTCCCGGCAGGCCAGGCGAGGGACCGACAGGAGGGGATTCGGCCGGAGACACGGTCCCGGTGGCTTCCTGGATTGCTGGGATGATCGGGGCCCGTCCGGCCTCCGGGATTTGAGGAGGAGGCGGGGACAGGACCTCGGACACCGAGGACGCCGCCGCTGCGACACCCGTAGCGGGTTCGGACGCAAGGTCTTCCTCCGTCTTCTTCTTCTTGATCAGGATCCGCTTCTTATCCGCTCTCGGGGGCTCCTCACTCACCACGGGTGCTGCTTTGTGGCCACTTTTGCCAGGCTGGCGCGCGGCTTCCCTGGCCGACGCTTTGGCCTCGCGGGCGGCCGCAGGCCCTTTGCGTCCCTCTTTCTTGATCGTCTCGCCCATGCCGTCTTCTGGCTTGCCCCCCGCCACGGTCCCGCCCTTGGCCATCGGCGCGAGCTTCTCCATCGCCATCGCAGCGGCCGCATCGTCGAGCGCACTGCTGTGTGACGCGACCTCAAGGCCGAGGCGCTTCAACTCAGGGATGAGTTCGCGGCTTTCCATCCCGAGCTTCTTGGCCAGTTCATGCACCCGCATCCCGTGACGTCCCTGTTCAGCTTCGATCAATCGATCTCTTCCCCCTAGACCCCTGCCGATGCCCCCGGCTGGGGTTCACCGAGGGACTCGACGGATCCACCACCTTCATCATTGTCCGCGGCCCCTGGCTCCTCGGATGGGGCCGACGCCGATGCGCTCTCTTCCGTCCCCCGGCCCTCGCTGGCTTCTCGCTGGGCGCGAGCCGCCTCTTCCTGCTCACGCTGAGCCTCCGCCTCCTCCGCCAGCGCGGCCCTGATCTCTTTATCGCGCTCCACCTTCTCCTTCTCATATTCGGTCGCGCTAATGATGTCGATCTTCCAGCCGGTCAGTTTGGCCGCCAGTCGAACGTTTTGGCCATTTTTCCCGATGGCGAGGGAGAGCTGTGAGTCGGCGACCACCACGAGGGCGGACTTTTTCCCTTCGTCGACGCCGACCTTTTCGATCGTGGCCGGATTGAGGGCCTCTGCGATGAAGACCCGTGGATCCGGTGTCCAGGCGATGATGTCGATTTTCTCCCCTCGAAGCTCCCGCACCACAGCCTGAACGCGCGAGCCCTTGATCCCCACGCAGGCTCCCACCGGATCCACAGCCTTATCTCGCGAGGACACGGCAATTTTGGTGCGGTCTCCCGGCTCACGGACGATCCCTCGGATCTCCACGATCTTCTCGCCGACTTCAGGAACCTCGAGCTCAAACAGCTTGGCGACAAAGTGGGGGTGGGTGCGCGAGAGCACAACCTGGACGTCCTTGGGGGTGCGGCGGACTTCGAGCAGGTAGGCCTTGAGTCGATCTCCGCGCCGGTAGGTTTCGCGCGGAATCTGCTCCTGAGCCGGCAGGATCGCTTCGGTCTTTCCGAGGTCCACGAGGTAGTTGCGGCGCTCTTGACCCAGAATAATGCCGTTGATCAGCTCCCCCTGGCGGGTGGCGTACTCTTTCTGCACGGCTTCCCACTCCGCCTCCCTGACCTTCTGACAAATCACTTGTTTCGCCGTCTGGGCAGCGATGCGTCCCAGTTCGTCCATCTCGATGACCGACCCGATTTCGTCTCCCACCTCGGCCTCGTGGTCCACTCGGCGGGCCTCCTGGAGCGAGATCTCCGCCTTGGGATTCGAGACCGTGTCCACGATCGTCTTCAGCGAGACCACTGAGATCTCGCCCGTCTTCGGGTCGATCTGCACCTGGATATTTTCACCCTGACCGAATCGCTTCTTCGCCGCCGTCTGGAGGGCAGCCTCCACGGCCCCGATCACCCTGGCTTTGTCGATGCCTTTTTCACGCCCGATCTGGTCAATGACTGCGATCAGTTCTCGACTCATAGTTCACGTTCTCCGCTTTGTTCCGTGACGTTGAATTCCCCCGGCGGTGGCGCTTCAGCCGGGCTCAAACCGAATCTCAAGTCGTGCCTCTGCAATGCCTCCCCAGTCCAACTGTAGGGTCCGTTCTGGAGCCACCCCAGTGAGGGACAACGTCACCCCCGCCTCGCTCACCTCCAGCAGTCGCCCAACCACCCGCCACTGCCCCTCCCACTGGCGTCCCAGCTTCACGGACAAGAGCTTGCCACGCGCCCGTCGATAATCCTCGATCCGCCTCAGCGGCCGATCAAGCCCCGGTGAAGAGACTTCAAGGGTATACGCATGCGGGATCACATCCTCCAGGTCCAGCGCATGGCCCAGCGACTGGTGAACCTGCTCACAATCGCCAACGCTGACCCCGCCCGGCTTGTCGATGAACACCCGCAGCATCGTGCGTGCGCCCTGGCCGGCACATTCCACGTCGACGAGCTCCAACTGAAGCGAACGCACAATCGGCGTCGCAATCGCCCGCACAGCGTCGGCGACCTGCTGGGATTCCCGCACGTGGCGCGTCTGAGAGTCTCTCTAGCCCCAACCCAAACAAAAAAGTGGGCCCAGGCCCACTTACAGTAGGAACACGTTACCATTTTCGCTGTAGGCGGTGCAAGAGGAAACCCGGGGCTCCGGCGGAGAACCGCCCTCTGGCTGCGCCCCGGGAACGAGGCTCCGGGCCGGGACACGCCGACCGATCCCGGGCTACCCGACGCATTCCTGGAAGCGGGCGCTCAGGCGCGCCGTCAGCGGCCCTGGCTTCCCGGAGCCGACCAGGACCCCGTCCACTCGTACGACCGGCAGGACCTCCACCGTCGTCCCGGTCAGGAAGACTTCGTCCGCGCGGCGAAGTTCCTCAAGGCGGATGTCCCGCTCCTCCACCGGCACGCCCTCTTTGCGGGCGAGGCTCAGGACAATGCCGCGGGTCACCCCCGACAGGATGTGCGGTCCCTCCGGCGCAGTGACCACGGTCCCACCTCGCACCAGCATCACGTTACTCACTGCCCCTTCGGTCACCTTCCCGTCACGGACGAACAGCGCTTCAAAGGCGCCGGCTTCTTTGGCCCGCTGACGAGCCATCACGTTTGGCAGCAGGTTCACGCTCTTGATGTCACACCGCCCCCACCTGAGATCCTCTCCCGTCACGACCTCGACTCCTTCGGCGCGCAGGGCGCGCTCCAACGGGCGCATCTCCCGGATGGTCATGACCACCGTCGGCCGGACCGCCGCAGGGAAAACATGATCACGCGGCGCGACCCCCCGCGTTAGCTGAATGTAGATTTTGCTTTCGGCGTAGCCGCCGAGCCGAATCCCCCGGGCGATGTACTCGGTCCACTCCCGCGCCTGATAGGAGACCGTGAGTTGGATGGCCTTTGCGCTTCGCTCGAGCCGCGCCAGATGGGCCTCCAGATAAAAGGGGACGCCGCGGTAGGTCCGAATGACCTCGTAGACGCCGTCACCGAACTGGTAGCCACGGTCCTCCACCGGGACCATGGCCTCCGCCAACGGCATGAATCCGCCGTTCAGGAATCCGATCTCAGGCATACCTGCCCCTCACCCGGCCGGACGCGCCCCCGGCCCGGGTCTGTCGCTGGCTTCCACGAGGTACACGCGCCGATCCTCGGCCGTAAATTTCCATCCCATGCGCTTCTCGAACACCAGGCGATGCGTGCCGGCGGCGACTGCCCGAAACTCGAACGTCCGGGTCCCGGAGTCGACGGCATTGTTGCTGGCGATGCGAAGGTATTCGTCGTTCACCAGCGCCAGCGACGACGGTTCGTATGACGGCACCCAGAGCTCTCCTCGCGTGCGATCTTCCCAGAGATGGATCTGGAGCAGATTGCCGAGGGTGGTCCTGATCGTCTTGGGACTTCCATCAGCCTGGCCGACGACCCCGTCCTTCGCAGGTGGTCCACTCATCGACTCCTCCGCACTCACCAAACCTTGCGCCGCGCGCCCACAAAGACCTCGCTGCCTGAGACGCGCACTTCATAGCTTCCCACACAATAGCCGCCCTGGTCGGTTCCCTGGCCGTTACGGACATCGAAAGAGAGATCATGCCAGGGGCAGGACACCACATGACCCTTCAGACGACCTTCGCCCAGCGGCCCCCCCTCATGGGGGCAGACATTATGAATGGCATAGAAGGTCCCCTCGACATTAAAGAGCGCGATGCACTTCTCGTTCACCTGGACCACCTTGCCTTCGCCCGGCGAGAGTTCATCGACCCGGGCCACCTTCTGAAACCCCTCCGGAGGCTTGTCCATCTGAGCTCCTCGGTTCATCCGCAGTCGAACACGTGGAGACCCAGCCGCCACGCGCTCACACCCGCTGAGCGTGTGGATATTGACGCTCTGGCCGCCGGGCCCCCAGCGGGGTCTGGAGCCGAGTCACAGCCGGAGCGCAAACTTCAGCTCCGCGCCCGGCACCACCCGTTCTCGCCTGACAAACCCTGCCGCGGTCTGGATGATGTATCTGGCCGCCTCTTGCGGCGGACCATAGAGAGGACAGGGGTCCTGAGGGCACGGTTGCGCGTCCTCTATTAAGTGGACCACGCGATGGCTCTCATCGACCCAGATCATATCCACCGGGATGCGGTAGGCCTTCGTCCCCAGTCGATGGCGATCGGAGGTGTCGAAGATATACAGCATCCCTGAGTCAGGAGGCAATCCCTCCCGGAATGCCAGGCCAAACAGCTGCTTCTCCGGCGTGTTGGCCACCTCCGTGGCAATCTGTTTCCCGTTTGGAAACGTGACGATGATCGTATCGAACTCTTTCTGGTTCGTGAATAACACTCCCCCCACGATCAGCACAACCGCGGCCGTCATGAGCATGATCATGCGAGTCCGCGTCGGGGGCGGTGGTGACGACGCCCTCGAGTCCACTGTGGGATGGTCCACATTCATGGCTGTTCCCGCGGCACTCTAGGCCCAACGGCCCATAGAGATCAAGCACATAGGCCTTCTTATCACCTGTTTTCCTGTTGACTTAGAAAAGTCGCAGAGTCTAAAATGATTTTGAATTCCAGCGCACGACTATGGTCGGATTACTGCGTGATGTCAACACAGTCTGTCCGACTGTCTGAAGGAGGCTAGGGTCATGGCTCTACTAATCACGGATGAATGCATCTCTTGCGGAGCCTGCTTGCCGGAATGTCCCAACGAGGCCATTTTCGAGACAAGGAGCGACGCAGAGGGGAAGGGATATCACGTTGGTGAGGGCCAGGGCGTTGGCGACAGCATCTATGTCATCACGCACGATCGCTGCACTGAGTGCGTCGGTCACTTCGACGAGCCCCAGTGCGCCGCCGTCTGCCCGGTCGATAACTGTTGCATCTCGGATCCGGCCTATCCTGAGACCACCGCGGTTCTTCTAGACAAGGCCAGGAAGTTAAACCCCGACAAGGCCATCGACGACGCGAAAGTATGGAGCGGCGTGAGGAATTGAGCGCTGATCGCGCGCCGCGCGATGGCAGACTCTGACCCATCCCCCGCACGAGACTGAAGCCCCATCCCTGACCCGGATGGGGCTTTTTTATTTGTTGCACCCCCGCCACGGCCCTGCAGAGCCCCTCACCGGCCATTTCCAGCCTCGACATGCCTGTCCGATGAATCAGCGTGCTATAATATTTCCAGACGATTCAACCGACATAGCTACCAGGCCACACGTGAGCGATCGCGCCGGGACAGGGTTTCCAGAGTCTCGAGACATGGAGGTCCCACTATGAGTATGAAGCGCGTCTTCCTGCTGTGTCTGTGTGTCGTCCTGTGGGCTGCCGCCCCGGCGCAGGCGAGCGCCCCCGATCTCAGCCACGTGATCGAAGGGTTCATGGCCAAGCAATTTCCTGAAGCCCGGAGCCATTTTTGGGTGGTCAACCGCACGGAGTGGCAAGCCGAGAATGAGATGGTCGTGGACCTGAACACCGTGGTCCTGCCCCCCGCCAGCCACACACCCACGGAAAGCCGGTTCTTACTGCTGATCGTGGAAGGAAAGCTGGCCGCTGCCCAGAATATTCCACTCGACAACGGCGCAGACTGTCAGCCGGAGCAAGCCTGACCTCAGTCATGGCCGGCCCTCCGCTGGCTTGGCGTCCCGAATGAAAACGCCCCGCCCGCCAGCAAAGGCGAGCGGGGCGTTTGTTTCCCCCCACGTCAGTCGTCCGGAACACCTACTTGATCATCAGGAATTTCCCGCCAATATGGGCTGGGTGCAGATGGCACTTATACACCAGGGTCACCCCCTGGGTCGCGGTGAACAGGTCGCTCGTCGGGATGCCGATATACTTACTCTCACCCGGCTTCAATACCATCTGGACCTTCAGCACGCTCGGTGCGCCGAACGTCTCATCCGCCGTCATCAAGAACCCGTGCTCGGCCGTGGACTTATTCGTGACCTTGAACACGACGGGCCGACCCGGCCTTACCCTAAAATCGATGATCACCGACGGTGGATACCAGACCTTGCTCTCTCCGAGCTCGATCGCGTAGAGCTCCTGGTCAACCGGCAGCTCCTTAAACGGCTGACCGACCACGGATCCGGTCTCAAGATCGCCGACCTCAACCCCGCCAGCGTGATGGGCCAGCGGAACCGATGTCATCCCCAGAATGATGACAAGGCCGAAAAACACTGCCAACAACATCTTGCCCATGGTCTACCTCCCTTGGAAAAAATATGTGATGAGTAGTAAAAAGGGGATGCCTTTTGACGACCCACTCCGTCCGGCTCCGATCTGGAACCCTCAGAGGCTTTCGCCGTTTATAACACAGGCCATTCCGTGGAAGCAAGGGCCCTTCCACGCCTCGTCTTGCGGTCGCCACGATCGATTTGAGGGGGCGTCGCGGCCCGCCACCGGTGGACACGGCAGGTTACTGGTTCATCGGCGGAGTCAAGGAGAGGGGACCGCTTTCGACTGTCCCACTCCCCATCAGGAGGTCGAACGGCGAGAAGTCATCCGTCAGCACGATTCCAGGGGGCCAGGCATGTTCGCGCCGGGAGGCCAGCAACCCCGGCAACTCCATCGGCAAGCGACGCTCCGCGACGAGCTCGTTCACCCGTGTGGCGAACTCCGGCTGGCGCATGCGGCTGACGGGAGGGCCTGCAAAAAAAATGAGATTCTCCGCGTCCGGGTATCGCGTCCGCCAGGGCCCCTTCGTGGAAAACGACTCGATCAGGGGGAAGACGGTCCTGAGCGTCTCCACCACCGCGTAGGACCGCAGGCGGTCCGGCCCTTCGCCCGTGGAGGACAGATTTACGGCCAGTACCCCGTCTGGATTCAGATGGGCGCGCATTTCCGCGAAAAATTCACGAGTTGTCAGGTGGAAGGGAATCAGGTGTCGGGCGAACACGTCAAGCCAGATGATGTCGTAGCGCGCCTCGCTCGTCCGCAAGAAGACCCGGGCATCCTTCACAGACACCCGATGTCCCGACGCGGCTGAATAATTGAAATACGCTTCCGCGACGCGGACCACCGACGGGTCCACTTCCACGATGTCGAGTTGGAGCTCGGGCCACCAGCGGGCCAACCACTTGGCCAGGGAGCCTCCGCCGTGACCCAGGATCAGGCCCCGCTTCGGCTCGGATGGCAGGGCCAGCGCGGCCATGATCAACTGGGTGTACGGGAGGAATAACTCCACCGGCTCGACCTTCCACATGACGGCATGAAAGGTGCGATCCAGGATGAGGTACCGAAAGAGGTCATCATCCCGAACCCGAACTTGCTGGTACGGACTATCCTCTTGATAGATCGGCGGCGGGAGCGCTGAGACCGGGTGCAAGGCCAGCCATCCCAGCAGGATCAACCCGAGTCCCCCGAAGATCACCAGAAGGAGGCGGAACCGGCCGATCGCAAACATCGTCGCGCCGGCCCTGAGCGTGACGGTCCGCCACCACCACACCAGACCCAGGAGAACCTGAACGGCTCCCAGCACCGCAGCCAGGGTGGCGCTTCCGAGCCAGGTCAAGAGGTAAAAGGCGGTCCCCCAGGTTCCGACCAGACTTCCCACCGTGGAGACCGCGATCATCACTCCGGTGTGACGGCCCAGATGCCCCAGATCCCCAATCGACAGGCGAAGCAAGGCGGGCAGCGCTCCGCTCAGGCCGAAGGCCGGAGGGGCCAACAAGACGCTGGCGGCCAGACAGGGGCCCCATCGTGGATCCTGAATCCAGGTCGAGACCTTCAGCATGACGGGCTGACCGACCCACGCCAGCAGAAAGGTCCACGTGCCCGAGGCCAACAACAGGTAGGCGAGCACGGTTCCCCCGTGATGGCGATCCGCCAGCCAGCCGCCCGACGCATAGCCGCTGCTCATGGCGGCCAAGATCACCCCGATCAGGGCTCCCCACACGAACAGGGAGTTCCCGAACACCGGAGCCAGGAGTCGACTCCCCAGGATTTCCAGAGCCATCACGACTCCGCCAGTGACGAAGGCGGTGCCAAACAGCCCCAGCCGCGACCAGCTCACTGTCCCTAAAGTTCCTCTGGTCATGTGTGTGTGGGAAGTCCGGGGGTGAGGGGGTGACGTGGGGCGGGCGGCACCCGAGACGCACTCAAAGGGTGCCCCAATTCTTGAAATACCGAAGGAGGTCGCGAACCGAGATCATGCCCACCACCTGGCCATCCTGGGTGATGCCAAGGTGTCGAATGCCCTTTTCAGCCATCAGGTCACTGGCATCGTGAGCGGACCGGTCGATCTCGATCGTGATCAAGGGACTGCTCATGACTGTCCGAACCCGTTCCCGCGTCGGGTCGAGCCCGCCAGCCATGCCCTTTCGCACCAGATCCGTCTCGCTGATAATGCCCAGATACGTGCCCTGCCCGTGGACGACCAGGGCGCCGACGCGCGTGTCGCGCATCCGCGTGGCCGCCTCGGTCAGCGTGGCGTCGGGATCGATGGTCCGGATCTCGCGGCTCATCATCACGGCCAGCGGCCGCAACATCGTGCCGCTTTGCATCGCCATGTGGCGACCCTCCTCGCAGCCCGAGCCGAAACCGGCGAAATTGTACTGAACCCACCACGGCCTGTCAATCGCGGGAGACGGGCAGCTTGGTCTCCGCGACGCGCGTGATTCGGGCGACTTTTCTTGCGACGCCCCTCCCGCCTTGCTATACTTCAATCCCCCGTGCACTCCATCATCAACGGAAGGGTTACGACGTGCATATCAGCGTGATCGGGACGGGCTACGTGGGGCTAGTCACGGGGGCGAGCTTCGCCGAGTTCGGTCTCAACGTGACCTGCATGGATACGGACGCCCAACGGATTGCCAAGTTGGAAAAGGGCGATGTCCCCTTCTACGAGCCGGGCCTGGCAGAGCTGGTCGCTAAGGGGCTCCGGGAAAACCGGCTGGCCTTTTCGACCGACATTGCCAGGGCCGTCGATCAGGCTCTCGTCATCTTCATCGCGGTCGGAACTCCTGCCCGCTCCGACGGATCGGCTGATCTTTCCTTCGTGGAGGAGGTGGGACGGGGGATTGCCCGGCACATGACCGGATACAAGGTCATCGCCACCAAGTCCACCGTTCCCGTGGGGACCGGGGAGCGCCTCCGCGAGGTCATTCGAGCCCACCAGCCCGAACGCTGTCGGTTCGACATGGTGTCGAACCCCGAGTTTCTCCGCGAGGGCTCGGCCATCGAGGATTTTCTTCGACCGAATCGCGTGATCATCGGTGCCGAGAGCCCCGAAGCGATCGCGATCATGAAGGATCTCTATCGCCCGCTGTACTTGATCGAAACCCCATTCGTCCTCACCGACATCGCCTCGGCCGAGATGATCAAGTACGCGTCCAACGCCTTCCTGGCCACCAAGGTGTCCTTCATCAACGAGATCGCCAATGTGTGCGAACGGGTCGGCGCGGACGTGCAAGTCGTCGCCAAGGGGATGGGCCTGGACCGACGGATCGGATCGAAGTTCCTCCACGCCGGACCAGGATTTGGAGGGTCCTGTTTTCCGAAAGACGTCGCTGCGCTCATTCAAACCAGCGAGGAGGTCGGCTATGACATGGAGATCGCGCGAGCAGCCGGCCGTGTGAACGAGCAGCAGCGACTGTTGATGGTCGAGAAGATCCGAAGCGCGCTGGGCGGGCTCCAGGGCAAAACAGTCGCCTTGCTGGGACTGTCCTTCAAGCCGAACACGAACGACCTCCGGGAGGCACCGGCGTTGATGATCGCTCAGCGGCTGATGGCGCAAGGAGCTGTCGTGCGTGCCTATGACCCCGAGGCGCTCGAGGAAGGCGCCAGGCTGCTCCACGGGCTGATTCCCTGCACCAGTGCGTATGACGCCGCGCAAGGCGCGGAGGCGGTCGTCCTCATCACCGAGTGGAATCAGTTCCGGAACTTGGACCTGGACCGGGTGAAGGCAGTCCTGCGGCGGCCCGTGTTTATCGACCTCCGCAATGTCTATGAACCGGACCGGATGGCCGCCCTCGGGTTCTACTACGTGTCGGTCGGCCGAGCGCCGCGCGGTACCAAGCCCTCTTCCTAAGACTGAGGTTCGAGGACTGAGGACTGAGGACTGAGAGGAAGAATCCGGAACCTCAGTGCTCAGCACCCAGTCCTCAGTCCTGGAGCTTCACGTTTTCGGCTTATAGCCCATCCGGTCCAGCACTTTCAGGATCCGAGTCTTCAACCGGTCGTCCGCACTGTCCAACGCCACGGCCAAGGGTTCAACGGCCGGCTTCCCGATCTTCCGAATGATCTCGGTCGCGGACTGCCGCAACTCGTCTTCTTCCGAGACTAGCAGCGGGACCAGGCAGGGAACCGAGGCTGCCCCAAGCTTGATCAGCGAATCGTACGCTCGCTGCCGGACATCGCCGACCTCATCGCACAGGGCGGCGGTCAGCGCGTCAACCGCTCTCGTATCCTTGAGCTCTCCGAGCGTTTCCGCGGCATATTTTCGATTGAGCCAATGGGTGTCCTTCAGATCCATGAGCATCGCGTCCGCCTTGGCGGCGTTGGGATCCTTCGAACGAATCTTGAAGGCCTTCGCAACCCGTTTCCCGCCCTCCTCCACAACTCGGATCGTGGCGCCATCGCCCGGCTTGATCTTCTGCAGGTCCTGGACCGCCTCCTCGGCGACCTCCAGGATCACAGTCTTGCCATCGTAGGCCAGTAGCTCGACCTCGATCTGTTTGGCCTCCGGACTCACCGAGACCACCTTTTCGGTCACGAGGTTGAACCCGTCTTTTTTGGCCCCACCCTTGGGACCGATCTGAATCAGGTTGCTCGGAGCGTCATCGGCCATTGCTGTTCCTTTCTTGGTACGTGACTCCGTGATGCGTGATGGGTCATGGGTGATGAGTTTCGGATTCGCTGGTGAAGCATTGCGCCTCTCATGACGCATCACTCATCACGCATCACTCATCACGCCCCCGCGCTGGGCTTCCATCCCAGGCTTGAGAGCGCGCCCTCAACCGTCTCTTGCACCATTTCGTTCTCGTCCTCCAACAACGGCAGCAGCGATTCGACGGCCCGCGCGGCGCCGAGACGAGCTAAGGATTCGGCTGCGTTTCGGCGGACCAGCCAGTCCTCATCCTTCAAGGCTTCCATGAGCGGGTCGACTCCGCGAGGATCGCCGATTTTCCCCAATGCCTCCGCGGCATGCCGGCGCACCATCCAGTTGGGACCCTGCAGCCCTTCGATCAGGGCCACAACCGCTCGCACATCTCCGATCTTCTTGAGCACCCGCGCGACATCCTCACGCAGCGTCCCGTCCGCCAGGGCCTCCACCAAACCGGGCACTGCCCTCGGATCGCCGACCCGCTCAAGCGCCCAGACGGCGGCCGTGCGAACCGCCCCGTCCTTGTCCTTGAGCGCTCGAATCAGCGAATCGACCCCGCGCGGATCCTTCAGTTTGCCGAGCGCCGCCGCGGCTTGTTCCCGTACAGCCCATTCGTCATCGCGGAGGGCCTCGATGAGGGGCTCCACGGACGCCGGGCCGATACGCACGATGGCGCTCATGGCCGCTTCGCGGATGACCACGTCTTCATCCGCCAGCATTCCGATCAGCTTGGGCAGCGCCTCGAGGCCCATCTGTCCCAGGCTGACTGCGGCGTGGTCACGCAGCGCCTCATTGTCGTCCTTCAGGGCAGACAGTAACTGGTCGACTCGATCCATCGGCTGGTCAGCCTTCCGGTCCATGCCCTCTGCGTCACTCATCCGCATTCGCTCCCTCTGCAGCAGCTTCCTCGTGAGCCTGCGCAGTAGCCGCCGCGAGTTTGTCGACAATCACGCCCGAGTTGTACGACACCAATCCATCACGATCTGTCTTCAACCGCTCGAACAGGTCGGAAAAGGGGCGCAGTCGTTCAATGTCCTTGACCTTCGCCAGCGCCTCCACCGCGTAGACTCGGAGGGGGCGAATAGGGATGAGCTCGACCAGCAGCTCGACGGGCCGGGCATCGCCGATCAGCCCGAGCGCCTTGACGGCCAGTTCCTTGACGCCCGTATCCTTGTCCACGCGAAGCCGTTCCATCAGCGGCTCCACCGCACGGACATCGCCGATCTTGCCCAGCAGATCCGTCGCAGCCTCCCGCACGACCCAATCATCATCCTCCAGGTAGGTGATCAAGATCTCGACGCTTGGGCGCCCAATCCCCAGGAGATCGATCACCGCCGCCATCCTGGCCTCCTCACGCTCGCTCGAGCCTTCCACCTCTCGCAACTTTTCGAAGGTCTGGTCAATTCGGTCCCGGATGGCGCCGAGCTTTTTCAGCGTGCGGACGGCGATGTCCCGGACCGCCGAGTCCGCCATGGCATCCACGAGCGCATTCGCCGAGCGCGGGTCCAGCAGGTGCTCCAGGATGCCGGCCGCGGTCAGCCGTGCTGAGGCCTCCTCGTGCGTGAGCATGGCGGTCAGTGGCTCGATCGCATTGGGGATCACCCCCAACAGACCACCGACCAGTTCCCGCACGCTGTCGTCTTGGACCGCATGGAGTTCCGCCACCAGGGCTGCAGCCGCTGAGGCGTCGAGAATCCCGGCCATCTGCTCCAATGCGATCGCGCCGGCCTTGCGGACCGACGTGTCTTCATCGCGCAGCAGCCGCACCAGCGGGACTCCTCCCATGGGATCCTTGATGCGCGCGAGCATCCCGGCCGCTTCGATCTTCAGCGCGGAGCTGCCGGTCGCCAGGGCATGGATCAATCCCTCCACCGCCTTCGGCCCCCCGGCCAGACAGGCCGCCGTCGCGCGCATGCGGCGCCAGTCCTCTTCGTGGACTAGCTCCGAGATCAGGGTTTCGAGCGACTCCTTGGGCATCTCTCCAGAATGTGGTGATTTCGTGATTTGCTGATCTGATAATTTGATCGAGAAAATCCTCAAATCACCAGATCGACAAATCGCTACATTCTATGAGGTCTCCAGCCTAACTCCTTCAACGCCTCCTTGGCATGGAACAGGATATTCTCGTCGCGCTCTGTCTTCAGGACTTCTAGCAGGTAGGGAATGGCCGGTGCGCGGAAGGCAGCCAGCGCCGCCGCGGCCTCTGCCCGGACCACGGTGTTCTGCAGCGCGGCGATGAGCGTGGGGATGGCAGACTCATCCCGGATCTGCGCCAAGGCTTTGACCGCCGCCTCCATCGCGAACATCTCCTGGTCCCAACGGTCGCCGCAGCCGTGGAGGGGGCGGCTGTCGGCCGGTCGACTCGTCCCGTTGACCACCCCAATCAGAGCCGGGACGGCCCGCCGGTCGGTGATTTTCCCCAGTGCTTCGATCGCGAGAGGACGAATACCAGGCTCCGCCATGCCGGTCAGCAGAAACTCGACCGCCCGCGGATCCCCGATCTCACCCAGTGAGCGGACCGCATCCTCCCGCACCGCCGCATCTCGATCGTTAAACAGCACGTAGAGTAACGGCTCGACGGCGACGGGGACTTTCATCTTGCCCAGCGCCTCGACCGCATGCAGACGGACTAACCAATCCTCGTGTTTTAACGACTGTAACAACAGGGGCACGGCCGCAGTGCCGATCCGCGCCAGCGCCTCCGCGATCTCCACCCGCACGGCCTTGACCTTATCCTGCAACAAGACCACCAGGGATGTCGCAGCCCTGGCGTCGCCGATGCACCCCAAGGCCTTCGCAGCGTGCATCCTCACGATCCAACTCGGGCTGCTCAGCACCGCGATGAGCGGGTCAACCGCCCGGCTGTCCCCAATCTTCGCAAGGATCGAGGCGGCCAACTCTTGCACGGTCAGATCAGAATCCTGGAGGCAGGCGCACAAGACCATGACCGAGGCCTCGCCGATCGCCGTCAGGGCAGTCATCGCGGCCTCGCGGACCGCTCTGTCAGAGTCCTTGAGGAGCGCCACAAGGGGGACGACCGCCCGCGTATCGCGAGACAGGCCCAGCGCTGTCGCGGCATCTTCTCGGACCCCCCAGTCCTCGTCTTTCAAGGCTGCAATGTGCTCTGCCACGGTGTCGATCATGTGTGAGGGCTCGTGGCGCCGTTCCCCAATGCGTCGGCCGCTCTGGAGAACGGGAGGGAAGCGGTCAGTGTACCGGATTCTCGGCAGGAGGGCTGACCGGGCGCACACTGCCGTCCCGCGCCGCTCAGGAATTGAGTGCTCGTACCTTAACACACGGTTTTTTGGAGGGTCAACTGGAATCCAGGCACCCAGGACAGTCGCCGTATCAACCGTAACTGACTTGAAATCCTCTTGATTTCGACCCGTTGACAGACCCAGGGCTTGCTGCTTAGTATGGACGCGCTCATCCGATCGGGCAGGTGCAATTCCCTACCCCAACGCTTCTCCACCCAGGTCGTCCGACCGATGGTACAAGCAAGGAGGCCAGTCATGAGGACGCGAGCAGTACTACAGATACGGTCTATCCCGGGACCACTCTTCACCCTGTTTATCGCATTCGCTCTGGGGCTTGGCGCGGCTTGGGGGCCCTCGTCTATGGCCTTCGCGTACGAAGTCTGGATCACCGATCAATCGGATACCGGAAAGGAGAGCGGCGGGTTCCTGTACATCTACGACGGGGCCCAGTTGGCTTCCAAGCCTGTCGGGGCGAAGCCGAAGGTCACCATGGACCTGGCTGCCGACATCAACAAGCTGTGCGAGGAGGCGACGAAGAAGGCGGTCCGGCGGCCACACATGCTGTTCTTCACGCAGGATCAGTCGCACGCCATCCTGTCGTTCCTCAGCGGCCAGGTGCTCTTCATGGACGCAGAGACGAAGAAACCCGAAGCCTGTCTCTTGATGGGGAAGAACGTCCACGCTGCCTGGCCCACACCGGACCAAAAGATGGTGCTCGCGGCCAATATGGCCGAGAAGAAGCTCATCCGAATCTCGACGGACTATAAGGGCCACAAGTTCAGCTTTGATCCCGAGAAGGATGTGATGGACCTGGGGGCCCTGGAGGGCGGCGAGCGCCCGGACAACGCACCCGTCTGTCCGATCACGGACGCCTCGAGCAAGTACGGGTTCGTGACGCTTCGGGGCGGGGGGCTCTTCATCGTGGACGTGACAGCAACCCCGATGAGCGTGGTCGCCACGATGAACAACGTGGATATCCATCCGAACGGTTGTGGTGGCCTCCAGGTGGGCGCCACGATGTACATCAATTCGGGCGGTGGCACGCCGGCCACCCCCCTCTCGTACGATGTCTATGCCCTGGACATCTCCAATTTACCGAAGGTGTCGCCCAAGCTGGTCTCGTCGCGCGACACCGCGACTGCGGACTCGCACGGGATGGCGGTGGTGGGACGGTACGTCTGGAGCGCGGACCGGGCCGGCAACAATATCGAGATCATCGACACGCTCACGAACCTGAGCGTGGGAGGTATCGAGCTGGCTGGTGCGGTCAGTGACGATCCCGCCCCGGACCTGCTCGATGTGTCTCCGGATGGGGCCTATGTGTTCGTCGGGACAAGGGGACCGACCCCGCTCTCGGGCAACGTGAAGGATGTCAACAATGCGAAGGGCTCAACCCCCGGCGTCGGCGTCATCAAGGTCACCGACGGGGGGAAGGGCGGGGAATTTGTCGGCGTGGCGCGAATCACCAATATGAAAGAGGGGAAGGAGACCGCCGACACGCACGGGCTGGGGGTGAGAAAAAAGTAGTCAAACGGGCCGTTCCCGACGCTCAGGCGCCTTTCGCCAGGTCCCCGGAAGGGCCGAAGCGCCCCTCCCCCAGCGGTTTGTCCACGCTGGTGTATTCAGGGTGCGATGCGGCGTCGGCCTGCTCGTCAGGTGGGAGCTCCCAGCCGAGCTTGCGGAGTGTCTCGATGACGATCTTCTTCAGCGCGTCGACCGCAGTCAGGCGGGCAGAGGCAAAGGACAAGACTCGCTCGCCTTCGGATTCCACCTCGGAGGCTTTGGGATCGTGCAGAAACGAGACGAGCGGCTCGATCGAGGCATCGCCGATCAGGGCCAATGAGGCCGCTGCCCGATCCCTTAGATTGACCTCTTTGAGGAGCAGGATGAGGTCCGGAATCACGCGGGGGTCTCGGAAGTGTCCCAGGGCGGTGACCGCCGCTTCCTTGATGAAGGCCTCCTCGCTGACGATGCACCCCGGGGTCGGGGAGCCATCCTGACGGATTCCCTTCCCCTTGAGGGCGTCGAGTACCGGCGGAAGCGCCCTGGCATCGCCGATCATGCCGAGCGACATAATCGCATGTCGCTTGACGGCTCCGTCCTTCATGGCCTCGACCAGGGCCTCAATCGCCCGCGGGTCCCCGATCATCCCGAGCGCGATCGTGGCATCCTCGCGCACCGCCCGGTCCGGATCCTTGAGCGCCTGAATGAGGGCATCCACCACCCGCGGTTCTCGATTCCAGGACCGCCCGATCTGGTAGTCGGTCGTCATCCCGCCCAGCGCACGAACGGCGTGGCAGCGCACCACAAAGTCTCGATCGTTGAGGCTCTCGATCAACAGGTCCACCGACGGCGGCCCGATCGACACCAGCGCCGTCCCCGCCGTCTCACGCACGGTTTTCGAAGTATCCTTAAACAGCTTGACGAGTGCGGGCACGGCCCTGGCGTCTCCGATTCTGCCCAACGCCTCAGCCGCCGCACTCTTCACCGCGCCGTCCCGGTCCCGGCAGGCGGCGATCAGCGGCTCTACCGCCCGCGCGTCTTTGATCGCGCCGCAGGCCTTCGCGGCATGCTCTCTGATGCGCCACCGTTCATCTTTCAGACTTCTGAGGAGCCGTTCAACGACCGGCGGGCCGAGATGAGCCATCGCCTCCACCGCCGAGGCTCTCACCTCCATGATCGGATCGTTGAACAACGTGACGAGCCCCTCCACGGCCTGAGCCCCCCCGATCCTGGCCACTCCCGAGGCAGCATGAGAGCGCACCGACCAGAATTCGTCCTCCAGCGCCCGGAGCAACGGTTCGAGCGTACTCGGATCCGCACGGTCCGCCAACGCCTTGGCGGCTTCCTCCCGCGTGGTGTCGTCCACGTCCTCTAACGCTTCCAACAAATCCGCCAGCGTGTCGGCCATCTCCGACCTCGATCACTCAATGTCGGGCGTCAGTAATCCCGTTGCCCGCCATACGGCTGTGTTCGGCTGCATCGGACGATTAAATTGCGCGTCCCCCGACCGCTCACGCACTCGTCCAGCGAGGGAGCAAAGTCCAAGACACCTTCCAGGGTCACGACAAAAGGGAAATCAAACGTGAAGGTGCCGAAGTGATAGGACCCGGGCTTGAGCGCCAATTCCTGTCTAGTGGTGGTCCGAAACGCCTCGGTCGTGTCCGGATCCATCGTCATGATCATGGGGGTCACGCCCGGCACCTGCCATCGGGTCGGAGGCTTGAGCGCCGTGGCATCGATCGTGATGCGATACTCGGTCAGGTATGGGTTGGGCTGCGCGGCATGACCCCGTTCCACCGGGTTCACCCCGCATAAGACAGTGGCGGTCCCCAGGACCCATCCGAGGCGCGGTGTGGCCCACCCGAGTGCCGGCCGCAGCTTATCGAGTCTCACGATCACCCTGCACCACCCTGCCCGACAACGCCGGCTTCGGGGTCGAGAAGATCTCTTCCACGGCACGGCTGTCCCACTCAGTATAGGTCTCCAGGCCAAGCGCCCGCATCACGGTCGCCCCGGTATCCAGGATCGACACTGGTTGCCCGATGACGTGTCCCGCCTTGATGCCGGCCCCCCAGGCGATCCATGGGACATGAGGGAGCCCTGCTCCGTTGCCCCCCGGTTTCGCCGCCCTGTCGCTGCTGAGCGCAGTCACCAGCACCGTCGTCCATTCCAGGAGCTCCAGCTCCCGATACAACCCCAGAATGGAGCCCATCGCCGTATCCACCGACCGCAGCGCGTCCCGATACGCACGGGAGTCCCACCCACTCGCCGTTCCGACCCGACCCGGTTCCGGAAGATGGACGACCAGAAAATGGGGCAGGGACAGAATGGCATGCCCGTGCCCGTCTCCGCTCGTGGCCTTCCGAAAGTAATCACGGATATAGTTAACGACCGTCGCCGGACTACATTCCGGCTTCAACGGTCCGCACATCTGATAATCGGTGTAGGGTTCCGGCCTGGCTAACTGGTACAGGGACTCGTCCATGAAGAAGATCGCGCTGTCCCTACCCCCGCTCAGATCGAGATAGTCAAATATGGTCGGGGGCCTCGGGTAGCCCCGAGCAAAATCAAAGGAGTCCCACGTCACCCCGTGTTTTTCGACCGGCAGCCCGGTGAGGAGCGAGGCCATCGTTGGAAGCCGGAGCGCCGGGAGCACGGCCGATGCGGACCAGGTGACCGAGCCTTCTCTCACCAGACGACTCAGGGTCGGCATCGGACCGGCCTTCAGCCCATCCCGTCCCACCCCTTCCAGCACGATCAGGATGACATGCTCGGCCGGACCCGTCGTGGGCGCCGCGGATTTTCCTTTGGACTCCGGAACGACCGAGGGACGCTTGGCCTCAGCCGAAGGTATGTTGATCAACACCACCCCAAACAAGACCAGTGACCACACCCAGACACCCCGACATGTCAGGGTGCTGATGGTCGGCCCACGCCACCACGCGTCGATCGTCCGAGGACGGTCCACGTGTCTCCCCCTTATGACCACTCGTTGTACACCGAACTGCGCTCGTGGAGTCAGAGTCTCGTACCTTAGCACGCCAATTTCTGGCTGGTCAACCAGCCCAACCCGCGCTCTTGATGCATTGCACAGGGACCCGACTTCAGGTAAGACTAAGGCGCCATGCCGATCGGAAACAATTTCCAACATGCCCCCTATTCCCGAGCGGATCCTGGTGAACGCGTAAGCTATCGAACACTGGAGCTTGGGGCACCCCCTGACACCCCGGCCTGGCAGGATACGATGGCCGGACTCGGCGTCCAGCTCAGCACGGCCGGTGTGCGCGCCGTCCTGTTCTTCCACGGCACCTACCTGAGCACGGACCTGTTTGGCGTCCAACGGCTGGATGAGGCAGGGGGACTGAAGCGTGGGTACTCGCGCGGCATTCCGGGAATGGAAGCCCTGCTCGCTCTGATGCGGGAAGGGTCAAACGGCCTCCCACTGTTGTCAGGGGGGCAGAAGCCGCCATTCCGCGATGAGGAGCAGATCAAGAAGGTGATCGATGAGCAGGCGGAGGATGCCGGAAACTTCACCACTGCGTACGTCGAACAATTCGAGAAGTCCATCAATCGGACTGTCTCACCTCCGATCCTGTGTGTCCGCTCTCTGTGGTCGTGCGAACCTCACCACGTCGGTCGAGCCCGGGCCGCTGTAGAGTTCCTCAAGAAGCTCAGAACCATCTGCACGGACCTGACGCTTGGGGCAGGCGATCGGGTGCTGGTAGAGGCTCACGGGCAGGCAGGGCTCGTGCTCGCGCTGCTGTCCAATCTCCTCGCTTTGGGTCCTTCTTCGGGACGAGACCGGTTCTTCCGTTTGCTCAGGTCCTCGCTCCAGCAAGAGAACAATACGCTCGAGGACGCCCTCCGCCCCACTGATCTTGATGCATTGGAGTCTCTTCTGCCGACTGGTCGGGCGCTGAACGCGACAGCCCTTGACATCGTCACCTATGGCACGCCGGTTCGCTACGGCTGGGATCCGTCGGGGCTGGGCAACCTCCTCCATGTCGTGAATCACCGGCCGATGCGGATCGATGGGAAGCAGTGGCTGGCCAAGATGGAGCTGCCCCAGATCACCATGGAGATGCCCATCGCCTGGGGCGGCGACTATGTGCAGCAACTGGCCGTGGCGGGATCCGATGCCGTACCGGCCTTACCGGAACAGCAGGCGGCAAATAAAGCACTCTGGGAACTGCTGGAGCCCTATGACGGATTTGAACGATGGCTGGAGTGCGCCCGAAAGAGCGTCCGCTGCCCGACCGACGGCACCTGCCTGCTGGTGGATTACCAAGACACCGGCACTCCCGAAACCAGCGGCGCCCGTGACCACGTCTACGGTCACGCCGCCTATACCCGGATGAACGCCATGCTGTTCAACACGACGGAGATCGTGCAGGCGTTGTACCTTCCGTCAAGCGGTCGTGCGAGCGTGGCCTCATGAGAGAGAGTACCGTGTCTCCCTGAGCTGGTGACCAATGAATCGACCCGGGAAAGAGTCACACCGCGCACCCCTCGACAGACGCCTCATTCCCTATGCGCGGTGGCGCGAAGCCCTGCCGGCGCTGCGGGCGAGGTACGCGGCGAACGAGCCCTTCCCCCACATCGTGCTCGACGAGTTCCTCGTGCCGGAGGCAGCGGAGCAAGTCCTGGCCGAGTTTCCCTCGATCACATCGCCCGGGTGGATCTATCAGAAGCACGTAAACGAGAACAAACTCGGCATGGCGGACCGGTCGACGTTCGGTCCGATGCTCGGGGCAGCCATTGATGAGTTGAACTCCCAGACCTTTGTTCGATTTCTTTCTGACCTGACCGGCATCGACGGCCTGCTCGCCGACCCGACCTTACAAGGCGGCGGCATCCACCAATCAGCGCGGGCTGGCTACCTGAACATCCATGCGGATTTCACCATTCACCCCTATCGCCGCCACTGGCGGCGGCGGATCAACGTGCTGGTGTACCTCAACAAGGATTGGCAGGACTCCTACGGCGGTCATCTTGAGCTGTGGGACCAACAGATGCAGCGCTGCGTCCAAGAGATCGCGCCCCTGTTCAACCGCGCCGTTATTTTCAACACCGAGGATTCGTTCCACGGCCATCCCGAACCGATGTCCTGTCCTCCCGGAGTAACCCGCAAATCGCTGGCGCTCTATTACTTCACGGAAGAATCGGTCCCTCCGGTCGCCCGATCCACCCGGTATCGAGCCCGCCCCGGGGACGGCCTCCGAGGACTCTGGATCTACTTCGACACGATGGCGCTGCGCCTCTACACGGCGCTGAAGTGGCGCTTCGGCTTCAGCGACCGCCTCGCCAGCCGGATGCTGCAAGTTCTCTCGAAAATGAGGCGCAAGTAGACAGGACGGACAGGGGAGACCGGCCCTCATCCCTGCCACGCCTGCTCTGTGTCATATCCAACGGCGACGTCAGCGCCAAGATGCGCCTCCTCTCGGCGCGCACGGCCAGCAAGAATGAGGCGAAACAGTACAGGAGGACCTACATGAAGCGGGAGTATGACTTCTCCAAAGGTGTGAGGGGAAAATATTTAAGGAAGGTGGTGAAACTGCGCCTGCCCATTTATCTGGACGCGAAGGTGCAGCACCAACTTGAGCGCATCGCTCGAAAGAAAGGGACAACCGTTGGAGACATTGTGAATCAACTCCTTAAGAAGGACCTCCAGCTCCTTGAAACCTTATCCTGAACCGCCTGAAGGGAGACTCAAGCCACTGCTCCGTGAAGCTCCTTCTTTTCACTTGTCCAAGTTCTTGAAGAGATCTTCGATACTTTCTGAAATCTTGACCCTGCCCATTTCAAAATCCTGTTGAACCATCCGTTCCTCGTCCTGCCAGCGCTTTGACCAGAACCAACGCTGGTTGCGCTCATTGTCTTTGGCGGACGTCATCGAAACTCTTTGCATTCTCGGCGACAACTCGCGCAACGATCTAACCCTCTTGCTCTTAGTCATACAGCACCTTTAACAACTGGGCAGTCGTAAATAGCTCAACTCCAGTCCCCTCGAAGTCTCGGTCGTTTGACCACAAAGGGTAATCCAGAGAAAGGGTCAACGCCAACACATCCACATCCTTGGGATCGCGTCGCTCGATTCGAGCTTGGGCTTCGGCCAGCGATCTGCGGTAGAACCTCATCCCATAACGCGTAAGAGGCAGAAGGTCCAGGGCGTAGGTAAGGAATGCCACATCCTCTCCGACCTTCCTACTCAGGGCAGGTAGGTAGGCGATCACCTCTCTCAGGACAAACTCAGGAACGGCGAATTCTTCGATCCCGCCGTCAAAGAAGACCCGACGTGAGGCTCCGCCAAGTAGCGCGGAGACAATAGGATTAGCGTCGACGACGAGCTTTGCGGGTGGTTTCAAAGTCTGCCAGGATGGCGCCTTCCGTGAGACGACGTTTTTTCATTGCTGAGCGAATTTCATCGGTCAGAACACTAAACAAATCTCTTCTGATTTCCAAGGGAAGCGTCTCGTCAGACGCCGGCAGGAAAAACCCCACGATCTTGCCATGCCGGGTCACGATCAGGGGCTCGTCCTGTCTTAGCAGCTTCGTCGCTTGATCTCGAAACTCGCGGACCGTTGCAGTTCTCATGTGACCACCATTGTGCCCACAATTTTAAACTAAAACTTCTCCTGTTTCAAGCTCTACCATGCCAAGGACCCGACCGACTCGACCACTGCGCACGACCACTCTAGGCAACTCGGCGCACACCGGCCTGAACACCCCACTCATCAACTTCACGGAAATCTTCCGCCGGTTGGACCCTGTGTATCGGGCGAGGCCTTAGAAAAGACTCCCGGTACCTTTTCCGCTTTTTGAGGCGCGAACCACGCGGGAGCAGAGGCACCTGCCGCACCTGATGCTCCCAACAAAGTTCAAGGGAACCACCCAAGGAGAAGACCAACTCCCAGATAGAAGCAGATGAGAGCACATGCCCATTGGACATATCTTGAGTTTCTGGTATGTGGGAAAAGCAGTCGGAGGACAGCGCCTTCTGACACTCTTAGCTTGTGCCCCCCAAAAATTAAGATCACTACTCCCAGGATGGGGAGCAGTACGCCGAATGCAGAAGACACGTTAGATCTCTTTGATAGTTCGCAGGTGCTCAAAAAGGTCAGCCAATGAGGCCGCAGTCGGAGATCATTCAGCCATCAGCTTTCTGCCCTGAGGCGGAAACTGAAGGCTGACAGCTGATTGCTGAGAGCATCTTACGGGACCTTCTTCA
>Ga0187892_10001652_pt1 | contig 49528 bp, 61 predicted proteins | sample MA1701073metaG_FD_139345 | JGI IMG/M metagenome (GOLD analysis project Ga0187892, IMG submission 139345) | Bio-ooze microbial communities from a basaltic lava cave in the Kipuka Kanohina Cave System on the Island of Hawaii, USA - MA170107-3 metaG ...
AGCACGGTCAGGTAATCAGTCAGCGTGGGGTTTTTGTAGACGACGTATTCGATCACGCACCCATCCTCATATCTTTGACGTACAGCACCGCCGCGTTCCACTGCCATTTGCCGCCACCCCCGTTAAAGGTAATTCGCATGTCAAAGCTCGGGCCGCCAACCGGCATCGGCACCATCTGTCCTGGCAGCGTGTCGGCGGCCATTTCATATTCCTCCGTGCGTGCGTCACGATCTCGCTGATCGTAGCCGATGCTCACGCTAAGTCCCTCTGGCGCATCTGCGACGAGATCGAAACCGACAAGCATTTTCTCAACGCCAAGCGCATTGAAATCCAGGTAAGGCCACCAGACAGTGCCATTGAACACAGCATCCGTACCGCCCGCCTCGCCGCCCGGGATTGCTTCGTCGTCGTACACTGCCTGGTCAGAGAAGCGCCAAATGCGATGATTCTCGGTACGTACCAGGAGCGTGTTGCCTTCGAGCGCCCAGTCGGTAATCGCTTCCGGGAAGATATATCGTGACCACGACAGCTTCTTCACATCGCTGATGGTAAGCACAAAGGCTTCATTGCCAAAAAACAGCCAGTATTGACCGTAGGCCGGAACGAAAAGGCCGAGCGGCTCGTATACGTCTTCGCGGATCTTTGCAAGCACCAGCGGGTCGATCGCTTCACCAAAGGTGCCGGCCTGAAGGTTCGTGCTGCCGCCTGCGATACTGATGTTTCGAATGCCGACGCCGCTCAGGAATACCAGGTCGTTTTGCACCGGCAACACAGAGCGCGGATAGATACAGCCAACAGGCACTGCATCGAGCAGCGCCATGTTCGCCGGATCTTCGTCAATCTGCCACATTTGGAAGCCTTCCGAGTTGAAGGCCACCAGGTTCGAGCGATAGAGTCCGAGCGCAGTCACGGGACTCGAGCCGAAACTTTGCAGGCCGAAAGGCAGGTATCCTGCGTCGTCGGCCGTGCTCCAATCGAGCGGATTCACCGTCGCTGTGAAGCCAATGATGTCATCATCACCGGCGAAAACTTTTGATGCGCCGATTGCAACAATTGCTGTGTTGGGGCACTTCTCGTCGGTTACTTGCCGCGAGAGCGCAGTCCAAACGATCGTGTTGTCAAGAATTTGCCCATCAATACTTAGCGGCCAATCTGGCTCATCGTAGTCGGAAACCAGAATCGGATTTGCCTGCCATACAACGTGCGACGCTGTGACGGCCTCCCAAATGACTTCATTGTCGATGACTTGCTGACCATTAACATTCGGCCATACGGGCTCATTTGAGCCAGAGAAACCGGCATCCACCTGTACGGCGCGGAACACAAGCCCTGATGCCGCGATGGTGGGCGTCGTATAGTTCCAAGTCACGGCATCGAATGCGACACCAAAGCCGAATACGATGAGGGCAAACATGGAGACTGCAACAAATGCAGCCTGCGGCGGTGCTGCGCCCGAAACGGTCACTTCACGGAACACATTGTCGCCGCCGCTTAATGCCTGTCCTTCAGTGCGAGAAATGAATATCTGATTTTCGTCATACCACTGAAGCTCAATGCGGGCGAATGACCCAAATCTTGCATTACAGCGCGCCCTCGCCGTGAGGGACTGACCCGGCACAATTGGCTTCAAATCATTCGACGCAAGCCTCCCTGCGCCCCCCGTATTCCAGGCCGCGGCTTTCAAGCCCTGAAATACGACAGTAGAAGTTATTGCCCAACCGGGGTCGGGCGTCCAATCAGTGAAATCTGACTCGAAGCCCGCATTGCTGATGCTCTCGCTGACAGAGCCGACCTTGCTCGTTGGTTGAACAACGGCTCCTGGATTGTAGAGCGTCCCTGGCTTCCAGACGGGCGTAGCCATCAGCTTTTATTCCTATGGAATGAAGTTGCCATAGCGCTCACGTCGCCGCACCGTCGGACGATCTGAACTCGGGGGCGTCGGGGCCGTAGTTGCCGTCTCGACTTCACCGCCATCCGCAGTCTCGATGACCGTAGCACCGTCCTCCGTCGGCCAAGTGGGCTCCACCAGGCCGGAGCGAGGATTGGTACCGAAAGTCTCGATACAGACATAATAGAAGTCGTTGTAGACAGTTGGCTCGATGACGCTCTGTTCGTAGTTGCCGGTGCCATCAAAGCGCATAACGTTTGGTGCCCAGGCCGGATACGGATCGCCCACGCGTGAGGCACGATAGACAAACCCATTAGGCACGCTTGGCCGCACCAGGTCTGCGTGCTTGTAAACCGTATCGGCCTCCCACACATCGGGATCTTGTAGCCAGTAGTGAAAGATGCCGCCATCAGCAAATTCGGCCACGACATAGAGTGCACCCATCATTGGCGCAGCAAAGTGGATGCGCTCAAGCTCCACCGGATAATTCTCGGTGGCGTCTGGATGCACCAGAATGTTCAGCGTGTAGCCGTCAGGCACCACCACCGATTCATGACAGAAGGTATGCCGCGAGCCGTTGAAGGCGACGAGGCCGCGCGTAAGCTCATTGAGCGTGGTGTCGCGGAAGCAGCCGTCGCGCGCGACTACAGTCTCGGCGTCGGTTACATAGCCATTCACCAGATCGTAGAGCGTATCGGCCCGCGCACCGCCCTTGGTGCGCTGCCGATTGATGCCGCCCTTGATGACCGTGAGGGGCGCAGGGCGCATTACGGCACCTGTAACGGCAAGAAAATCGGCGGCGTTTCCGGCGGCAGTTCGATGGTGCCCGGCACATAGCGCGCGGTCCCGTGCGAGCCGGCGACGAGTTCGCGCAAGTAAGCCTGAGCCTGCGTCGCCACGTCGGCGGCGTCAGGCTGGCCGTAGTGATTCTTCGCATTCGCCAACGCCCACAAGAATACAAGCTCGCTGTCGAGCGTAGACGTGTCGGTGTCCTCGGTGAAGCGGTTCATGCCGAAGTGGCCCTTCACCCACAGCGTGTATTCTGCGCTCGGGGCGGGAAAGATTTCGATGCACTGTCGGATTTCGTAGCGCACCGGCAGGCCGTTGAAATTGACTGACGTGTAGAACGTGGGCGGGATGCCCTTGCGCAGCGGCGTCCACACACCGTTGAGATCCTCGACATAGACGCCGCTGATCTTGTATGCGTCGAGGCGCTTCGTGCAGCCATCCAGTTCGTTGTCGGGGATGTCGTAGAAGCGCTCGCCGACCACCATCGGCCACTGGAAAAATCGCTCGGTCTGAAGTGCTCGATGCCGACGATAGAGGAATTCCTGTCCGCGCCGCAGGAAGTTGTCCATAAGGCGGGCCATGCCGGGCGGCGGATTATCCGCCTGCGATGCGTAGCCGAGCCGCTCCAACAACGACGTGCGAAGGTCCAGCAACGTCTCAGTGCCGTAAAACCCTTCATCGCAAGCGCAGTTGAACGAAACCATGTCGGTCCCTCAGAAAAGAGGGCCGGCCAGCTTGCGCCAACCGGCCCCGGCATTGCCGACACGCAGGAGGGAACGTGTCAGCGCACCACTTAGGCCGGAATCTCCTGCGCCCCCTCCGCACTGGCCTGGTCGCCAAGCAGGGCGTCCAGGTTGGAGATTTCCGTGGCGTCGTCAGTCGGGAGTTCAACTTCCGACTCGACTGCACCAGTGTCGCCGTCGCGCACCACCGCGTCAGCAATCATCTTCTCGATGATCTTGACTGCGGTCGCCGCGACGCCGTACACGCGAGTTACGTACGGAACTTCGGAGTTTTCACCGTGCTTGTAGCGGTTGATGAGCCGCTGAAACTCGGCGCTTGCCTCCGGCAGTTCCTTTCGGTTGACCACGGTGGTCCCGACTTCACTGATGAGGCTCTTGCTGTGAGCCTCGATCAGCACAGGCACTTCCCACGGAGCCACTGTAAGCGGCGTTGAAAAGCGCTCGTTCTTTTCGAGCAGGACCTTCGTGTATCGGATCTTCACCATCGTCGTCCTCCTGTCCGCGTGTGCGGACTCAGTTACCGAGCAGGGAGACCGGATCGTTTGACGCGCTGGTGCGGATATACCGCTTGCGCAACGTCACGGCCTGAATGGCTCCGGCTGCACCGGAAGCCGCCAGGGTTGCCAGCGTCTCGACATTCTCGGTGAATGCCGCGTCGTCGGCATCCTGAATGACGCGCTGTTCGGCCGAACCGTTGAGGGCCACCACCGTGTTGCTGGTCTGGAACGGCGCATCCTGAGCATTCAGGTCGATCGCCGTGTTGTTGATTTCGAGCACTCGCATTTGGGCTTCTCCACATTCCCGGCCCCGAAGGGCCGGGATGCTTCAGGTTGAGGATCAGTATTCGAGCGACAGAACCGCGTGGGCGTTCCGCTTGCCGGTCGTCAGCGCCGCCTTGCTCGTCAGAGCGAAGTAGTGGACGTAACGATCGTACACGCGCGGGGGTCGCCGCGAGACCATCCAGTGGCCCGAGATCGGCCGCAGCTTCAAGAACTTCGTGTTCAGGAAGTAGCAGCGCTTCGCCCAGGGCACTTCCGGCGAATCCGCAGTGTCGAGGACATCGAACACCGGGTCCCACACCAGTTCGACGCCCTTGAAGAAGGCTGCCGAAGTGGATGCGTCGATGGAGACGCCGCCCTTTTCAAGGCCCTTCACGCCGTTGATCTGGCGGTTGACCGTCAGCGCAGCCGCAGCGCGGTATGCGTCGAGGAACTCGCCACCGACGAGAATGAAGTTCGGAGCAGTGCCGCCGAAGCGGATGCACTCACGCCAGGCGATCTCCATGCGATCGACGAGTTCCGCAACCGGGATGCCCAGATCGGCATAGTTGCGCCAGTACGGATTCGTCGCCTGGTTGATCGTGCCGACCACAGACGAAATCTGCGGGTCCAACTGCACCAGGTGGTCCAGTCCTGCGATGTCGTCCTCGTCGGCCGTGCCGTCGCGATGCAGCATCAGGTCGAAGTTTTCCTCGAAGCCGAGCTTGAGGGTTTCCATGTTCTCGGTGAACAGGTTCGTGAGCGCGACCTTCTCGCTCGCCGTCGGCGAAGCGTTCCGGTCATCGACCATCGTGATCCCGTTCTGGACGAGTTCATCTTCGTCGAGACCGAAGCCGTCGTGGAACGCGCCGTAGGCGTACTTCGCCTGGTCGATCGTGCGCTTCCGGTTGTACGTCACCTGGCCTGCGCCAAAGTACGACTGGAAGTTCGAGTCATTCGACGTGCGAAGCTGCTCGACGACGTACTGCAAGCCGCCCACATAGGGCTGCTTCTCGGAAACCAGCTTCTTGATGAGCGGGCGTTCGGTGTTGATCTGGTCGATCGGCGTGTTCTTCAGGAAGAAGTCGATCGCCAGCTTGCCACCGTAGGCAAGTTGTTCGGCATTGAAAGGCATGGTCGTGTACCTCTGAAAGTTGAAAGCACTACCGCTTTCGACTGAGGGCCGTGGAAGCCTCGGTACACACGTCGGAGCCCGGTACGCCGGTCGGACCCCTTGCGGGGCACTCCGTAGAGTCGATTCGTGGGCAAACGATTACATAACCTTCCCCTGGCTGTCAAGCGCGGGGCTCGGCCAGCCCTCGCGCGCACCACAAGGCCGCCTCTGCGGGGCTGCACGCCACGATTGCGCCAGCCGGGATCTCTGTAGCCTTGCCTGAGTCACGGAATGCCTTGAGCACCCGCACCCGCTGTGTCGGCATCTTCTCATAGGCGAGAAATACCGCAGGCATGACTTCGCCGGTGAAGGTCTCGGCAGGATTGTACTTGCCGAAGGTCTCGGCAACCTGGCCTGACAACGCGCGAATTCGCACCTGGCATCGGAACCGCTCAGCGAAGCGCCGGAAGCGATACTGCCAGTAGCCGGGGTTCCTGCCCGCGCTGACATTCGGGCCGTCGCTATGGAAGTACGTCGGGCCCTGAAAACAATCGAAGCCGACGCCGATCACTGGCGCACCGCCCATCAGTACGCCAACCGCGAGTGCGTGCTGCCCGCTATTGCCCTGAAAAGGCCACGACGCACAGCGGTAGTCGGCCCAATACTGAAGGCTGATGATAGGCACACCGAAAACCCGCATCTGCGGCTCCATCAAGGGAAATGGTCCTGCGCGCGGGTTGCGCGGGCGCGGAGGGCACTCGGCATTGTCCTTCGTGAAGATGAAGCTCGGCCGCGCCTCTGGTAGTTTAAACGCATGGCCGTTCGCCGAAATCTGTACCATCGACTGCCAGCCGGAAATCTGCGACAGGTCCGTGAGCACGCTCGGGCCACCGCCGATTACTAGGATCGGCTGCCCGGCGTAGGCGTTGTAGAGTTCGGAGACGCACCGCTTCAGCGGTAGTGCTGCAAGATCCACGGTGACTGTTCCTGTGCGCTCGGATCCCATGCTTTCGGCTCGCCGTAGAAGAAAACCATGCGCGCATCCGGCGGCAAGTTGCCTGCACCATGCGGACGCACCGGCGGCCCTTCCTTCCCGGCCGCTGCAAGCGCAGCCGCGCGAGCTTGACGCGCCTCCTGTTGCCGTCGCAAGAGGGGATTCATTCCGAGAAAATCCGGCCGATTGCTGCGTGGCGGCACTATGGGGATTATGCGCGGAGGTCTGCCGAGCCTGCGCCTTGGTGGTTTCACGCCGATCTCATCCTGCCAGCCGTAGATGCCGTCCGCAGCCGTCCACACCGGCGCATCTGGCAGTTTGTACTCGAACCATGCCTGATCGCTGCCTTTCAGCCCGGCTTCGTGTGTCAAGCGGGGTGAGCGGAGCGGATCGAAGTCCGTGAATAGCTGCGGCGTCGCACCGACACGGCCACCAAAGAGCGAGCCGCAGAAACGGCCGCGAATTTTCCACACGATGAAGTCGCGCCAATGCTGAATGAATTTCGTCACGTCGCCGGTGATGACGACATCCAGGTCGATGCTCAGGAAATACTCTTGTAGGCCGTAAGGATTGCTCGGATCGAACAATGTGAGGCGCGGGTAGCAGTTCGGTCGCGTAAGGCTAGTCGGGTTTCGCAGTCCACGAAAAGCCGGCAGGATAGGGCGCGTGAACACGTCCGACATCAGCCCCTTCTTGTCGTCGGTAATGCACACAAACTCGAACGGCACGTCAGGGCCGACATTACGTGCGAGCCCGAGGAATGTCTTGTTCACCATCGTCGCCGTGAACCGCGTGCGGTAGCCGGGAATGTTGTACTTGAAACAGACGACGGAAACACGAGCGATCATCGCTGCACCAGGAGTCCAGAAGTTTGCGTGATCCACTGGAAGCGCACGTCCTGACGCTCATCGAGAAAGCGCGCGACTGCGCGCGCCGGGCCGTAAAAGCGGTCGAAGCCTGGCTTCGGCTCGAAGTCGAACGGCTGCACGTCGTCGAGAAAGATCAGTCCGCCGGGGCGCAGCTTATTGAGTGCTGCGCGAATTTCGTCATACACGCGGAAATCTTCGTGCCAGCCGTCGATGCTTACCAGATCGAAACTGCTGTGCGCGCCGTGCAGATAGTCGAGCGAGTCGCAAACGTAGTACTCGATGCACTGCACGTCGGCGGCGCGCCACAGCGCCGGGGGGTCGTCGTGCTGCTGAACGTCCATGGTGACGACGCGGCCACCCTGCCCGACGGCAAGCGCGAAATTGAGTGCCGAGTAGCCGGTATAGGTGCCGATGTCGAGGACGTGCTTGAAGTGGCACGCACGCACTAAGTTGAACAAGATCTCCCGCTGATGCAATGACATGCAGCACGGAGCTTCAAGTGCGCCGACGCGCTCCATGACGGCCAGCGCCGCTTTGAATTCAGCAGCCGGGAACTGTATGTCCGGCACACGTTCGCGCAAATTCATTCGTAGCCGAGGGTGCGACGCGCCTCCCACTCCGACGTAGCGGTCTGATAGCAGTGCATGTGCTCGCCCCGGTGCATAACGTCAATCACCCATTCCAGCACGCGCCAAAAACGCCCGCCGCGCACTTTGGGCTCGTTTGGCTCCCACATGGCGAGATCGTAGGCTTTACGTCCGGCAAGGCCGCTGATCGTTTCGCGCGGTTTCACACCGGCCCAACAAAAAATAGTCGCGCAACAGAACATATTGAAGGCCAGACGGAACGGCTTTGTTTTTTGCTTCAGGTCCATGTCCCGGCCTCGTATTCGTCGAGCATCAGATCCCAAATGTCGAGCCAGTTGTACGGCCTGTCAAGCAGGTCGCCGAAGAACGGGGCCTCGTTGCACCGGCCGGGCGATGGCCACGGCCACGCAAGACTCGTTTCGATCAGCTTCCATGCACGTCCCTGCCGAAGCACGTCGATCGCACACCACTTCGTGCCGATCGCCTCGAAAATTCTGTCGGCGAAGAATAGAAGCGATTCGGTTTCGTCGTCAAGCACCATGACGGGCTCGACGTTGCCCGTTTGCGCCGTGCCTTTCTTCGGATGATTGAACCGTTTGAAAATGGCACGCGCGCGGCCCACGATATTGACCCGCCAAGTGAAGGTGTTCGGGACGTACTCTTGCAGAAGAACATAGCCTTGCTGCCTCGATTCCACGTCGTGATCGCCCGCGCCGCCGGCGCTGTGTGTGACACGAATGCCGGTGCCGAAGCACTGGCCGACGTGGTAGCGCTGCTCGTCTGGTGTTTTCAGGATGCGCACGTTGTTCGAGGACGCACCGACATCAGCCTTGCTGACGAGCCAGCCGTCCCACTGATGCACGAATTCGAGCGCCTCGCTCCGGTTCGTGAAGCGGCGCGTCAGCGGCATGTACTGACCCCACCGTGCGAACTGCTCGCTCTTGTTGTCGTAGACTTCGACTTGCGCGCGGTCCTGCACCATAGTCAGGCGTGCGCGCATTTCCGGATCGTCGAAGTCAATGTTTCGGCGCAGGATGCCGGGCTTCGCGTGCGGTCGAATGAATCCGAGACCGGATCGGCCTTGCAATTCATCGAAAGTTCCCAGGGGGATGCGCTTGGCGTCGTACCCGCGGGCGCGCGCGGCGTCGATCATCGGCCCGTGCCAGACGTGACGTTCGTCCAGCACGGTCAGTTGCTTGTGCATAGTCCCCTCCTGCGGGATTCTGCTACTGATTGATGTTCAGATCGAACGTAATCCACACCGGGATTGTGCCTGCAACATCGAGCGCATAGCAACGAATTGCAGTTGCGTTGAATTCACGAACGCAACCATGATTCAAAATTGTAGCTCGCGGCGGCACGGGCAATGCCACGACTGCGAATTTAGGTGGCCCATCAATTTGCAAATGGATGACGGGAACTAATTCATGGCCGGGCGGCGGCTCAATTGCTCTTGCCGACATTGACGCCAGCAGCAAGAGCAACATCCAGACCGGGCGCATCATGATGCTTCCTCGATGCCGTCATCGATAGCATCCTTGCGCTCTTGCTTCGACAGCTTAATGTCGTACTGTTTCATCCGCGTGTTCCCATCTGGATTCCGAGTTCGACCGCCTCCGCCATCGTTTTCGGCGCGGGTGTCGCGCCTCCGGCCGGCTGGTTCGCGCGCAGCGGCTGCCGTGCCGGCGGCTTGCCTCCGCGCGCGGCCGCGAGCGCACGGCCCGCGTCCGACGGTGACGGCTTGCGCGGCGTCGGCACCACAGAGTATAGGCGCTTGAATTCCGGCAGCCATTCTGTCGGCCGGAGCCTGCCGGAACGAATCTGCGGGAGAATCAGCTTGAGAATCAGCGGCCGCTTCGCCTTGTAGTCCGGGTCGGCCGTCATGAGCCTCGTTTCCTCGGCATTGAGTTCGCTCTGCGCAGCCTGCACCGCGCGCTGGTGCGCGACACGCTGCTCATTGATCTGCGTGTTGTGCTTGTCGCGGTTTGACGTGAATTCCTGCGCTGCGCGCTGCGCAGCGAGTTCTTCGGCGCGCTCCGGCGTGATCTTGCCGGCTCTCAGTTCAGCGGCGATGTCCGGGTAATCCCCGACCATTGACACGCCGGGAAGCGCGACGCCGGCCATACGCGCTAGTGCGATGCGCTCGCCCTCGATGAATTCGAGCGCCTTCACGATGTCCTCGCGCCGGCCGCTGTTGACCAGCGACAAGTAGCCTAGCGCCTGCCCGTATTGCTCGGGCGATGCGCCGGTCTCGCGCACTCGCTGCACGATCGTGCCGAAACGTGTCTCGGCCTGATCGGCGCGCGTCGTCTGATCCTTGCCGATCTTGATGAGGTCCTGAATGCGCTTCGTCGTGGCTTCCTTGAGCCCCGCCGGAATCGGATCGTTCAGCGCATCGGGCTGCTTGTCTCCCGGCTTTGCAACCTTGTCACCAGGCTTCGCAGCATCCTTTCCCTTGTCCTCGCCAGCCTCATCTTCGCCGTCAGTTTTGCCAGCATCCACGTCGCCCGCAGCGGCAGTTTCTCCATCGCCTCCATCTTTGCCATCTGGTGCTCCATCCGGTGTGCCACCAGAAAGCGCTGAAATGTCGCGCTGATCGTCGCCCGCATCAGCATCCGTTCCAGCCTCGCTCGAAGGGTCATTGCCTGGTTCCTCCTGCGCCGTTGGTGCGATGCCTGCATCCGCATTGGCTGCGGCAACGCCGGCGTCGATAGCTTCAGCAAGCGTTGTCGGGGCGGTGGGGGTCGTCATGAAATCTCTCCTGTTCCGTTATGCCGGGGGCGCGATGACCGGCGCTTCAACTGCCGGTGCTGAAAGTTCTGGTGCCACCAAATCTCCAATCGGGGCTTCGGATGATACGCCGGGATCTCCTGCGGGTCCACCTGCGGCCGGATCGCCCGGCATTCCGGGCGCACCGGGTGCGCCGACAGCCGGCAATTCCGGCGCGGCCGGGATGAAGCGCTCTGGATCGCTGTCATCGCCCAGGCGCACAAGCGTCTCGCGGATCAGTTCGCGCAGCGCCAGCGCCAGCGGCAGGTTGCCCTGCTGCTCGGCAAGCTGAATTTCGACCATCGTCTGCTTCAGCATCGGCATGATCGTGGCCCATGCGTCGCGATCGCCAGCCGCCTTCGGCTTGCCGGTCGTACCTGCCTGGATCGTGATCTCGACCATCGTGAGCAGATCGTCCACGGCCATGCCGTACGGCCAGAATGCTTTCATGCCGACCATGCGCACGGCGTCGGCGTGCTCCAACCCGCCTAGCGCCAGTTCGCCCGTGTAGTTCGCCAGATCGGTCAGCACACCTTCGAGCATGTCGCGGTCGGCAGTCGTGCGCGAGGCGAATCCGGTCTGCTGGATCTCCGCTTCGGTCGCCGTCTTTTCCGTCGTCACGGCAGACTGCAACGCTTCCTGCACCCCGCTGATGCGCTCCATGTCCTGCAACACGCTGGTCGTGTCGAACAAGCGCATATCGGCCACGGCAACCGGCTTCGCTGCAAACAGCTTGGTGATGTCGGCCGCCGGATCGGTCGGATTGATGCCGATGAATTCCTGCTGGACGCTCTGCTGAATCTTTTTCGCTTCCTCCGGCGGCACGCCGCTCGCATTGAAAAGCGTCGCTGGCACTGCACGATCGCGCGTGAGGCGCGTGCTCGACCGCGACGAGTTGTACTCGTCCATGAGCTTGAACAGCCGCCAGGTCAGCGACTGCGGATGCCGCGAGCCATCGACCGGGAACAGCACCAGGAGGAAGTACGGATAGAAGCGCGTCGTCGGGTAGTCGGGCTGGAAAGGCTCTACGGCCCATCGCTTGCACCCCTCGACCATCGTCTCGATGAATCCGGTCACGCGATTCCAGCGCTCGACGATCTTGTAGAACTCGATCTGGTTTTCATCGACCGGGCCGGTGCCGCCGGCGCTCTTGTCACTGACGAACTGATCCGCCTGCGCCGCCTGCATGTCGTTCGACATGCCCGACATGCCCGGCAGGCCAGTGAGCTTCGTGATATCGTCCAGCGGTTGAAGATCGCGATTGTTGCGCTGGTAGTAGCAGGTCGCACCGACGAGATCCTGCGCCGTCAGACGCGGACACATGGCGAGCGTGTCGTCCTTGGTGCGGTAGATCGCGTTCGCGATCCAGTTGGCGCTCTTGTAGTCGGCCAGGTCGGTCACGTCGAGCGAAACCTGAATGTCCTCCGCGCGCACGAAGTCGAAAACCATCGCCTTGCGCAGCGCGACCTCCATCTTCGCGCTCAGCGATTCCTCAAGCTCGCGCATCTGCAAAAGCTGCTCGTCGATTTCCTCGGGCGTCTGCGCCTCGCCGGCGTAGAGCGGGTCATCGGACAGCAACTGCTCGCGCTCGGCTTCGAGTTGCGCGATGTTGTTGCGCTGATCGTTCAACTGGGTCTGCATCTGCGGCATGTTGGTGCCCTTGCAAAGCAAGGTCGCCTTCATCCAGCCGACGCCGACCGACAGCGTGGAGCGGACCATCTTCTGCGCCGCGCCTTTCAGCGTCGAAGTCTGCGAGCGCCACAGCGTCGAGATCATCAGTTCCATCGTGCGCGCGAATTCTTCCTGTTGCTTGGTTCCCCTGTTGTCCACCTGCGGCGCTTTCTTCACGCTCACGTCAGGGTTACGCGCGTACAGGAACGAAACCAGGATGTCGATGAAGCTGCCGATCAGGTTCGCGCTCACGGCCCAGTTGATGTGGGCCGTGCCTGCGGCGTAGCGGCGGTCGATCGCGTACTGTGCGCGGGCGGCCTTGTCGAACGATCGGGCGTCGTTGTACGCCTTCATGATCGCTTCGATCTGGTTCGCTTCCTGTTGCCGGGCCTCCGCCTCGGCCTCCCCCTGCGCTTCGACGTTCGCGGCCTGGACGCCCGCATCGACTGCGCCGAGCATCCCTGGATTCGGTTCGTTACCGGAGTGCAGCATTTAGGTGACTCCATGAGCGCCCGGCATGAATGTCGCACACCGATGTCAGATTAATTTTGAACCACTTTGCGGCATCCGTTCCTCGAACACCGCAGGCGCGCATATCGCGAATTCGCTCTACGTCACCGACAGTCAGTTTGCGCAATCCGTGAAGTGATTTATCTTTCATGTTGCGACTTCGCGAAGCCCAAGAGAGATTCTCCACGCAATTGTTAGTCGGGTTTGGATCTGGAAAGTGCCGCGTATCTGCGCCTTGCGGACGAGGTCCCACAAAGGCTTCCAATACCAATTGGTGAACATAGCGTAACACTAGGTGGTTGTCTTTGCACAGTCCCACATGCAGGTGTCCAGAGCGCGAACCCTTAAACGGCTTCAATATGCGGCCTGCCGCCCATTTGCCTCGCGCTGTCAAGCTTCGCACGCACCCCTGATCCGAGACTTCGTACAGCCCCTCGTACCCGACTACAGGCTTCCAATTTTCTGTGGTCATGTGTAGCGGGGCTTCATTTCAGCCTGCTCCGTGTGCTCGACCCAAGCCCCGGTGAACGGGATCAATTCCTTTCGCTCCGGTGCGCGCGGGCGGTGGGGAGAAATCATGCTGTCGATTCCTCGCCCGAGCAAGCCGCAAACGTCGCAGGCGTCGTCGTTCTGCACGGCGGGAAAAGCGCAAAGCTGATCCACCAGCCGGGTCGCCCAGGCCCGCTTCAGGGGCATGTACACCTGCCCGCCGGCGACGCGCGCCTGGAACGAGGCCAGCTTCAGGGTCTTGTTCTTGATCGAAGGCTTCGACTCAAGCTCGACGTAACACGGCGGTTGTGACGCGCGCATCGCGGCCGTGAAGTGCGGGCGAATGGCGTTGTCGATCGGGCCGCCCTCGTCCCACCAGCGCCACGGATGCCAGCGCAGGATCAGCGCGATCGCGTTCGCGATGCTCACGTCCGTCGTTTTTTGCCCGTACCACCAGTCGCGGAACCAGAAATTCATGTCCGTGTCGAGACCGATGATCCCGTGCTCGCTGAAATCCGACTTGTCCTCTTTCGTCGCAATGTCGGTCGCGCCGTAGATCGTGAGCAAGTCGGGACAGCCGCCGGGCTTGCCCGGCTCGATGTCCGGGTCGTACCACTTGAACCACTCGCGCCGGATTTCCAGGCCCTCGCCGAGCGTCGGGCGCTGCTGGAACAACGCGGCCCAGGTGCGCGCCGTGCGCGGATTGGTTTCCCACTTCGCCCAATGGGTCCCGTCGGTCGGATCTTTGGTCTGTGAAAACCACTCCGGCCAGATGTAGTGCCCGATCGGCCGCCCGAGCGGGTCGTCGATGCGCTCGCATTTCGCGGGGAAGTTGATGACACGCCACACCTGGCCGTCGCGACACAACACGTCCCCGCTCTGGCCGTCGTAATCCTCGGGCAAAATGCGCCCGGCCAGGTCGTCGGGGCTCCATCGTGTTTGAATTAGGCATATCCACCCGCCCGGCATCAGTCGCGTCGTCACCGCGTCCGCATACTCGTCGTAAATCTTCTCGCGAATGGTCTCCGAGTCCGCCTCCTCGCGGTTCTTCACCGGGTCGTCGATCACGACGCCGTGCGCGCGCGAGCCGGTGATGCCCGACTGCAAGCCCGCGGCCATGAACTCCGACCCGTTCGAGAGCGCCCACTGGTCGATCGCCTTCTGGTCGCCGGCCAGGAACGGCCGGTCGTCCCAAATCGAGATCTCCTTGTCCTGCCGCGCCAACTGCCGCGCGCGGCGTGATTGCTTCGCCGCGATCTTCATGTTGTAGCTGCCGAGGATGATCCGGTAGTTCGGCGTTTTCTTCATCTTCCACACCGGCCCGACGACGGATGCGTAGGTGCTATTGTGCGTCGGCGTCATGGATCGCCCGCACAGAAACAAATGGCTTGGAGAATCCACCTCAATGCACACGGTATCTGCGACGCCGGCCGGCGTGGCTTCCAGATAGGTGTTCGGCGTTCGGTACTGATCCCGAGTCCAGCGGCGCTTGCGCGCCAGCCTCGCTGAATCCTTCAGGTAGAAACTGACCCTGTACACCGGCCCGCAATCCTTGCCGTTGACTCGCGCGATGCTCTCCGACCATCCCGCCTTCACGCCGAGTGAGCGCACTAGCTCTCGTACTCCGAGCGCAAGTTCAATCCTGGTGCTGCAAAACGTCGTGCAGCCCCGCTTGCGGCACACCGTTCCGTCCGTGTCGATCAAACCTTGCAAAAGCGCCATGCGCTGTGCACGCGACGCGCGCAGATATTGCGGCGGGATATGCTTGCGCCCGTCTTCCAGGTGATCTTTTATCAACCCCAGGGAGACGAAATTTGCGCGTTGTCCAATGACCTGAAACGTAATTGGGATCGTAGTGTCCCGCGTCTCGATGCCAATGCCGGTCAGATACTCCCGGTAATGCTTCTGGTCCTCTAATGCTGCGGTAATACGCAAGCCGCTACTGTGCCCGTCTCCGAGCCATAGCCCGAGCAGGTAGGGGTCAATGGGCAGCTTGACTTTCGGCAGGTCCAGCGCACCGGCCCTGTCCACCAGCGAGCGCTTACCCCGTGGAAGGGCCAAAGTGGCTGTGTCGATGATGCTGCGACGTTGCGACTTTCTGCAAAGTTGTACTCGCCACTCATGATCGCGGTCGGCGATGATTTCGTCGCCGCAGTCGGTACGCACCACATAAACGGGGCGCTGCCGGTGAACTGGACTAACCCACGTCACCGAGCACACTTTTCCCCGCTCGTCGAAGATCTGATCGCCGACCCGCAACATGCCCATCTTCTTCCAGCCGTCTGGTGTCGGGATCGGCGTATCCAGTGCCAGCGCCTTCGCCGATCCCGGCGGCGCAAGAATAATCAGCCGCCCGCCGTAGGTCTCCATGCAGCGCTGCACTTCGGACATGATGATCCGGTGGTGCAGCGCCACGTCCGACTCGACCGGCGTGAACACGTCGCAATCTTCATCCGTCTCGCTGAGCGGCGCGCCCGGAATGTCGATCGCCCGCGCGTACTCGACCAGCGAATTGCGCGCACGCACGCGACGAATCAATTCACGCGCTGCGGCTTCGCGGGTTACAGCCTGCGGCGCGTCATCTTCCAGCAACGGATCGTCGGGCAATCCCGGTAGCGGCGTCGTCACGCACGCGCTCCTGTCAACTCAGCGGGTCCACATCGTCGCCTGAAGTGGCGGCCGGTACAAGTACCGGGCCGGGAGTCCCGCTTTGGGGCCCCCTTTTCGGGCGGCCTCGGCGCGCGGGCGTCGGCAGGGTGCGCTCCGGCACAGTCCCAATGCACGTAGGGTTGTCCTCACGCTCGCGTATGGGACCCGTTTCTGGGACTCCGCTCACGGGTCCCCTTTCCGGGGGTGTACCCCCCTCCCCTCGTGCGATCGCCTCAAGCTCGGCGTCAGTCATCAAGCGGGCAACCCTACCCCCGACCGGCATTATGTCATCGCTGCGCAGGAGGGCCTCAGCGGCGCGCAGCCGGTCGGCGGGCCTGGCCCTAGGGTCATCGACGATCGCCGCAAGGTAGGCTCGTGCGGCGGTCCTAGAGGCATTCTTGGTCATGTCGGTCGGCCTCCTGGCCGTAGGGTTGAGCGCTGCCAGGGCGCACAATGCCGAGATTATGGCGAAAACACAAGTCACTAGAAGGGCTACACGCAACCCCTTGATAAATAACAAGTTACCGAGTGTTACCTGTCCGTAGCCGATGTTTTAATTTAAGGGTTACGCGCAAGTCGTTGAAGGTATTGGGGTTTTAGCCTTTTGCGATTTTGTTACCTTGTTACCTAAAAATTCGCCCCACCTCCCCCTATATACTACTGTATACATATACACCTATTTTACATATTATATTTACTTCCTTTTAAACTACAATACTAAGGTAAATAGGAAACCCTACTAGCCCAGGCCACTACCAATCAACAACTTGCAAAGGTTCCCCATCTTGTAACCCTCCCGCCAAAAAGCCACCGAAAATAAGGCTACGGCTACATTGCGCGGCCGCGCTACCCTTCTGGTAAACTGCCGTAGCCTATGTTGCACGGCACAGTTAACATAAAAATATAGGCTACAAAAATCGCTTGCATTTGTTACCCTTCGGGTGCAGATTGCGACTAGGACAATTTGGAGGGCTAGACCATGACACTCGAAACATTCGACCCGATGCGCCCGGGCGCTACCTGGGTCAGGCCGCGCAGTAAGCGCCGCGCCCGGCTTGAGGATCGCTTGGCCGATGCGATCGCCAAAGAGGAGCGCACCCGTCGCAAGATGCGCCGCGCTAGGAATGACAAGTGAGCATGACCGCGCGCGAGTTCAAGCTGTTGCGTTTATCTGGTCGCCGCCGTGCCGTGAAGTCGCGGCGCGAGGCGTGGCTTTAACTGACTGAACGGAGGGCTAGACCATGATCGGCTATCATTTCGTAGGCAAGACACTGCGCGACGGCCGACCCGTTCCGCGTAACGGCGTAACGCTCAAGCATAAAGGGCCGTTGCGGATTTGCGAGTCAGGCTTGCACTTTTCCAAGCGCATTATCGATGCGCTCAAATACGCGCCGCCAGACTGGACGCATTGCTGCAAGGTCGAATGCTCCGGCGTCGGCGAGCGCCAGAAGGATAAGGCGGTCTGTCGTCGCCGGCGCATCGTAAAGCGCGTCACGCGCGCACGGTTCGAGCGCATCGAGGCACCAGCACGGGCCGACTACGAGCGCGCCAGGACGGCCGCATGGGCCGACTACTGGCGCGCCAGGGCGGCCGCACGGGCCGACTTCGAGCGCGCCTTGCGGCGGCTTTTCGATTGAAGGGGGCCAAGCCATGAACAATGAACGCGCCGCCACGATGCTCGCAACCCTACAACCCGGCACCCGAGTCAGCGTGCGCGCAGCCGGCGGCATGATTGCATATGGCCGCGCGGAGCGTGCACGGGGACAATGGCGCGTCCGCTACGGCGCGCGACTCGGGCCGGAGATTACGTCAGCTAACTTAATAGGAGTATTTGCACCATGACGGACACAATCGTAAGAAGCGGCGACGCGCAATCGATCGCCTGGCTCGATGAAATTCCAACTGCCGAGAGGGTACCGGAATGAAAAACTTTACAAGCGTCGCCGATGCCATCGCGCTAGAGCGCAAGCGCGCGGAGCTTGCCGACAAGCTCGCCGCGCATCGGGCGCGCCTGTCTCGCGATGCCGCCGGCAATGCGTCCGATGCCACGCAGCGCGTGATTGATCGCAACAAGTATTTGTCGCGCGTCCTGGAAGGGCCGCGCGCATTGCTCGGGCCGGGCGCAAAATGAATCAGTCAAGCGCGCGGCGCTCGCTTAAAGCAACCCGTCGGCCGACTAGCCCCGGCCCGGCTGCCGGAGCGCCGCGCGCCCTTTCACAGTGGGACAGGGCTATATCGGGCATTGATACTCGCGCGTGCGCACGTTTAAACGTCGCATTGCGCGCTACTTGGAAACTTCAGGAGGGCTAACGTCATGAGACATTCAGTCAAAGTGGATCAAGTCGGGCACTTGTGGGTGCACCAGGCGCAGTCGCACGCGTACTGCGGCAATGTGCGTTTCGAGGGCGAGTACTTTTTTAGCTACGCAACACCTGTCGGGCGCATTGTCCAGGATGCGCGCGGCGAACGCGTCGCGCTTTTCTCGGCGCATCGGTACTCACAGACTACCGAAGGGCGGCACAAGCACATAATGAGGCGCGCCGCGTCACACTTGCCAAGCTTCACAGTGCCGGCGCTCGACGCCGGGAGCCGTGGCCGCCATTCGGAGCGCTCGCGCACGCTTGCGGAAGCGCACGCTATCAATCGCGAGTATTTGATCCAGGAATACCGTGATTACGGCGCGCGACTCATGCGAGCGCAATCGCGGCCGCGGTCCTTTCAATGGCTGGAAGGGCTCGCCGAAGCCGCGCGCGACTACTGCAAGCGGTTCAAATTGCCGAAGCCGAAAGGCATTGATACGGCCGCCGTAGCGGCGCAAGTCACGGCCAGGCATGACAGGCTCGAAGCGATGCGCGCCGTGCCGGGCTATGACGACAGGCGCCGCAAGGCTCGCGAAGCTCGCGAGGCATTACAGGAGCGCAAGCGCCAGGAGGCCGCCGAGAAAGTGCGGCGCGAGCATGCCGAAGCGCTGTCCGAGTGGCGCGCCGGGCTCCGGCATTCACTGCCCTACTCTTACAGCGGACAAGGCAAGGGCGCGGCTTTGCGGCTGTCACTAAGGCGCGACGTTGTGCAAACATCTTTAGGCGCGGAAGTACCGGCCGCCGATGCGAGCCGCGCTTGCGCTTTCGTGGCGAGCGTGCGCGAGCGCGGCCAGGAATGGCAACGCAACGGTGCGACGTTCAAGGTCGGCGCGTTCCAGTTGGACAAGGTGACGGCTGGCGGCGATGTCAAGGCCGGATGTCACTTTATCGAATGGGCCGAAGTCGAGGCCCTAGCGGCTGTGCTCGGGTCGGCTTGACAGAATCGACCGCGCAGGAAGCTCCCTGCGCGGCGATCGACAGGCTACCAATAGCGGAGGATGGGTCAAAATGGACAATATGATCGGCTATCATTTCGTAGGTAAGACACTGCGCGACGGCCGACCCGTTCCGCGTAACGGCGTAACGCTCAAGCATGACGGGCCGTTGCAGATTTGCGAGTCCGGCTTGCACTTTTCCACGCGTATCGTTGATGCGCTCAACTACGCGCCGCAAGACTGGACGCATTGCTGCAAAGTCGAGTGTTCCGGCGTCGGCGAGCGCCACAACGATAAAGCGGTATGCCGTCGCCGCCGCACAATCAAGCGCGTCACGCGCGCCCGGTTCGAGCGCGCCGCGGCGCCCGCACAGGCCGACTATGACCGCACCGAGGCGGCCGCACGGGCCGACTACCAGCGCGCCACGGCGCCCGCATGGGCCGACTACCAGCGCGCCACGGCGCCAGCATGGGCCGACTACGAGCGCGCCAGGGCGGCAGCATGGGCCGACTTCAAGCGCGCCAGGGCGGCCGCATGGGCCGATTACGAGCGCGCCGCGGCGCCCGCACAGGCCGACTATGACCGCACCGAGGCGGCCGCACGGGCCGACTACCAGCGCGCCACGGCGCCCGCACGGGCCGACTACCAGCGCGTCATGGCGCCCGCATGGGCCGACTACGAGCGCGCCTTGCAACGGCTTTTCGACTGAACAGAGACAGCATGAAAAGTTACTGGCTACTAGTCATCGCGACGAATGTCTACGTCTGGATCAGTTACGCGGCCGACTATCTACCGTTGAAAGTGGGCACGCTGGCCGCCGCCCTTGTGCTCTTTGCGCTTGCGTGTCGCGCTTTGTCAAAGGCATAGTAGGGCCCTCATGAGCCTGGCCGAACTACTCGGGCCGCCGCGCCCGCGCCCAAAATGCCGCAACTGCGATCAGGGCCCATGTGCGCCGGGCGCGCTCTACTGCGAGCTATGCCTAGACGATATGATGAGCCTGGTGCGCATGGCTCAGCGGCGGAAACATCCGGCGGAGTGTTTTTGCGTGGACTGTATGTCCATACATCAACGTCAGTTCCGGCACAATCAGGCACTCACTCGGAAAGCCCGTGAGTCGCAGCCCGAGCCCCCGGACCCTTTCGGACCCCGGCGCGCATAGGCTACAATCCGCGATCGCTGTCAGGAGGAAATAGATCCAATGCGCCCCCGCTCGCTGTTATTCGCACGCAGTCCTGAATGAATCCGGGCCGCCCCGTTCTGGCCGAATACGCCAGATTCGGCTGGTTCCTGGTCGAAATTCCTCCGGGCAAAAAAGGTCCGGTGATCGACCGCTGGAACCTCAAGGAAATGTGCATCTCGGACCCGGACGTGGCCGAATGGATGCACGGCAACGTCGGGCTCGCACACGCATACAGCGGAACATGCGCTATCGACATCGACGACATGGCGCGTACGGTCGATTGGATGAAGGGGAAGGGCATAGACCTTCCCTCGCTGCTCAATGCGCCGGATGCTATTCGCATCGAGTCGCGACCCGGGCGAGGCAAGCTCCTGTATCGAGTCTCGAAGCCGCTGCCGACGTTTAAACTGTCTGGCGCGTTTGAGCTTCGTTGTGCAAGCGGCAACGGACTCACGATGCAAGACGTGCTGCCGCCTTCCATTCATCCCGATACGGGTAAGCCTTACGCCTGGAAGTACAACGCGCCCGGCGCGCACTGGTCGAAGCTGCCGCCGCTGCCGCCAGCACTAGCGACGTTGTGGGCCGGCTTCATCCGGCCGACCCCGGCCACGCCGACGCTAGGCAAAAAGCGCGGCGAACCCATCAACGCCGCAGCGCTGCGCGCATCGCTGGCACTGTGGAGCCCGGATGCCAGTTACGACGACTGGATCATGATCGGCATGGCGCTGCACTACGAGACACGCGGCTCTGATGAGGGTCTCGGATTGTGGAACGAATGGTCAGCGCGCGGGAAGAAGTACAAGGGCCTTGCGGATCTCGACTTCCACTGGCGCAGCTTCAGGCACGATCACCAGACACCGAAAACGCTGGCATCGCTGCGCAAGGAAACGGCAGCCGAGGCTGACGAATTTCCGGACCTGACAAAGCCCCAGGCTCCAATTGTGCGCACGCCCGCTGTTCCTCCGCCTTCGCAATACAAGCGGGAAATGGCCGAAGAAATAATCAGGTCACTGTCGAAAACAAAGCTCGGAAAGTACGAGGCCAAAATCTCAAACGTCACCAGCATTCTCGGACTTGCAGAGATAAGCGGGCATGAGCTTGCGCTCGATGTATTCCTCGACCTGATCGTGATAATGAGCAAGGATTCAAGCCAGTGGCGGCCGCTTACTGACACCGATTACACGGCGCTGCGCATCTGGCTCGAAACAATCGGCAACTGCGAGCCGATCACGCACGACATGATGCGCCAAGCGGTCCACCTAGTAGCGGAGCAGCAGCAATTCGACTCTGCACAGGCTTGGCTCAACGGCATTCAGTGGGACGGCCGCAAGCGCGTTACTGAATTCTGCTCGAACTATTTTGGCACCGAGGACACTGAGTACACGCGCCGTGTCGGGCAGTACCTGTGGACCGCGCTCGCCGGTCGCGTATTGAATCCCGGCTGCCAGGCCGACATGGTGCCGGTGCTGGTCGGGCCGCAGGGTGTCGGCAAGTCGCGCGGGGTCATGGCGATGTCGCCGGCCCCGGAGCATTTCGCAGAGGTCCGCATCGACGAGACGGACGACACGATCGCCCGCAAGATGCGCGGTGTGCTCGTTGCGGAGCTTGCTGAAATGCGCGGGATGCGCGTCGCCGACGTAGAGCGCATCAAGGCGTTCATTACGCGCATCTTCGAGAAGTGGGTGCCGAAGTACAAGGAGTTCGCGATCAGTTACCCGCGCCGATTTATCATGGTCGGCACCACCAACGACGAGGAATTTTTGCCGATGGATACGGAACATCGGCGTTGGCTGCCGCTGCAAACATCGGCCGTGGACGTAGCCGCGATAGCGCGCGACCGCGAGCAGCTTTGGGCCGAGGGCGCGACGAAATACGCGATCGAAGGCATCGCGTGGCAGGAACTTGACATACTCGCGCTACCGGCGCGGGCGGAGGCGGCAGGCATGGATACCTGGACTGACGAAGTGGCGGCATGGCTTCAGGCCCGCGAAGGCGAAGCGCCCTTGCGCTTGCAGGAGGTCATGACGCAGGCTATCGGACTGGACCCGCGCATCATCAACCGCACACACGAACTGCGCACTGGGCGCATCCTGCGCAGCCTGGGCTACACGCGGCGCAATATGCGCCATGAGGGCCGGGTGCAGAAAATGTGGCTCCTGGACCCGCTCAGTTGACTTCTACCCCGGCAGGGCGCACGATGGCCCGGCCATTGATCGTGACGAATTAGGAGGAAATCGCAAATGTCACTCGAAAAGGCAATTGAAGCGCTCACCGCTGCTGTCATCGCGAACACTGCCGCACTGACTGTAACCGGCACCGCTCCCGCTGCTGCCCCTGCTTCCGCCGCCCCGGCCGCTCCGCGCACTCGCGCAAGGCCCGAGACGGCTCCCGCTCCTGCCCCCACTGCCGCGCCGGCAGTGGACAAGAAGGCCCTCATCGGCAAGCTCACGGAGCTTTGCAACATCCCGAATGGTCGGGCTACCTGCACTGCGCTGTGTGTGAAGTACGGCTCGGCCACGAAGAATGCGTCAGGGCTCGATCCTTCGACGTATGCGACCGTAGCCGCCGAGGCGCAGGCACTGATCGACGAGGCCGCCAGCAATCCGGCGGGCTAATAGGTACGTACTAGGTCGCCGGGTGCTACGTCGTCTCCTTCGTAGCTGATACCCGCCCGGCGGCCGATTTCCTGGGAGGGAAATGCAAGTGCTACTGAAAATCTACAGCGTAATCGTATTGATAATCGTCGCAACAGCTTTCGCGCTCTACATGGGCACTCACCGATGAGCGCCCACGCCACCTTCGCGCCGTCGAAAGGGCATCAGTGGATTCCGTGCCCCGGCTCCATCGCGCTCACGCGCGACATTCCGCGCACGTCCTCACCCTATGCCGATGAGGGCACGGCGGCGCACCATTTCGCTCAGGCGGCGCTTTCGGCCGGGAAAGACGCCGCGTTCTACATCGACGCGCCTGTGGATATCGACGGTCGCGAGTGGCGTTGCACCGAGGACATGGTGCGCTACGTCCAGGACTACATCGACGACGTGCGCCGGCGCTCGGCCGGCGGCATCCTCATGATCGAGCAGCGCCTGAATTTCTCCGAGACCATCGGGATCGACGAACAGTTCGGCACCGGCGACGCCATCATCCTGTCGGCCGACATGAAGCGCCTGACGGCCGAGGATCTGAAGTACGGGCTCGGCGTTAAGGTGTTCGCGAAGGACAACTATCAGGGCCTGATCTACTTGGTGGCCTGCCTCGAAACCTACGCGCCACTCATGGGTGACGTGGAAGAATTCGAGTTCGTCGTCCATCAACCCCGACTCGATCACGTTGATTCGCACGTCTACACGCGCGCCGAGATCGAGGCATTCATCGAGCGCCTGAAGCTCAGCGGCAAGTACGGCATGGAAGGGCTGCGCACGCTCGAAATCGACGGCATGCAGGCCCTGCTCAAGCAATCGGAGCTTTTCAGCCCCGGTGACGAGCAGTGCCGCTTCTGCCCCGCGCTCGCGACCTGCCCGTTCGCCGCGCGCAAGGTGGCCGAGGAAGTCTACGCGGACTTCGCGGCGCTGGAAAAGCACGACGAGCTACTGATCCGGCCCGAGCCCGCCGTGCCCACGGCCGATTCGCTCGGCGCAGCCTACGGCCAGATCGACTTCATCGAAAACTGGTGCCGCAAGGTGCGTGCCGAGTGCGAGCGCATGGTGCTCGGCGGCATGACCGTAATTGGCCCCGACGGGCTGCCCATGAAGGTCATAGAGGGCAAAAAGGGCAACCGCTACTGGTGGGATGAGCAGGGTGCCGAGGCCGCCCTGGTGGGCCTCCTGTCGCCTGACAAGGCATTCAAGCCGCGCGAGATCGTATCGCCGGCGCAGGCACAGAAAGCACTCGGCAAGAAGCGCCTGGCAGATTTCGAGACCGCTCTGGTGCCGTTCATCCGGCAGAAGGACGGCGCGCTGAAAGTGGTGCAGGGCTCGCACCCGGCACCGGCCTATTCTGGCGAGGCGAGCGCCAGCGAGTTCGAGACCATCAACGCAAACGAGGAAAGCTGAAATGTCAACCATCATGCTGCGGGGCGTGCGCCTCGCGTTCGCGCAGGGACTGTGGACTGCGCGCTCCGGCAACAAGGACGGCACCGGCAAGAAGAAATTCGGTTGCTCCCTGATCCTGCCGAAGAATCACCCGCAGGTGGGCGAAATCAACACGCTCATCGACAAGGTGGCGGCCGAAAAGTGGGGCGCGAAAGCCGAAGCGATCCTGAAGTCGCTCCGCGCGTCCGACAAGGTACTGCTGCACGACGGTGACCGCAAGGCTGACTATGCGGGCTTCGCAGGGAACTACTTCATTTCCTGCCGCAGCGATGTCAAACCGAGCGTCCGTGGGCTGGACCCGAACCAGCTTATCTCGGAGGATGCGGGCATCGTCTACTCCGGCTGCTACGGCAATGCGTCGATCGCGGCGTGGGCCCAGGACAGTTCAGACTTCGGCAAGCGCGTGAATGCGCAGATCCGGGGCTTCCAGTTCGTACGCGACGGCGACGCCTTCGCTGCGGGCACGTCGGCCGGTGCCGAGGAATTCGAGACGGTCGCAGCCACCGAAAACGCCGGCGAGGAAGGCGATCCGCTCGGTTGAGCACATCCCCGGCCGGCGGGTGTCGGTGGCGTCGCGGATACACGGCTCCATCGTTCTTTCGCCCCGCCGGCCGGGATGTCCAGGAGGAAGCAATGGATTGGGGCCGCATTCGTCACAAGCTGACCCTGCCCTTCTGCCGCGTGTTTAAACACAACTGGCAGCGGATCAAGCTCGGGCATCTGCTCGACATGCAGACCGGGAAATTCTTTCTGGCGCGCATTGACCGATGCACCCGCTGTCACGGAACTTGGGTAGAGAAGGCCGATGGCCCGCGTGCTCCCGACCGCGCATGACTCGCCGCAGCCGCAAGACTATGCCTGCATCGTCTGCGGCGCGGTCGTCGGCTCCGAGCCTCATGCGATCGTGCCTGACCGGAACACTGTACTTCCGGCAGGCCGCACCCATGTCGTCCACGACGGGCAACCGTGGGAAATCTGGTTCACGCCGACATCGCGCTACTGGTGCGCAGCGGGCATACTCTGTGGGGCGGCGTGCTCGCTGAGCAGGAGCGGAATTTGAGCAGGCGGCGTAACCCTCCCTTCGCGCACGCCCGCTCGGATCGTGTGTTTGCCGAGCACGCAGGGCACCATCCCCGCCCGTCGGCTTATTCATGAGCACACCCATCAGTGACGCAATCCGCACGCTGAGTCAGGCGTGCATGACCGAATACCAAATGGGCAGCATGCAGCTTGGCTTCTACAGCCGACTCAAGCTCGAAGTGCCGCGCGAAGTTTTCGACCGCCTTCTGCTAGAGGCGATGAAGATGTCACGGGACAACTGGAAGCGCTTGGATCTGCCGGGCGAGGCCACGTCCATGACAATCGGATGGGTCACGGTGAAGCCGGTCAAATGATTCAGCCCCGAGACCTCTTCCTCGACACCGAGACCTTCAGCCCCGTAAACCTGACTACACGGGGCCTGGTGCCCTACGCGGCGCAGGGCGAAGTCATGCTCCTGGCATGGGCCACGGAGCAGGCGGCCGTGGCATTGTGGGATCACAGCTACGAGCCAGCGCTGCCGGCGCAGTTGCTGCTCGAAGCTGAGCAATGCACGCGAGTCATTGCACATAATGCGGGCTTCGACCAGACCATGATCGAGACCGACCCGAAGCTGCGGCCGCTCGCCGACCGTCTGGCCGGGAAGTGGTACTGCACGATGGCGATGGCGCTGCGCCACGGCCTGCCCGGCGGCCTGGAAAAGCTGTCGCATGTGTTCAAGCTGCCCGAGGAATTTCACAAGATCACGGGCAAAGAATTCATCAACCTGTTTTGCAAGGTCGCGAAGGGCGAGCCTCGCGCGACGCGGCACACGCACCCGGAGAAGTGGGAGGAATTCCGCGTCTACGCGATGCAGGACATCCGGGCAATGCGCGAGATCTACTACCAGTGCCCGTCATGGAATGACTCACAGTTCGAGCTTGACCTGTGGGCGCTCGACCAGCGCATAAACCGGCGCGGCGTTGGTGCGGACGTGGAGTTCGCCCGCCAGGCCGTGCGTGCGTGCAAGCAGGAGCAGGACCGCAACGCCGACAAAACGAAAGACTTGACCGAGGATCAGGTCGATCGCGCGACGCAGCGCGACCGGCTGCTACAGTTCATCTTCGTCGAGCACGGCGTGGATCTGCCCGACCTTCGCGCCGACACCGTGGAGCGCCGGCTGGACGACCCGGAACTGCCGCCGCTGCTCAAAGAGCTTCTGCGCGTGCGTCTGTCGTCAAGCAAGGCATCCACGGCCAAGTACAAAAAGGTGCTCGACCTTCAATTCGGCAGCCGCATGTACTGGCTGCTCCAATACTGCGGCGCGAATCGCACGAAGCGGTGGTCCGGGCGCAATTTTCAACCCCAGAACATGCAGCGGCCGAAGCTGAAATTCCCAGAGATCGAGCAGGCGATCGAAGCCGTGCTCGCCGAAGCCGAGGACATTCTGCTCGACGACGTGATGGAGTCGATGTCGAGCGCCGTGCGAAGCGTTATCGTGCCGGCCGACGGCCACAAGCTGGTCGGCGCGGACCTGTCCAACATTGAGGGCCGCGACCTGCCCTGGCTCGCCGGCGAGGAATGGAAGCTGCAAATGTTCCGCGACTACGATCGCGGCGCAGGTCCTGATCTCTACAAGGTGGTTTATGGCAACGCATTCGACGTGGACCCTGCTGACGTTGACAGCTTTCAGCGACAGATTGGAAAGGTGCTTGAGCTTGCATTCGCAATCGGGGGTGGCGTGGGTGCGTGCGTCACAGCGGCAGCTACCTACAAGATCGACCTTGAGGCGCTCGCCGAGGCGGTGCACCGGACGGCTCCGCGTGAAGTCCTGCTGGATGCAGAAGGCGTCTGGCAGTATTGGGCCAAGCAAAAACACCGTACATTGGGCCTCGACCAGCGGATCTACGTCGCCTGCGAAGCGCTGAAGCGCATGTGGCGGGATGCGCACCCGGCGACAGTGCGCTTCTGGCAGGAGTGCGGCGCGGCTGCGCAGCTTGCCGTGCAGATCCCCGGCAGAGTCCAGAAGGTCGGCGACTACATCAGCTTCGACAAGCGCGGCGTGTGGCTCAGGATGCGCCTGCCGAACGGCGGCTACCTGAGCTACCCGAACGTGAAGGTCGAGTACGACGAGAAAGATCGCCCGTCGCTGACGTACATGGCCTGGAACGTCTATCGGAAGGGATGGTACAAAGAGCGCACCTGGGGCGCGAAGTTCGCCAGCGATGCGCGCCAGGCCGTCGCCCGCGATGTCATGGCGAGCGCGATGCAGCCGGCCGAGGATGCGGGCTACCCAATCGTGCTGACGATCCACGACGAGCTTCTCACGGAGGCACCTGATTCGCCGCGCTTCACAGCGGACGAATTGAGCAGTATCCTAGCAACGAATCGCGACTGGAACCGGGGTCTGCCGCTCGCTGCGGACGGCCACGAAATGAAGCGGTATCACAAGAGGGACTAACAGTGGGCGTCCTCACCATTCTTCAGGACGGCGCGCCAGTGCTGCGCCAGGTGGCGAGCGAAGTCAACGCGGGCGACACGCATATCTGCAAACTGGCGCTCGACATGATTGAAACGCTGCACGCGGCGCGCGGCGTCGGACTCGCAGCGCCCCAGGTCGGCCAGAGTGTGCGACTGATCGTGCTGAATTTCGGCAAGGCGGGCCCCAACGTGGCGATGGTGAATCCAGTCATCATTCGCAAAAGCGACGACATCCAGATCAGTTGCGAGGGCTGCCTGTCGATTTCCGGCGGCCGTCGGTACATCAAGGTCAAGCGCGCTTGCAAGGTGTGGGTCGAATTCAACGCGCCGGGCTCGGCGACGCGCGAAGTCCTGAAGCTCAAAGGCCTCATGGCTGCGGCCGCGCAGCATGAGTGCGACCACCTGGACGGGAGGCTTCTGACCGACTATGCGTGAGAAATTCATCGAAAGGCAACTGCGACTCGCAATCGAACGCAACGGCGGGACGTGCGAGAAGTTTTCCTCGCCGGGTCGGGCGTCGGTGCCCGATCGAATCTGCTCCCTGCGCCCCGGCGAAGTCTTTTTTGTCGAATGCAAGCAGCCCGGCGAGAAGGCGACACCTGCTCAGCTTCGCGATCATGAGCGCCGCCGGGGGCGTGGCTTCCGCGTGTTCGTAATCGACAACGTGCAACAGATCAATCGTCTGGTACACACCCGGGGAGTGCTCTCATGAGGAAGTCGCTGAACGAAAAGCGGCCCGACGAGCGGTGGGTCAAGAACAAGCGCGGCGAGTGGCGCTACCGCATCGACGAAGTTGAAGGCCATATTTTCAATCACCGGGCAATGCGACAGCCTCCGGGCTTCGCTCGCGGGGCGCGGATCAAGCAGGATTGGCAGCATGCCTGGAACGTACTACAATGAAATTGACCCATTCTGTGCCGACTGGCTGCGGAATCTCATTTTCCACGGCCTGATCGCCGACGGCGACGTAGACACGCGATCGGTCGAGGATGTACTGCCGAGCGATTTGAAAGGATATACTCAATGCCACTTTTTCGCAGGAATTGGCGTGTGGAGTCTTGCGCTTCGCAACGCCGGATGGAGGGACGATGAGCCAGTCTGGACCGGAAGCTGCCCCTGCCAACCTTTCAGCGCGGCAGGCAAAAGAGGCGGGGTTGCTGATGAGCGGCACCTATGGCCCGCTTGGTTCCACCTCATCGAGGAGTGCCGCCCTCGCGTCGTCTTTGGCGAGCAGGTTGCAAGCAAGGCTGGCCTCGGTTGGCTCGATCTTGTTCAAGCTGACCTGGAAGGCGCGGGTTACGCCAGCGCGGCGGTCGATCTCTGCGCTGCGGGCGTCGGCGCACCGCACATCAGGCAGCGGCTTTACTTCGTGGCCGACTCCGACGAAAGGAAACGCGGACGGCTCTCAGATGGCGAAGGGTGCGAGCGCAACAGGGCGGCGGCCGGATGGCAGCAAAGCTACGGTGTCGTTAAATCAGGTGGCGAGCCTAGCGTCTTGGGCGACGCCGAGCGCAAGGGATTGGCGCAGCAACGAAGCAAGCGAGGAGCACCATGCGGCTCGGCTGGCGCAAATTCGCGGCAAACCGTTAAACGAGCAGGCGCACCAGTTAGCTTCTGGTCCGATTGCGACTGGCTCCCCTGCATCGACGGAAAAGCGCGGCCAGTTGAACCCGGCACACAGCCGCTGGCTTATGGGATTGCCGGGAGAGTGGGACGCCTGCGCGCCTACGGAAACGCGCTCGTCGCGCCGTGCGCGACGGCGTTCATCCGAGCGTATCGAGAAATAGCACCTTAGCATAGGAGTTATAACATGCGTATTACAGGCACAGCGGCATTTTTGCTTGGCTTCATCATCGTTTGCGGCATCGCGTACTGCACCGAGGCTCGCGGCGACGAGATCCGCATGAACGTGGGCGCGACCGTCGTGCGCAATGAAGCACCCTCGGTCGGCTTCTCGATCGTATGGGAGGAGGCAGCGCCCGGTGACGCATTCATAGAGTGCGGGGCACAACTTGTCGCGACATCGAACTACTCCGGCCAAGGTGCGGGCTACTGCATGCTTAAAGACGGCTTCGGCCGGCTGGAACTGGGCATGGGCCTTGCAGCACTCATGAAAGAGACCGACAAAAACAGCACCAAGCTCAACTTCGCGCTCGGTCTCGGCTGGTGGTTCACCGATCGCCTCGGTCTAGGCGCGCTGCACTTCTCCAACGGCAGCATCAAGTATCCCAACAAGGGCTGGAACATTCTGGCAGTCGTAGGGCAGTTCAAATAATGGCTGTCAAGATTCAGCCGTATTGCCTGAATCGCTGGCACCATCCGACGGCACTCGTTGACGTGGACCAGATACGCATAGCCCATGAAAAGACGCGACGGTTCCGGTCCCGACACCCGGAGCTAATGCGCGAAGCGCGGGCAGCGAAGCTGCGCAAATGAGGCAGTGGACTTCGACTCATGAAGGGCTCTTTTGGCTTCTGGCAGTGCCCGCCATGACCGGCGCGCTGCTCTGGCCCCTGTGGGTGTGGCTGTCGCTGTGAGCCGCGATTTCATTCCGCACGAATACCAGACTATCGCGCGCGACTTCCTGCTCGCGACGCCGCGCGGCGCGCTCTATGCCGACATGGGTATGGGAAAAACGGGCGCGTCGCTCATGGCGCTCGAAACGTTGCGCTTCGCTGGTTTCGACGACCCGATGCTCGTCATCGCCCCGCGCCGCGTCGCTCTCGACACCTGGCCGGATGAAGTTGCCAAGTGGGAGCAGACGAAGCATCTGCGCATCGCGCCGATGGTCGGCACGCCGGAGCAGCGTTTAAACGCCCTTCGCACGCCCGCAGACATCCACACGATCAACTATGAGCAGTTGCCGTGGCTGATCGAGACCGTCGGCACCGACACCTGGCCGTGGCGCGCCGTGATCGCGGACGAAAGCACGAAGCTCAAGGGAATGCGCACGAAAGGCCAGGGCGGGCTGCGCACGAACGTGCTCGCCACCATTGCGCGCCTGACCGATTACTGGTGGAACCTGAGCGGCACGCCGTGCCCGAACGGCCTGAAGGATCTGTGGGGCCAATACTGGTACGCGGACTTCGGCCGCCGGCTCGGGACGACGCACACTGCATTCATGCAGCGATGGTTCCAACGGGAATGGAGCGGCTACGGAGTCAAGCCGCTGGCGCACGCGAACGCGGAGATCCATCGGCTCATCGCCGATATCACGCTGTCGCTGCGCGCTCGCGACTGGTTCGACCTGACCGAGCCGCTTGTGCAAAACGTCGTCGTCAAGATGCCGGAAAACCTGCGCGGCCAGTATTGTGAGCTTGAGCGCGATATGTTCACGGAGCTTGAGTGCGGAACCGAGATCGAAGTGTTCAACGCCGGCGCGCTCACCGGGAAGTGTATGCAGTTCGCGAACGGCGCGGTCTACTGCCCGCACCCTCAATGGCGGCCCGTACACACGTTGAAGCTCGAAGCCCTTGAGTCGATAGTGAACGAATCGGGCGGCGCGCAAGTCATGGTGGCCTATGGCTTCCAGAGCGACCGCGATCGCATCCTGAAGGCGATCCCCGACAGCGTGGACATTTCGACGCCGAAGGGCCTGGCAGCCTTCAAGGGCGGCGCAAAGCAGGTGGGCGTCGCACACCCGGCCTCGATGGGCCACGGGCTCGACGGCCTTCAGGATAATTGCTGGACCCTCGTCTACTTCGGGTACACCTGGAAGCTCGACGACCACCAGCAAATTCTCGAACGCATCGGGCCCATGCGCCAGGTGCAGTGCGGACACCCGGAGCGCCTTGTTCGCGTGTTCAACATAGTCACCGAGGACACGCTGGACGACGTGGTGCTTGACAGGCACCGTACAAAGCGTAGTGTGCAAGACCTGTTGATGGAATATATGACCAGGAGGAAATCATGAGCTTCGTCCCGGCATTCCGTATTCCTGCGCGCGAAGTGCGCAACTGGACTGACGGTAGCATGACGCTGCAAAGGCTCTGGTGCGTCGAGATCTTCGGCAAGCGTTTCGGCTTCGAGCGCGCACCTATTTCCATCAACGGCGAAAAGTACATGACACGCTACATCATGTACCTGGGCTGGATCAATCTGCGGCTGCATCAGTTCTTCCGGGGTGACGATGATCGTGCGAGCCATACGCATCCGTGGTGGTTCATTACCTTCCCATTCACCAATTACAGCGAGGCGGTGTACGAGAAAGGCATGTATGTCAAGACGCGCGTAGTGAAGCGCTTTCGGTTCCACTACCGAGCCGCCGACCATGAGCATATTGTACTCGGGCCATGCCGCGTTAAAGTCAGGTTCTATGGCTTACACATTTTTCCCGGTTTGCCAGACATGCCGGGTAAGCCTTTCTGGACGCTCGTGATCGCCGGCTCGAAGGTGCAGACGTGGGGCTTCTATCCCGAGCCGGGCGTATTCGTGCCGTGGTGGGAGTTCAATCCATAGCCGGAGTGGGCCATGATTGCCGACATCGAAAAACAGAAGCCCGCGCAACAGCTTGTCGTCCTCGACAAGTACTTCCGCAAGTTCCTGAAGTGGGCGCTGAAGCTGCCACTGAAGGACAAATTGGTGCTGGCGAAGTTCATGCTTACCGTTCAGCACGCGCACAAGATGGGGGAGCAAAAGGCCGGGGAGGCTGTGTCCGCGCTTGATGAGTCTGAGCACCAGGGCTCGCCCTTCTTCCTGCCGGAGCGGAGCTTCATCAAGCACCAGCGGCAAAAGGACACTGGCGCGAGCTACGGCGATCTGGACTCGATGCTTTCGGGCCGTCGGCCCGGTGAATCAACCGATGAGTCGTAACGCTTTGCGACTGCTTCTGGAAGTGGCTCGGACAGTCGCCGCAATCGTCACTGTGTCAATCCTGCTTTGGAAGCTATAGGAGTACAGCATGGGCCTGCCAACCGACTGCAACGAGCGCAAGGCGCTTCCGGTTTACACGTTCCTGACGAAGTATTTCCCGCTCGCCTTCCTAGAAGTCGTGCGGGTCGCCGTAGCCGGCGACAAGCAACACCTGAACAACAGCGAGCCGGGCGAGATCCGGTGGGCGCGGGAAAAGTCCACAGACCAGTTGAACACGGCGCTGCGGCATATCATGGACTACGGCATGGGCGAAGCGATCGACACTGACGGCCGCGCGCACCTGGCGAAAGCAATCTGGCGGCTGAGTGCGCAGCTTCAGCTTGACGAGGAGGCGCGCGCGCATAATGCCGCGCTCCTGGAAGGTCGCAAGCCTGCTCCGCCCGCCTATGAGTTCCGTAGCGACCCCAACGATTTTTGGATGCCTAACTCGACAAAGTTGGGCTTTAGCGTAGGTACGGGGCCTGTCAAGCCGCGCATCTGCTCCGACTGCGGCGCGGATCTCGATGAGGGCGGACACGCAGCCACCTGTCTGTTAAACTCTTAATCGAATATGAGTATTCTTCCGACTATTACTTATGGCACTACCGCAGAGGGCACTCAAGCCGCTCAAGCCGGCCCGACAATTTATGTCGGGTCGAATAATCCAAATGGGGTGCTTGAAGGGCCGGTGGGCTCCTTGTTTATCGACGTTTCGGGCTCTGTAATCTATATAAAAATAGCTCTCGGCATTGCTGGCTGGGCAACGATTGTTGGTGCCGGCGGCCCTATTACCTGGGAGCAAATTACTGGCGATCCAGAAGCCTCGGCAGCGCTAACTACGGCAATTGACGCACATACGGATACGGCGATTGTTGAGCACACCGATGAACCAAACCCTCACGCGGTATACTTAACGGAGGCAGAAGCAAATGCCCTTTATGAAGCAATTGGTGCCGCTGCGGCGGCCGTGGCTGCACACAGTGCGGCAAGCAACCCCCATCCGGTTTATGTCACTGAGGCAGAAGGTGCAGGTCTTTATGACTCGTTGGGTGCTGCGACCGCAGCGGTGGCTGCGCATGAAGCGGCTGGCGATCCGCACCCGGGCTATCTCACTCCGGCAGAAGGTAATGCTGCATATCAGACCCTTGACGCGACTCTCACCGCGCTGGCTGCGCTTAATGCCACCGCTGGTCTGGTTGAACAGACCGGAGCGGATACGTTCACGAAACGGGCTCTCGGCGTCGGAGCGAGCACGAGCATTCCGACCCGAGCCGACGCCGATGCAAGATACGACGCAATAGGTGCTGCGACTGCTGCGGTAGCCGCGCATGAAGCGGCTAGTGATCCGCATCCAACCTATCTTACTGCTACTGAAGGCAATGCAGCGTATCAGGCTACGGATCCGACTCTCACCGCGCTGGCAGGTCTCAACTCCACGGCCGGACTGGTTGAACAGACCGGAGCGGATACGTTCACCAAGCGGGCGATCGGAGTAGGCGCTTCTTCGTCGATACCAACGCGGGCCGACGCTGATGCACGATATGACGCAACGGGCGCTGCGACTGCTGCGGTGGCTACGCACGAAGCAGCCAGCGATCCTCATGCAGGGTATCAAAAAGAGTCCGAAAAGGGCGCCGCCAATGGCTATGCCAGCTTAGACGGCAGCACATTGGTGCCCGTCGCCCAACTCGGTACAGGCACCCCCACAGGAGCAAAGTTTTTACGCGATGATCGCGTATTTGCCTCTCCTACGGCGACAGTCAGTGCTGCAACGGTTGAAAAAGACCTCGGCAGTACGCCGGTGTTTCGGGGACAATTTACAATTACAGACGCGGCTATCGGCGCCTCAAGCAAGGTGCTATGCTGGCAGGCACCCGGTCCATATACAGGTAAAGGTACCCGAGCCGATGAGGCTGAAATGCAGCCCGTACACGTTATCTCAACCGAGCCGTCTGCGGGCTCGGCTATTGTGAAGTGGCAAACGCCACCAATTGCAGGAGCGCCACAAGAAACAGGCTTAAGTAGGTTTCAGGCTGCGGGCGCAACTTTTGACCGACTGATTAACCAGATAGGGCCGAGCGTATTTAATTCTCGGCGAATTGGTAGAATCAGAGGAAATGCGAAATTTTCTTATGTGGTTTTCGGATAGGAGATACCCATGGCAGTAATCGAAGGTGGCGCAAGCGGCAATTTAGTAGAAGTGGGACAGGTTGCATTTTCGCCGCAACACGTAACTTGCAAACCCGTCGCGCCTTCCTCTGTACTGGGCAGCTATCGTCTTGCCGCGACAACGAGCACCCTTGCGGCAGCGCTCGCGGCCTCTGCACAACTCTTTTACTTGCGGTGGACCGATGCAACCCGCTTTTTGGTGCTTCATAAATTCGCTGCGCGCTTTCAAACACTGACCGCGTTCACGGCGAATACCCTGACGGACTTTGGTTTTGACTTATTCAAGGCAACCGCTGTCTCCGCTGGCGCTGGCGGCACTGATTTAGGTGCTCTCGCAAAAACGAAAATGCGCGCCTCAATGGGTGCCTCGCTTTTGGATACGGCCGGCCTGATGCGTATTTCCACTACCGCCGCATTGACCGCGTTAACTACACTGGACGCTACCGCTATTGCACAATCGCTAGGCGACTCACAAACAGTTAATCCCGCTGCGGCGACCGAAGAACAGCGGGTTAATGATCCGACACTTATTTATGTTGCTGATTTGGCCTCGGGAGAATACCCGTTGGTGCTGGCGCAAAACGAGGGATTGGTTCTGAGAAATCGCGCTGTATGGCCCGCAGCCGGCACCGGCATCGTTCAAGTTGAACTGGCTTGGTCCGAAGTTAGTGCGTTCTGAACTATTCAAGGGGATCCCTTCGCTATGGGCGGCAGGCTAATTGACGCGGGCGATGAGCCGCCGTTTTAGGGGGATCAGGCGGTATTGCCGCCCCCGGCGATCGCCGCTCCTGAGCCTTCTCAGGCGGTCGGTTATTGTTAAATGGCCCTTCCGACCCAGGTAAGCCCCATTTCCCTTGCACTTGCCTCAAGCGCGGAGCGCGGCGCGACCTGATGCTCGACCAGCAGCGTCAGGTAGATTCCGAAGAACTCCGGACCGTGATCCTCGCAGGTGCCGTCATCGTCCCACCAGTCCAGGATCGCGTGTGCCGCCTCATGGCAGGCGAGTGCATGATTGCAGTGCTCCCAGTTCATCGAGATCACTTCATCGGCGCTGTCATAGAAGCTCCACTCGCGAGCAGATCGGGGCATGAAAGTGATTCGCGGCACGGGCGCGCCGTAACGGCGGCAGCAACGGCGGATGACGCGCCGGGTCTCGGCCGGCGTCAGCGAGCGCTCGCCGAAGAATCGAAAGAGATCCTCCCAGGCATAGACGGCAGCCTGCTGTCGATCGTCCATGTTTCCTCCCCGGACTAGAGACCGCGCAAGATGCGCTCCAAGCCGGCCTGGTCGGTGCAGCCCACATACCTGCCGTCTTTGTAAATCTGCACGCCGCCCAGTTCCTCGCACTCCTGTGGCGTCGGCTTTCTTGGTTTGGGCTTCTGAGAGCAGTGCGAGATCGTGTGTGCGTATTCCGTTTTGCACTCGGGCGGGAGGCTTTTACAGCCTGCTACCAGAAGCGCCACTATGAGAAGCCCGATACGCACGGGCCCTATACTACGCCCGCCAGCGGCCGTCCACAATAATCACGATCTGACGCTTCCCGTCCGCGTGGACGATGCAGTGAGCATTGAGCCAGGACGACGGCCCCTTGTTGTAATCCAGGCGCAGGAGTGTGCTGGTGCCGGTCTGGTAGCAACCCTCGTCAATCGCGGGTGAGTGGCTGTGGCCGATTACCGACTTCACGCCAATGCGCCGCAGGTTGCGGGCCGAGCCACGAGCGCCATTTGGGCCGCGATGGCCGTGCATCCCTAGCTCGACACCGCCGAGCATGAAGCTCTCATCCTCGTCGAGCACGCGCACATTCGGCAGCTTTCGATCGGCAACGAGCGTGGCGAACGGGTCCGGATAGTCGGCACCTTTGCGAAGCAGTACTGCTTCCTCGGCCAGCCGCAGCGCCGTGCGCAGGTAGAAGCGGGCATTCAGCGGGTCCAGCTTCCAGTCGGCCCGCTTGAGCCAGCGCCCGAGCATGTCATTGTGGTTCGAGCCGACGACTACCGAGATACGGTCGCCCGTCGTCCGGTCCTTGATGAATTTTATGGCTTGCTGGACTTCATCCTCCACCGTCTGTCCAGTCTTGGCGATGGCGACGCCTATGAACGGGTCGGCCAGGTGGTGCGGCGATGACAGGTAGGAGTCGAGCACGTCGTGGAAAATGACGTATTCAGGATTGAGCACTTCGATCATGCCGTCAGGGCCAAAAGTCGCACGCTCAACGGCCGGGTCGATTGCCCGCACATGGGTATCGCCCATCACTATCGCCAACGGGCGGGGCGCGCAGGTCGCACCTTTGAGTGTGTAGCGCACGCTCAAGTCGGTCGCGCTTTTCGTCTTTTTGTCGAAGTGAATATGCCGCAGGTGGAACTGCGTGTCCCCGGCCAGTTCGACAATCACACAGGACAGCGAATGGTGGAATGCGGAGATGCGCCCGGCCCGGCTGTCGGTGTAGTTGGCGACGGTGCAGGCTCCGGTCGTGGTCAGGATTTTCGCCATGCGCGAGGCTGGCGTGGCGACTGACTTCATTTGCAGCTTTGTGTGGCCGATGATGCCGGAGGCGGCCAGAGACAGGGCCTCAGCGCCGGTCAGCGGGTCGGAGGCTGTCGGCTGAATCTTGAAATCGCCGAGCACCATGACTTTTTTGTTCAGGCTATGGCTGGCGCTCCACAAGTAATCGCGTACTTCCTCCGGCCACCACTCCGCGCCCTGCTGGCTGGCCGACCACTGCGAAGTCGGATTCTTGTAGCGCACCGGCAGCACCAGGATTTCCGCTTTGCGGTGCTCGGCAATCCGCCTGATGACCCTCCACCAATCGGCCTCGACCGGCGTGCCGTTTTGCGCGGCGACGATGATGAAGTTCTTGCAGCCCTTGCGCAGCTTGCGACTGAATACTTCCGGCTGCGCGACGAGAAAGGTCGGGTCGTGCTGCTCCCGGAACTTGTCGAGGTTGCTAGGCTTGCCCATTGGCGGCCTTTCGGCACTGCGCGGCGAATTCCTTGGTGCCACACCAGACGCGCTGCGGTGATTTGCCGGCTTTCCTGACTTCGAGCCAGAAGTCGGCGTACTGATCCCGGAACGCCGAAAACTTGATCGGGGAAATGCCGCAGCGCTTGATGAAGGCTCCCTCGACCTGGAAATCTTCGCCGAGGGCCTTGAGCCCGGCGTCGATCGCTCTTGGGATGGTCACGGTCTCGTCCCACTCGTCTCGGAAGTCTGCGAGCCGGTCACGTTTGGCGGTTGCCATGTCAATCCTCCTGCGTTGAACGAATTTCGGCGAGTTGCTTGCGGCATAGTGCAAGCGCGTCCTCGACCGCTGCGAGTCGATCGAGCGCATCGCTGACGGGCAGGCTGCCGCTCGGCGGCAGCACGGTCTCGGGGGCGCAATCGGCTGTCAGCATGGGGTCCAGTTTGGCGGGGACAGGGAGCGGGACTTCGACTACCCGATCACGGTAGACGACTCGCTCGGTCGCGCAGCCCGGCAGCGCGAGCAGGGCACAGAGCGGCAATGTCACTCGCCAGAAGCGCTTCACAGTCGGGATTTGTGTCATCAGCCTTTTCCGCCTCCTTGAGGGCCTTCGCCTGCGCCGCAATCAGGGCCTGGTAGTTGCCGAGGGCGATTGCCGCTCGGGCAACCGCTGCGGCACTGTCTGCGGCCACGCTGCGGGCCTGGGCGACGCCCGCTTCGAGGCGCGCGATAGTATCGTCCTTCCCGGCCGTCGCGTCCAGAAGGACCGCGTATTCGGTCTGAAGGGCCTTCAAGTTGGCTTTTGCCGTGCCGACACGGGCGGTCTGGATTGCGCCGAAGGCCAGGGCCCCTAGCAACGCCACGCCGAGCCCCGGAATCAGGTACTGTTGAAACATACAGTGTCCTCCTAGTCGTTCGCCAGGAACAGGTTGCGTTCAGCTTCGCGGCGGATCACCAGGCCCTTGAGCACCTTGCCGCCGGCTTTGGTCCACTTCCGAAATTCATTGGCTGCGCCGATGTAATCGCCGCCGTTTAAACGCTTCAACAGGGTCGAGTCGCCGAGCCCTTCGGGGATCGTGTCGGCATCCTCGTCGGAGCCAACGTTAAAGGCGAAGCTCACCAGCGCAGAGAATTGGTTGTCGGTGATCGGCACCTTCACCAGCCGGGTCACGGCGGCCTCGAACTCCGCGCAGTCATCGCGCAGGAACTTCTCGGCCTCGATCACGGTGCAAGTATCCCCCTGCCGGACGCCCTTCGTGTGACCCCATCCGATCGTCCAAACGCCGGCCGGGCAAAGGTAGGCTTTGAGCCGGAGGGACTCGGCATTCTTCAGGATCGTAAGGCCGCGAAAATTGATGCGGCGAGCGGTCATTCGTCTTTCTCGCGATCCTGCTGCGCCGCCCATTCCTGCGGCGTCAACACGTCCTCACCCATCGCGATCGCCTCGCGGCGGTACGCGGCGTAGCCGGGATGCTTGAGCGTGACGACGCCCTCGGCGAGTTCATCGCCCAGGGCTTTGTCCTTCGGCTTTTTGGGCTTGTCGGACATGTCACTTGTCCTTGCGGAACGCCTTGACGATGTAGTAGATCGCCGCCCCCAGGCCGCCGAGCGCGGAGCCGACGTAGGCGGCGATCTGCGCGATCGCCGTCACGTCCGCGACCGTGACGCCAGCCGCCAGTATAGGGGCTGCGATCGCAGCACCGATTGCAGTTTTTTCGGTGACTGGGGTCATGTGGCTGACTTTTCCTGACCGCCATTCGCCTTTGCGGACTGCTTGGGCCTGGCGTCCTGTTTATCTTTCTCCTGCGCCGCCGCAAGACTTTGCGCCACGAACACCGAAAATCGCCGTTGAAGCGCCATCAGTTCGCGCGCGACTTTCAGGTTCTGCACCTGCTGGTTGTCGAGGATTTCCAGGATCACATCAGCGTCCCGTTTGGAAAACTTCTGAGTTTCGCCGGGGGCTAGGTCGGATAGCATGACTTCTTCCTCCATCAGACTTTGTTGCTGTTTATGAAGCCGCGCCAGAAGGTCAGGACCGCGATTCCGGCCATGTAGTACTTCAGGTGTGCTTCGGGGATGATGCCGGTGACACCAGCCACCGCCGAGATCGTGCCGGTCACGAAACCGATCACCTTGGTCCCGTGGTCGTCGATGAATTTTTTGACGCGCGCAGCGCCGGCTTTGAGTTGAATCAACATTACGATGCCTGCACGTTGCCTGGCTCGCGTGGCGGCGACAACGGAACGCAATCACCGGCAGCGTTGACGCGCTGCGCCAGCGGGCATTTTTCGGTAAAGACGGTTGCCGAGTCCGGTGAGATCAGGCCGGTCGTGTCCACGGTGCGCAGCTTGTAGCATTGTCGGCCGTCGGGACGATTCGATCGCGTGAACGAGAGTGGCGACGGCCCCACGGTCTGAAGCAGCGTGAACGTGCCCGTACACACCTTTGCCGTCAGCACCTGGTACTGAAGGATTTCATTGGGTGCGAGCGCGCTGCCATCGACACGCTGCGTCGGCGCAGTCCAGGTGAGATTGTCGTTCGTGACCTGTGCTTTAGCCGGATCGCAACTCGACATGAGTACCGATGCAGCGATAAGTCCCAGGATGAGCAAGGCAACGCGGAAGTTGGGTGACGTTCGGCTCATGGTCATGTCCTCTGGCCCGCTCCTGAAAAATTAACAGTCGTGATTTTCATGTCGGGCGCACTTTGCTACGTGGGGCCATCTTAGCACCAACTTTTAAGCCTGCACAACCGCTATCCGTGAGCAGAGCTAAATGCCAAGATGCAGATGCGAGCCTCAGGCCGCAATCCAGTTAGTGCCGTTGAAAAACACCGAAATTGTCACTGCCCCGCCACCAACTACCGGCGCCCCGAAGGCGGGCGCAAGAGCGTCCGTCACGTACGCTTTTGCACCAACTGCACCAGCCGGTAGGGTTGCAACTGTAAAGCCCGCTAGCGCCGGTGCGTAGCGGACTCAGCGATGGGTGAGTATCCGCGGCAGGTAAATACTACTTGACTTTTACGCAGTGGGCAAGAAGCCGGCCGCCCGCGCATGGGCTCGAATTCGAGCCTGGGATAGTGCCGAGTTGTACAGCGCGACGTGCGCCATGCCGACCGGGTTAGTCGTGCCTCCGACGACGTTTCCGTGCAAGTCAGTCGTAGCGCTCGTTCCCCCCGTCGGCTCGTTGCTGTAACTAATGATGTCCATGATCTGCCCGTCGCGGTAGATCGTCACAGTATTGGCCGTTCCATTTTTTACGAGTGCCAAGTGCATCGGCATTCCGAGCGGCTGCGCCGTCCCAACAACCGAAACTTGCGATTCGTTGGTTCCTGCTCCAAATTCCCAAGTATTATTGATGAGCGCCCCAGTGTTGACCGCAGCAAGAATTTGGTAGTTAGCAGCTTCCGTCTCTCCGCTCGCGCCGATGGCAAACAGTGTGCTCTCGTTCGTCGTGAAGCTGCGAAACACTGCAATGCACTCAAACGTCCAATCGGCACTGGCCGGGATGCTCAAGCCAGACTGGTCCGTGCGAGTCGCATGATCGCCGGAGGCATCAAAATACACGAACCGCGTCGTTTCCCGAGGCACCCACGCCCCGTACTGATAAGAGGGCGAGCCGACCGCCGTAAGAGTGCGACTGTTGCCAGACGAATCGGCAAAATTCCCGCTGGCTTCATCCAACTTCCAATATGCTACCGGATTATCTGCAAGAATTTCGCTCGCCAGCGTGGCCGTGTCGATGCTGACAATCGGGTTGGCCGGGTCCGAATCATCAACAGCAATCCCGTCTCCGGGGACAATTGTATCGACCGTGCCGCCACCGGCGCCCGGCAAGTTGTCCAGCAACACTTTCTTGAGTGTGGCGGCCGAGGCGTCATACGTCATGACGTAATCGGTGGAGCCCACCGGAGTAGCGTCGGCAGTCAGACCATTAATATCCACAGAGACGATTGGCTCTGTAGGATCAGTCGCATCCACCGCAATGCCCGTGCCGGCCACAATTGCGTTTACGCTGCCGCCACTGCTGCCCGCGTCCTTGAGTGTGCGCCACCGGGCAGATGTCGGATCATAGCGCAAGAATTGCGATTCCTCAGTGCCGAGGACAAGATCGGCCCCGTCATCAAACAAGAAGCGATTGGCTGCACTTGACCCTGTATTTTCGTGTTGCAAGACAATCGGGAAGCTGCCGACATTCGTGATGATGAGCCAGCGGCCCTCCGCACCCGTTGCCAAACCCGTGACATTCCGCGAAGCGTCAGACGACACGCGCAGAAAGCCTGCTGTCGCAAGATCCGCCGGCGAGTAGTCATTCTGAGTCGCCGTAATCTGCGCCGGGGTCAGAGTCGTGAAACCTTGTACCGGCTGCCAAGTCGGGGCTGCACTACTACCGCTCGACAAGAGGGCGTGACCGGCCGTGCCGTAATTAGCTCCTCCGAGGCCCCATGCGCCATTATCCTCAATGCGAAACCGTTCGGTGAGCGTCGTCGAGCCGGCAGGCGTCGTCTGCACAAGCATGCGCGTCGGCTGCGAGCTTACGGTCCAGCCGGCGACCGCCTGAAATGTCACCGCACCGCCGACCGCGAACGCCGTGCCGTTGTACCCGGCACCCTCTAGGCGCGCCAAATTATCGGCACTCGACAGGGCTGCCGGTGCAGCTAGCGTGCCAGTCGAGCCGTAGGCTACGCCACGGATGTTTGGCGAATTGGTCCGAATAATCTTTAACGACCGCTCGACGAGAACTTGTGGCGTGTCCGTAGACGGGCTCAGAAAAACTGAGTGGACAAAAGCCGTCTCGGTATCTGAAAGATATGCGCGACGTGCTCCGGCCGCCGTAAACCCGATTGTATTGGAGTTGTTCGCCGTCAGGAAAAGGCCAGTATTGGTGTCGCCACTAAAGCTGATCGACGGCCCCGCTGCGGACCCGTTCTCGGCATGAAGTGGGACGCGCAAATCGACAAGACTGGCGGTAATAATCATTCGCACGCCGCCACCCATCGCAAAGCCGATTTGGTCGTTTGCAGGGAAGTAGATGCCGCAATTATCGTCACCGATATGACTTAGGACCGGCTCTAGAGCTGATCCGCTTGCATAAAGAAACTGGCTCGCGGCACGGGCAATCTTCATCATCAAAACGCCCGGCACGCTGCCATGATGTCGGTAGAAGTTCAAGTCACCAGTGCCAACAACCGTCCCGTCATGATGGAAGCGGAAGCCGACAGAAAACGGAGTGGGCGGATCGCCGCCAGTGCCCGTCTCCCAAAACGCGAGGGTGTTGCCCACGCCGTCAGCGAGTGGATTGGGCCCGGATTCCGTCGTCAATTGAATGCCGGCGTCGGATGGAAAGTCAGGGTTCGAGACCCAAATTCCGGCATACGAGCGCACAATCAACGGAATGTTTTGCTGCACGCGCGCCGTGTTGATGTCCCATCGTGCCGCGCCGGCCGTTGCAAATCCAAAGTTGTCTATGCCGAGTCGATAGATGCCGGTATTCGGATCGGCGATGAACGTGAGCGAGGGAGTTGCCGCCGAGCCATCGGCGAAACGTGTGATATTTTGGAAGTCCCACTGCCCGGTAATGTCCTCATCCTGCACCCACTGCGTGTACTGTGGGTGATCGTCACCGAGCTTCAGGCCCTGAAGCAATCGATGGTGCTGCGTGCCGCCGGCAGTGTCCTCCTCGACACCTGGCGGCGACAGCAAGGTGAGCCCGAGCCACTCACGCACCGTGTTTGGCGTGCCGACCCTCCCATCGGGTGTAAAGACATCCATCCCGAGCGTCGCGCCGCGCGTCGCCGTCGGATCGATGAACACGGTCTTGCCGACCGTGCCAATCACCGGAATTTTTACTTTGCGGCCTATCGCCACGGCTTACTCCCGGCCGCGCGAAAGGATGATTTGAATTTCCTGCGGCGTAAAGCCAAGCTCTGTGAGCATGTCGATCGTGGCCTGAATGGACGCATCGCGCACCTGCGGCGTCTCGAACATGCCCTCCGGCTCAATCAAGTCGCCCACTTCATCGACCTGCGCCGCTTCACGTCGCGCGCGAGCGTCGGACAGTCGCACGACCTTCCCTTGCGGCGTCACGGGTGTCGCGAACTCTGCCGGCGCTACTTCCAGCGCGAGCAGATCTTCGTCCGTCAGGTTGCGCACCGGGGACTGTTCAAAGTCCACCATGTCGCTCGCCAACGGGCCTCGCGTTGCGCCTGCTGCAATACCGCCCTGCGGCAAGTCATCACCCGGATTCAGTCGGCTGCGATTCGCCGCGCTATCCGCCTCCACGGCCGCACGCATGCGCGGGTCGGCAAGCAGGTCATCGGCCAGCGTGAAGTCACGCTGCCGCCCGCGCAGAATGTCGGCGCGTCGCTCGCCTTCACCGATGTCGCGACCCACACTGCGCCGGCGCTCGATAGGTTGATCGGTGACAAACTCCGTCAGTGCAGCTTCCTCCGGCACTCGCGCACCGGGGAAACTGCCGACATCTTCGGCGAGCGTGAGCAGACCTTCCGGCACCAGATCCGTGCCCTCGAACGGGATGCCTTCGAGCGGCGGCACTTCGCTGGCCGTCAGGTCACCTATGCGGCTCTCGGCAGCCGGGATCGCTGCATCGCCAGCCTCATCGCGCGCGAATTCGATCCGCTGACCGGGACGCAGCGCCGCAGCCGGCGGCACGTTCGGGCTGCCAGAGAAATCGACGCTGCCACTGCCCTCTGGACCTGCACGGCGCGGCACGGGCGCCACCGGAGCGGGCGAGTCGAAGTACGCACCGAGCGGCGAGCCGGGGCCCGGACTTGGGTCCACGTCGCCGAATTGACGCTGGTAGCGTTCGCTGAAAAGAAGCTCATCGACCGGCCGCCTGCCGATGACCTGGACCGCACGGCCGAGCGCCGTGCGCCACCAGGGCGGCATACGCTCGGACGGAATGCGCACCATCGAGCCCTGCTGAGTCTCGGGGCCAAACCACCGGCCGATGTCCGCGAGCATGGCTGCGCGACCACTCAGTGGCGCGCCGGCTTCCTTCATCTTGGTGAGCACGCTGATGTCGATGTTGCCGTCCACCATCGCGGATTCGTAGTCATGGATCTTCGCGAGCGACTTGCGCGCGTCGCGAAATCGCTGCCCGAGATCGCCCTTGCCTCCCGCCGCAGCCTGCCGCTCGATCGCATTTTCGAACGAATCTGCCGCCGACTGGAAAGCGGCCGCCTGTTCATGCTTGGCCGGGTCGTCGATAGACTGGTAGAGCTTGCGTGCTTTGAAGCGCCAGTCGCGAACCGCAGCCATGACATCGGCAGTTTTCAGAGTGCCGGCCTGCTCGGCGAGCCTCTCTTGCAACTTCGTGACGGCCGGGCCCACTTCGAGCAGCGGATTGTCGCGTTGTGCCTTGCCGATACCGTCGATTGCAGCCGCCAGTTGTTCGTCGATGACGAGCGCCGGTACGGAATTCCGAACTTCGTCGTACACCGCGTGCTGCGGCTTTTCCAGATTGCGGAACGTCTGCTCGGAAAACTTCTGCTCGCCCTTCAAGCCGAGTTCGGCTGCTGCGTGTCGGTTGATCGTGGGCTGGTTACGCAGTGACGCCTTCGCCTGTGCTTGGGTCGAGCCGACGGTCGATTCAAGCGCAGTGCCTTTTGCGCCCGGCTTCGCACTCGGCGGAATTTTGATGTCGGCCGCGCGGGCCACTTCAGAGGGCTCCGTGGCCGCGCGCGGCAGCTTCGGACCCGGAAGCTCAGGCACTTCCTGCGCAAGCAACTCGGCAGTTTTCGGAGCGACACGACGCCCCACAGCCGCAGCGGCTCGCGCCGCCTGCGGAGCCGCCGCACCGACCGGGATCGTGCCGAGCAGCGGGCCCAACTTATCGCCCAACTGCTGCGCCGTCTCAGGATCTGCGCCGTAATCCGCCGCCGCAGAGCCCACGACATCAGGCGAGAGCAAGTCGCCGAGCGGTTTAAACACCGCGCCGAGGGCCTCATTGAAATCCTGTCCCGTCTCCGTGCGCGGTGAGTAGGTGTACTTCTCCATTGCCGTGAGCAGCGACTGCTCGGGATTGCGCGGATCAGGGAACAGATTGGTAGCGGCAAGATCCACTGCACCAGGAACGATCGACGCTGCGCCCGTCAACGCAGAAGTCAAACCTTCCAGAGTGCCTACCGCACGCTCAGGGATGCGACTCGGATCAAGCGGCCGGTCGTAAAGATTACGAAAGGCGCTTGCGATGCCGCCACCGACCTCGCCCAGGTACTGCCGCACGGGATGCTGCGCAGCGCGCTCACGCGCGGCGACGGACTCCGGTGAGTTGCGCGAGCGTTCAAACGCCTCACGCGCCTTCGCGGGCGCGGCCTCACGCCGCGCAGCATTTTCCGATGCCCGGACCCACGGTGCTGACTGCCCTCCCTGCGCTGCAACTTCCCACGGCTTCGCCATGCGTTACTCCATCACCACCGGGAACCAGTCGTCGGGATTTGTCCCGTCGCCGCCCTCGGGGCCGCCGTACTCGTAAATCTGCCCGTCTTCAGGGTCAGTGTACCGATAGCCCTGCGGAATCCGCGCCGGAATTTTCGACACGCCGCCACCGATGTCGGCGTTCTGTCCGGTCGTGCGCTTGCCGGGCGCGGCGACGGCCACTTCAACCGGCAACCCATCCGGGCCGATAGGCACATTTGCGCCGGCTTCGTTCACGATGTCGGCGATCGTGAGCCGACTGCCGTCGGGCTCAACAGAGAGCAGTGCCACGTCACGCGGACTGAAGGGCACCGCTTGCTTGACCGCAGCGATCAGGTTGCCGACGTAGGCTTCTAACTCGGGGGGCAACACGTTCGAGTACAGGTGCGGCTCAAGGCCGTTTTCCACAGCCTGTCGTACCAGCGCCAATTTGCGCATCTTCGTTTGCACAGTGTCCTCGGGGCGCAAAATCAGCGTCTCGTATTGCGCAGACAACGTATCAGAGCCAGGCAAGCCCTGCCGCTCTATTGTGCCAAGCGCTGTCGTAAAGCCACCGAGCATGGCGTTGTAGTCGCGCGTTTCTTCGTCGGCGATACGATTTTTCAGTGAGTCCACAGTGGCGTCCAGGATTGACGCACCGGGCGAGCCGCCGATGCCGGTACCGAGCACACCGCGCGACGCGCCGGAAGGCAGCGACATGATGTTCTGCAAGTCCGACACGGTGTTCCGCGCCGCACCGATCACCCGCAGGATTACCTGGCGCTCGCGCGAGCCGAGTTTGCCCGGAGTGTTAGGGTCGGCCGGGCCGCCCGAAATTGGAATCAGCCGCGTATTGGTAGCGGACTGCGGCTGTGTGTCGTCGAATTCAGGATTGAGCATGTAGCCGGTGGGGGCTTTTATGCCGCCCGCGCCGGTCATGTACCGCTGCGGATTCAGCCGTTCATCCTTGCGGCGCAATGCAAGCTCCGTGCTTGCCTCGGCGGAGGCCAGATTTTCATCAGCCATCGTCTCGCCGAGTGGCGTCGTCATGAGCGACGGGACATCACCTTCCTGACGAATGTCCAGGAAGTCACCCGCACCCATCATGTCGTAGGGGTTGAGCGCCTTGCCCTGCACGCCTTGGCCGGCGGCGAACTGCGCCTCCCGAGAGGATGCTGGATCGCCCAAGATGGCGCGAAAATCCATTTCCTGCCGTCCTGCCAGGCCTTCGACTCCGGACCTGAAATCACTGCCGCCTTCACCGACCACCAAGTTGCCGAGCAGTCGCGCGTCCGCTGCCTCGAATCCTGAGTCGATAGCAAGCTGCTCGGTTTGCTCCCGCGCCTTCAACTTGCGCAGCGAACTCTCAGCGTCAAGCTGCTTCTCGCGTGCAGATGCAAGCGCGCTTTCGGTCTGTGCCGTGCGGTAACGGCCTTCCTGGTAGGCTTGCTCCCGCACGCCTCCGGCACCGCCGCCGAGCACGAATCCGAGCTTTTGCCAGCCAGTGTTTTCAGCCATTACCAGTCCTTAAATCACGATCGGGGTGCGCCGTGCACGATGCAGCCCTTCCATGATCGTTTCCATGCCTGCCCGCTGACCCGCAACCAGCTCCTCGCTCGATACGCCAGTGCCCCATCCACCACCTGCCATGCCTTGTGCTGCGCCCGACAACAGTGGGCCCGCTATCGACAATGCCGTATTCGGCCGTACCGACTGCGCCAGCAACTGTGTCAGGAACGCATCGCCCTGGGCGTTGCGCGCAATGCCTGCTACATCAGACCCTGCGCGACGCAAGCCGACCTTCTCACGATCCCGCTGCCGCGCAGGCGCGTTGATGCGCGAAGTAATGTCAGCAAGCTGACCGCCGTACCTCTGGATGTCCGCCTTCGCACCAGCCGCTTCCGTCTGGTACCGATCGCTGCCCGCAGGGCCAGACGCATCGCCCTCGGCACTTGCCTTCGAGGCACGAAGCTGTGACGTGAAATTATCCAGCGCTTCGGCGCGCTCTGCCTCCGGCGATGAACGCCCGATCTCGCGCGTCGCGTCGGCGAATCGGGCGTCTGCTTCCGCCTGACGGCGTGCCTGCGCAGCAATACCGCGAACTTGAATACGTTCCTGTTGCTTTGCCACGTTTCGCGCATTAATGGCCCCGGCTCCTGCGCCGAGCGCGGCAAGTGCGTATGGGACCCAAACAGCTTCTGTACCCATGTATCACCCAGTAAACGGTTTGCCGTACAGCGATACTTGCGCATCGCGAGCGCCCCGGCGGCGAGCCGCCGCATCCTCGGAACGCAGATACACGTCGGTAGTCCCGGCAAAGATGTCGCCGAGCCCGTCTGTAAGGGCACGAGACCTTGCGCCCTCTGCATTTGCTGCACCCAATGACATCATGCGAGACGCCGCCGTGGTCGCATCCGCGCCCGAGCGAATCATCGAAATGAGCGCCTGTCGAGTGTTCTCGTCGTCAGCTTTCAAGTCAGCAAGCGCTCCCTGCGCCCGATTTTCAGAGCCGATGATGCCCTTCGTGAATTCCTCGCCGAGCGTGCGCTTCTGATCGGTCTCGACACTGCCGCGAGTTTGCCCGGCGCGGGCGAGTGCGAACTTCAACCGGCGATCGGCAACAGCCTTTTGCCTGTTCGCATCGAGCATGAAGCCCTCGCGAATAGCTTTCAGGAAGTCGGCATACTGTTGCTGGCGTGCAGGCGTGTCATAGGCCGCATTGACGCGCGCCTCACCGATGCGCATTTGCTCTTGCCGCTCGGCTTCCGCCTGTTCGGCACGCCGGGCTGCACGGTCGCTTGATCCTGCACCCATTAGAGGGGCCTCACTCTTGAGAAAATGAGCGCGTCCTGACCGCCAGCGCCATACCGACGCAGGGGCCCCTCCAATTCCAGGCCGATCGCACCATACCACCTATGTGCGGCCAAGCGCGACGCCAACGAGACACATTGTAGCCGATGGGCCACAGTCTGCAACATGACAGTCATGGTTCGCTTGCATTCTCGCGTAACGCGCCTCCAATGCTGCGGGCTCCACGCGGCGGGAACACTAAAAAGCCAGTCCTGCCAGACACCTTTGCGCAGTTCATCAAACCCGGCAATGACGATAGGTGACTCATCGGCTGTCAGGACCCACCGGGGGCCCTGATGAAGTGAGTACAGGGCTGCGACCCGCCCCACATCGAATGCCTCGCCCGCGAAGGCTTCGTACTGGTCAATTTCGTCAGGGCACAGGTCTGC
>Ga0187892_10001653_pt1 | contig 49510 bp, 45 predicted proteins | sample MA1701073metaG_FD_139345 | JGI IMG/M metagenome (GOLD analysis project Ga0187892, IMG submission 139345) | Bio-ooze microbial communities from a basaltic lava cave in the Kipuka Kanohina Cave System on the Island of Hawaii, USA - MA170107-3 metaG ...
CGACGATGCGCGCTGCTACGGCGCGCAAGAAAGACTCATCGTCTTCTCTGAACGATTCGCGAAGCTCCAAGTACGCCAAGTGTTCCATCGCCTCGCGGAGCGTACGCCGTCGCAACTGCTTGTCCTCGGTCGCCATCTACGCACCCGCCTTGCTCATTGTTCCTCCTCTCGCCGCTCTTTGGCGGCAGCCGCACCGATGGGAGTCGAACCCATCCCCAGCCTGAGTTATCCAGGGCACCACGCCGTGCGAAGGACCACAAGCCGGACACTTCATCTCACGATGAGCCACGTCACCAACACGCTCCGTCCCATGGGGGACCTCCCTGGCGGCTCTCTCGCCGCTCACCAATATAGATAAGCCCGGTCGGAGATGAATTTGGCAAGATTCAGGATGCCGTAAAAACGACGTTCTTACGGCTTCAGATCACTCGCCAGAACAGGCCGGAATGGCTCCGCGTCTCGGATGACTGCCGCGTTCTGCATCGCAGTGAGCGAACCCGGATCGTGCCCTTCCGGCGGCACCGCGATGAAAGTCGGCGCATACGCAGAAAGCTCCGCCGCCAGGCGCCGCGCGCACTCGTACTCTTCCTCGCCACGGTCCAGATAGACCGTGTAGCGCCGCGTTCTCATGCGGCGAAGCCTCTCGATCTTCTGCGGCGCAGCAATCTTGCCGAGCAACGCCACCGCATGCACACCGACTTTCATCGCATCGATCGGTCCTTCGCAGATGACGACGTGCTCTTGGTTCATCGCACGGTCATAATTGAAGATGGCGTCGCTCGCAGTCGCCTCGCCAGGCTTCACGATGGGGTTCAACGTCTTGCGGTAATGCGTCTCTTCAATCCATGCCTTGCGCTCTTCCGGCGAAACCTTGGCCGGCGGATCCCACGATGCGCGGCCTTGCCAGTAGACCATCCCGCCGTCCATGAAGATCGGGAAGAGGATGTACTGCCGCAAGCGCCCCATTCGACCGAACCCGAGCTTGTACGCCACCGTCTGCGATGTCTCGATGCCCCGCTTGGCAAGGTACTGCCAGCCGGCAAGATGCAGAGTGTGCATTTGAGGATGCCAGACGAGTAGGTCTACACCGTCAGGCCAAGCCATCTGCGGGAGGCGCAGCAAACGTTGCCGGTCACGAAGGACCGCTGCCTTCGTCATCGACGCAAGCTCCACAGGCGCGTCTCCACCTACATAGCCGTCTAGGATGAAGTGAATTGCGCCAAGCTCATCCGTACGTTCGAGTAGCTGTACGAGCGACATCGTGTCTCCCGTACGATGGCAGCCCCAGCAAATCCACGCACCGGATCCCTTGCGCGCATTCCAGCGCAGACGTGAGCTCCCACAAGCCGGACACGGGAAGAGGTACTCGTACGAGCCCTCGCCGCGCGACTCCTTCCTGCCGCCGTGGCGCTTCGCGAAGACCGCCGCATCGAAATTCGCGAGCGCACGATCTAGATTCACAAACGTCACAAGGCGCGAGCCTTTCGCGGTGCAGCCGTTGTGACCGGAAGCGCACGCGCCTTGCGTGCAACGGGATGGCAACGCGGGCACGCACTGTCTTGCTTCTCTGCTTTCTCCATCGCAAGAAACGCCTGCCCAAGATTGACCGTCGCAACACAGTACCCGTGCTTGCACTTGCCGCACTCGCGCATGACGCGCGCCTCCCTGCCAGATGCAATGCAGAATACGCGGTCACTCATAGTGCCCGTGCTTTCCGTACCGGATTCACAATCTCGGGCAACTCGCGCGCCTTGCGCGGAATCGGCGGATCGCCGGGCCAATCCAAAGCTCGCCAGCACGCAGGGCACGTTGGCGTACGCAGCTTCACGTCCGCTGGCTTCATCACGAAGAAGCCGCACACGAGTGAGATGAACGGAAGCTCCGACACGATGCGCTCCACAGCGCATGTTCCGTCATTGTGGACGACTGTGAACACACGCTTCATCATGACGACGCCCCAGGCGGCTTCGCGATTTCGCTCGTAGTGATCATCCGCTGCCGCGACAAGTCGTTCGAGACGAGGAAGAGCTTGTTCACTTGCCCATCGCGGTAGCCTTCCCAGAACACGCGCATCGAGCCATTCGCCATCTCGTCATCCGTCGCGTTCAGCGAACCGTAAGCACTCACGATCCGGACCTTCGCGTAGGCATCTGCTACGTCCGACGACGTGAGGATGTGAGGCTTGTTGTTCGCGCCTTCTTTCGGTCGGCGTGCCTGCCATGCGCTCCATCCCGCAAGCCCTTCCTGATTGATGAACCGCTGAAGGTCGTGCGCGGCATTCACCTGATTCTGCGTCTCGCTGTCCACGGCATCGCGTGAACGGAGCAAGTCCATGTAGTCCACGATGAGCATTCTCGGCGCGAAGCCAAGCGTCTTCAGCTTCTTCGTTTCTGCCACGATGTGCATGACGGAAATGTTCCAGTCGTTCATCGTGCGGATCACGAGCAAGCGTCGAAGCGACTCGTAATCTTCCTGCATCGCCTTGTAGATCGCGCTGCCAATCTCTCCCTTCTTCACGTTCGTGTACAGTTCTTGTGAGAAGCACGCATCGTAGCGTGCTCCGATTTGATCTCCGCTCCCTTCGAGCACGATGTGCAGCGCCGGTTGCCGGTGGACACGGGTCGCATGGAATCCCTGATTCACTAGCCAGGTCGTCTTGCATCGTTTCGCGTAGGCGAACACGACCCACAACTCTCCCCGATGCACGCCCCCTTCCGCCATCCGGTCAAGCTCGTGAATTCCGGTCATGAACGCATCGGCTTCTCCCGACACGGCTGCGCGGTAGCGGATGCGTTGCCTCTTGGGTAGCTCCTCGAAGAACCACTGGCGGTCTTCAGCGTCGAAGTCCACGTTGACGATCCGCTCTTGCGCGCGGGCCATCACGTCATACGCAGCATCGTGCTTGCCGTCGTTGAAGAGCGCGGCCGACTCACGATGCGCAACAGCGAAGATCGATCGGCGGATGAACTCGCGCAGTTCATGCCGCACGTAGTTGCTCTCGGCTACGGCTCCGAGTTGGATGATTAGCTCCACCTCGGAGCCGTAGCGCAACATCTTTTCTGGCGAAAGGCTCTTCACGAGTTGGCGCAGTGGGAGATCGGTACACCGCATGCCGTACGTTTCCCAGTAGCGTTTCATCTCGCGATAGACCCAGCCCAACGGCTCCGCCGTGAAGTGCCCTGGCTCGACGTGCTCCATGACTTTCACGGCGAACTCTTCGTCCGTCATGCAGAGCCGCAGGATCGCGCGTTGGAACGGAACGTCGAACGTGAATGAGGACACCGCCGCCCCTTACCAGATGTTCAGGACGCTGCGCGAACCGAGACGAGATCGAAGCCGTGCTGCGCGTTCAGATCCTGCGCGCAACGGACTGCTTGCGGGCACGTTGGGCAAACGGATGACTTCGGATGATAACCGCCAGAGTGCTGCGACGAAAGCCGGCAAAGCTCCGGCCTGCCAGACAGGACGTAGGTCCGCTTGTACTGCTCCTGTGCAGGTCGCGGCGGCGCGCGGAGGGAATCGAAGTGCTGCCTCGATGCCGTGCTGGCTGCTTCGCGTGTCAGCCGTGCGTCTGCCGCTTCACGATGTGCCCTGCTCTCGCCAGTCTTCCAGGCAGCGAGCAACTTCTCGCTCGCAAGATTCCGGAAACCGGGCAGGTAACCTTTCGACGCGAGCGCGACACGACGGAAACGGTCACGCATGAAAAGGATGGGGTCTACTTCATTCGCGTCGCACCATTTCAGATAGGTCTCGACATGCTGTCTCGATGACGCTTTCAGCCCTGTCGTGATCGGTCGCCCGTACTTCCGATAAAGCGCGCAGAACTCGGTGAGCACGGCCGGGACGCGATCCATGTTCGAGCACCTTTCTCACGGGACGACCACGCAGTCGCCTAGATGTTTTCGAGCGAAAACAATTCGCTCGTTCGAGTGGCGGGCCAACAACTTGTGATGAGTGTCTCGGAAGTCGTAGATGCGACCAATCTGCTTGCCAGGATGAGCGGTCAATGGGCGGAAGTACGATTGCATCATCGTCACTCCGTCCGATCCCGCTGACGCATAGATGAGCGCTCCGGCATTTGGCAGGTCCACACCCTCGCCCAGAACAGTAGTACCTACCAGAACTCGGAAGGCTCCGGCAAGAAATTCGCGCACGGCTTCGCTCGTCAGTGCGTCTTCGCCGCCCTTGACGACCACGGAGTCAGGGATCATCTGGCCAAGCGCGTCCGCGTGCGCACGATGCTTCACGAGCACAATGGTCGGGATTCCACTGCGCGCCAACGAGAGCGCGAACGTCACGATGTGCCCGTTGCGCCGATCGCACTTGACGACGCCTGCCGTGTACGCCTCCTTCCAGTTCCTCCCTCGCACACGCATCGCCCGCGTCGGAATGAAGTACACACGCGGCTGGACGAGATAATCAGGCACAAGGTCGGCCAACTGAATCTTCTGGATCACCTGCGCGCACACAGCCTCCATCGCCAGCGTGTCCGTTCCTGTCCGGAAGTGCGTCCCAGTAAACATGAATCTGAAATAAGCTTCCGACGCAAGCGCCGAGAGCCGGTGGTAGGACTCCGCCGCACTGTGATGGAACTCGTCGATGATGAGCGCCTTGCGCGTCTTGAACCAATCCGGATCCTGCTTCAGTACAGATGCAACCGTCGCAATGACGATCTGCTTCGAGGCGTCCCTCTCGTAAGACTGTGCCTCGCCGTCCAGCCGGGCCAGCATGTCGTTCGGGTAGAACCGCTGGAAGGTCTCGTAGGTCTGCCGAACGATCGCCACGCTGGGCGCAACGTAGAGGACCGGCTGGGCTAGCTCATCTACGATGCGCACCGCCATGAGCGTCTTGCCGGAGCGAGGCGGTGCATCCACGATCCCGGTCGTTGCCCGGCAGAGCCTGTCATGAACCTCATCCTGATAGGGCCGCCAGGACGACACCACCGAACGCCACGAGTGATTGGCCGGAGGCACCACCCTGACATCTCGAACCTCGCAAGGCACCCTGTACATCCTGGCCAGCGCTTCGACGTGATACGTCAGGCCGGCAGGGACGACACTCCCGTGGAGCATCGAACCGTATGGCATGGCTTCGTGCCAGAAGATGCTCCCGAAACGAACCCCCTTCACGATGGGCTTTTTCTTGCTGCCGAGTTCCAGCTTGATCGCTAGATGCCGTGCAACGGAAGCCAGGAACTCGGCCGGAGCCTGATGCAGCTTGGAGTAGCTGTTGCCTCTCGTGATGATCACGGGTCTAAGTAGTACAAGATTTGGAATGCGCGCGGAGCGCGCCCCTCCCTGTAGCGTAGTACCTGAGCGAAGCGAAGGTACGTAGCCAGGGAGTATCGGTATGGGTACCTCTCTCTATACCATGTGTACCGGGGAGGTCAGAAGTGATCTGGGTCAAGATCAAATTTGATCTGGGTCGCAAGCATCTCAAGGCAGGTCAAAGTGATCTGGGTCAGCGCTTGCGCCGGAAGTACTGCGGTTCACCTCTCGTTTGAATCAAAGGATGCTTCAGGAGACCGAATCTGTTCGGTTTGCCCGGCTCAGACAAAACCAGAATCAGCTTGTGCTGGCGAAGTGCCCGAAGTGCTCTCTTGATCGTCGGCACACTCGTCCCGATTGACTTTGCAAGGTCATCCTCCGTGGCTTGTAACCAGTCAGGCGTCTTGCGGCGATTCCATCTGTGGAATAGCTCGCCATAGAGAAAAATCGCAGGCGCGGACAATTCCCCGCACTCGATCAAATCTTTCGGGATCTGCAAGAACTGGCGCAAGAACGTCCTCCCTTCCAGCAGTGGATTTGCTGAAGCAATCACACGCCGTGCTCGTCGCTCCGCGGCCCGGCGCAGCCGTTTCTCAGTCGCCGCCATGCTCCGCAGTTCTGCTTCAGCGTCTTCGACGATGTGCGGCGTGCAGAACGGAAGCGGGAGCACTTTGCCGCCAGGCTCGTTCGGGTCCAGGTCTCGTTTTCTCACACAGTTCGCCTCCCTCGCAACCCGTGCTGCATCAGGTACTCTATCGGATGTGCCGGACGAAAAGGAGAAGCAGCCCAGAGATGAAATCATAAACAAGCTGCCCTATCCCGACAAGGAGAAGACCCGCATCGTAGAAGACCTGATTAAAGGCGAAGGGCAGCGTGGCTTGCTCATCAACAACATGCGCACGAAACCCGGCCCGTACGTGCCGCTGAAGTCGATGGTCGGCGCGATCTATGCGCCCTTCATCGGCGGACGCAAGGTCCCAATTTATCCCATTGTCCAAGCGGAGTTCCCCAGCCGCGAAACACTCTACGCAGCCCTTCAAGCGCTTGACGACAGCGCACAGACGCTCATCGTGACCTGGCGCGATCGAGAGGACAGCCCGAAAGAGGGACGGAGGCGCATCCTCTGGATTCACCTTCCAGACAATCCGAACTCGGCGTTCATCAGCCAGAAGGTCTCGCCAGAGCATCGGGATCTCTTCGAGCGGCTCCGCGCCAAGTGGGGTTTCTGGAATCTCGAACTCAGCGCTCCCGGCGTACAGAAGATTGGTTTGGTCGTCACGGCAGCGAATCACGTTCGCCTGAATCCAAATGGCACAGACTGGAACACAGGCATCCGATTCGCCGCCGATCATGATGCTGAAGAAGGGCGCAAAGCGCTCTCCCAGCACTTCAAGGGAAAGCCATCTGTCCATACCAACGAACAGATGACGAAGCGCGAGTCTGCTGTGCTGGCTGCGCAGACGATTCGCACGATGGAAGAGCTTGGCGGGCCGCTTCCCTGGCGCATCATCGACGACCAACCGAAAGCGCGTGACCACATCGTCCAGACCTACATCGCGTGCATGTCTGCCCTTCATGGCGCATCCAAAATGGAAGACTTAGAAGGCAATCCTCCGAACGAGGAAACCATGCAGCACAACCGACTCATCTGGGCAAAGATGCGTACTGCACGCATCTTCGAGATGAGTGTGAAGGCGTATGTCGCTCTGCATCATGCGGCGGACCTGTACACGACCAAGGTCATCGCCGGTCTCGACTGGCGTCCGACTCGCGAAGAAGATTGGCAGACGAGAACACCAGGAGGCGTCACCGACGAAGAGGCGAAGCTTCATTACCATCGTATTCGTGAAGCCGGCCGCGATGTCGCCATGCCTGAGAAGATGCCGTTCGACACCTGCTATCTCGCATGGGGTACGGGCGTTCCGATGCACGAGATCAACATCGTCGCTCGCGGCTTGCCGAAGGAACTGGCAGAAGATGGCGCGTTGCTCATGGCGACGCTGATTACCTCCGATGGGAACGTTACCGACTTCCTGTACGCCGGCATGGATGAGGACAAAGGACACAAGTTCTACACGGTGCAGCACCGCACCACGGAGCATGCCTACTGGGCGTTCGGTTACTCTCTGATGCCCTGGATCGTGAACGCCGCCATCGCAGGGATCAACGAGCACCGCGCACTCATCGAACAGCAAGCGAAGCGCTGGGAAGACGCGAAGTCGTTCAAGAGAGCCGGCACCGACATGGGCCTGCGTCATCCTATTCCACCGCCCTACTACACGGTCTACATGCACGATACGCTCATCCGAGCGTCCGCACGCAAAGAGTTCCGCCGCCAGACGAAGGTGCTGTGGAGCCATCGCTGGGACGTCCGTGGTCACGAAATCGTCCGTGTCCGGCGAGGCAAGATTCCGATTGACCCGCGCCTCGAACGCATCCTCACGAAGCGCGAGTACAAGATTTTCGTCCCTCCGATGAGCAAGCTGGACGCCGATACGTATCGGGTACTCTTGGAGCGCGGCATGAAACCGCCCGAGCCCGACGAATGGATCGCCGTCCTGATTTCGTGGCGGAATGCGTTCATCAAGGGACCAAAAGATGCTCCGTACGTGCCGAGTGTCCGGCGCGCAACGAAGGGCGTCATCGCCGTGAAGGAGGAAGGATGAGCGATCGTGCCACAGAAGAAATCGAACGACTGCGCAAAGAAGTCGAACGGGTACGCAATGCTCTTCGTGTGCTCGAAGCAGCCGGCGCAAATGCGCTGAACGAACTACCGATGGATGGCATCTGCGATGCTCGTGGCGTCATGCTCGCAGCGCTAGCGAAAGCGAAGGAGGTACTTGGATGAAGCACAAGCCTAGATGGATCCAAACAGGCGGCGAGAAGTTCATCTCTACCGTCCTTCAGGTCATCGAGAAAGACGAGCTTGGCCGACCGAAGACCTTCCGGCTCTTGCGCGACGATGAAACCGTCAATCTGGAAGGCGGCGAGCAGTTCTTCGTCGTCTATGCGCCTCATGGCTTCCGTGGAGAGAACGTCTCGTGATCGGCTCATCAGGTAGATGACTACATGAAGCACGGTGAACTGCCGGTGCAGTACGAGCGTTAGGACCAACTGATGAAGCTCGTCAACAAAACAGACTACGCGACCACCGAACTGAAGGGGCTCGCCGTTGCCTGCTTCGGTGCGCTGCGTAAATCGGAAATCCCGTCAGAGGCACAGCGAACCATCTGGGACGCATTGATCGTCATCGTCAAGCGCGGACGGAAACGATGGTCCTGGCGTACAGGGGTTGCCTTGCAAAAGGCAGCCGTCATGCTTCCGCCGGAAATCACCTACGAGGAAGCAGCCAGAGCGTTCACGAGTGCTTTCTTGTTCAACGTCTTCGGCAACGAGTACGCAGTCTTCGGCAACGAGTACGCACGCAAGCGCGCGTACGCCACGCTCGTTGACCAAAACATCTTCCAGAAACTCAACGTCTCGCCTGCAAGCGAGTTGCCCCTTCAACCGCCGCCGGAGCCTGTCGTTTCCGAACCGATCCAGATGCAGCGCTACAAGAAGACGTTGGCGGACATCGAGAAGTGCAAAGAATGGCTTGCCGACAACCTCGTGCTGCGCACCAAATGGACGAAGCGATTGACGAAGCTCACACAAACGAAGAAGCGCTATGAGCGCATCTTCGAGCAAGACAAGGTGCGCGCAAGTCGCGAACTGCCCGACGACAAGTTCGCTGCCAGGATGAAAGCACAACGGGAGGCCCAGCGTGCCGGACAAGAGAGTGATGCACCCGGCGATCGGACTGGTAGACCCGGACCCGACACCGGAGCCCAAGGAAGTCAAGAAGCCATCCTCGCAGATGTCACCGACGAACGCGCCCGCACAGAAATCGCAGCCCTCTTCCGCGCCAATGACGAAGCCGACTTCATCACCCGATTCTGTGCCCGAGTTCGTGCCGGGAAGCCGGATCGGTCAGAAGTGGGGTGAGGCAGAGGTTGAAACAGCTTCTCCGGCTGCGCCTGCGCCTGCTGGACGCGTCCAACTCAATGGCCTGGGTCCCAGAAAGCTCTTGGCCAGGCTGCTTCGCCTAATAGCCAAACGCCTGGATTCTGAGGAGGTGTAGGTCTAGGTAGGAGGAGGCGGGGTAGTCGAGCCTTCGTCCGACAGCTTGATCCCACGGCTCTTGATCCAGTGCCGGATGAAGTCGTAGACGTTGGTCGAGAGGGCACCCGCGAGCGCGAAGTAGGCCATGTGCCCAGCCGTGTTTTCGACACCCGGCGAGATCGGCATGCCGGGTATGAGCCCGAGCCCGAGCCCAGCCAGGATCGGATGCGCTGGGAGCGAACGCCGGAACCAGAACTTCCATCCTGCGTTCGAGGCAGGTACGAGCCGCTTGACGATCTTGCCGACCACGCCGAAAATGATCGCCGCTGCGAAGAACGGCCAGTGAGGCAGAATCTCCATGATGCCCTCCTACTAGGTATAGTCCTTCACGTTGTTGCGGTTGAACTCGTCTGCCCCACCAGCCACAGGCACCACCGCCGGGATGCCGCTCACGGCGAGAACGCCTGATTTCTCGATCGTTGCATCGCCACCGGAGTTGCCGTAGACGCAATTGTCCGTTGCACCCGAACCCAGAGCGATGAGTGCCGGATCGCCACCACCCGCGTCCGTGAAGTCTCCGACATTCCCGATGAACGTACACTCTACGCCATCGCTCGTGATGCCAAATGGCGTATCAGAAGCTGTCGCCGTCGCGTTCTTGAAAACGTTTCCGACATACGTGCTGCGCGCCGCCTCACCAACAATCGCAGCCATGTCAATCGGTGCATAACCACACTCGTTGAAGACGTTTCCAGCAAACGTGAAGTGTGTGTTCGGGCCAGCCGATGGGAAGATGCAACCGCCAGGAGATGACGTCACGCCAGGATCCCAGCGATGGAACGTGTTCTGATGGATCGTGCCGAACGTTGACGTTGCCATCGCGATAGCACCGCCACCCGGCCGGTCGCCTGCGTCCGTGCCATCACTCAGACGCCCGTCGAACAGGCAATCAGAGACAACGGTATGCGCAATGCCGTTCAGAAGCAGCGCCGTCTCGATGCGCGTGCTGGGTCCCGTGCGCCAATCGCTGAACGAACAACCGCGCACAGCATGCCCGCTCACGAGCCCAGCACCACCACCATTCAACTCGATGAGTCTGATTCGCGAGCCAGCACCGACTGCGGCTTTGAAATCGCGGAAGGTGCAATCGATGACACGGAACCTACGTCCTTGCCGAACGAAGATGCCTCCTGAATCAATCGTGCCGTCCGAATTGCCTGCGAAAATACATCCCTCGAAGAGCACGTCCCGCATCTGATCAGTTGCATCCGTGTTGCTCGCGAAAACGCACCAACCAGTACCGAATAATCCGTTTACACCTCCGTTGACCGCATGCACGCCACCGTTCTCGACAACGAACGTGCAGCCTCGGAAGAGCCAGTGCTCCGAAGCAACCGTGCCGGAGAGCCCTAGCCGTACGATGTCGTGATCCTCGTCATCGCTTTCAAGGCGGCAATCGATGAACCGGATGTTCGAGGCCCCACGTCCGTCGATGACTCCTTCGGTATTGTCGAAGTCGAGCCCGCTGAAACGGCACTGCTCGAAGGTCACGTTCTGCGCGATGGCTGCCGCGCCATCCGTCAGTTCGATGCCGCAGCCGTTGAAGTTCGTGTTTTCGATGCGACCGCCCTCAGACGAAGTGGCATTGCCAGTGATGCGCACGCGCCCTTCGATGTCACAGTTCTCAATACGGAGATTGGCTGGGTTCGCCACACGGAATGCGTAGCCAGTCGTAGCGCTAGCAACGGGTCCTCGGATGTTGCAATGGAACATCCGGAAGTTCCGAGAAGTGCTGAAGAGCGTGAGATTCAGCGGCGTCGGACTGAGAACCTGGATATTCTTGAGCGTCAGCCCAGACCCGGTGCCGGAAACAGTCAGGCACGTCGTACCAGCGGCGAAATTGTCCGCGTTGATCTGAATCTGCCCTTCGTCGTTCGTTCCGTCGTTCAGCCCGCCAGTCGCGCCGATGATCTCGACATACGTGCCGGTGATGGTCCGTGCCGTTCCAGCCGCACCACCGAGGTTGAAGCTGAAGGCTGCCGTCTGGCGACTCTTCAGAACGATGACGACATGCTCAGGCAACGAAGCAGCGTTCGTGATGATGTGTGCAAGGCAATCGTCCAGCCCGTTGACGCCAAAGAAATCCCCGAACTCCGTGATCCCATCACCCACCGTGTACGTCACGGTATCGATGCTGCGAATGCTCTTCGGGTGCGTCGCAGGCAGCGCGATCGGATTGACGATGCGTCCAAACCAGTTGATGAAGCCGGCTTGGTCGTGGCCCTTCAGGTCTTGGATCTGCCGCGCCAAGGCCCGAACGACCTCGTAGAGCCCTTGCAGACCGATCGAGCCGTCGTCGCGCGTAGCTGTGCGCGTGAAGTCAGGCAGGCCACCCGCCGCCGCATAGGTCGTCTTCTGGAACGGGCTCTGTCCCTCGAACACATGATTCCGAGTGTCTGTGATGTCTGCCGCAATGATCGGCCCGACGCCATCCCAATCCACGGTCGCGAGATCCACCCACTCGGCAGAAGGCGCTCCGCTGAATCTCGCTTCCCACGTCGGTAGGAATCGCGTATCGGTTGCTGCGGTGAACTCCGTGTTCAGCACCGGATTCCAGAACACACGATTGTCGTTCTCGCCGTCCGCATACGTGAACCGGACTTGCACCGTGTAGATGGCAGCCGGTTGCCCGGTGAAGTCGAGCGTCGTGGTCGCGTTGCCTTCGAGTTGCCCGACCGAGTTCTTGTCTCCTGCGATGACTCCGAACTCGACGCTGCCTGTGTTCTCGCCGCCGATGAAGAATCCAAGCGGCCCACCACCGCCCGGGTCGAGCTTGATGAGCACCGTCGCATCCGGCACTGCCTGCGGCTCCACCTTGAACCCACGTCCGACGAAGTTCGATTCGCTCCCGAGAATCACCGTGCGCACGGTGCGGCGGAATTCCCCGAGCACGAGGAAACTCATCGCCGTGATGTCGGGAATATCGACGCGTTCCTGCGCATCGTATCGAACGACTCTCATCGGATTCTCCTACTCCTACACCTTTGCGCTCAGTTCGACCTTGATTCCCGCCGCTCGAATTTGATCAAGCAGACATCTCGCCGCGAGCAGAGGGTCGGACAAGTACGCGTAGAAATCTTCGTCATGAAGGATAGTCTCGTCGTCCGCCAGGTAGTGTGCCTCGAAAGCGCCGTAGTCCACAATCACAGGCGTACCGATGCCTCCCGGCGAAACGGTCAGCGTGATCGTATTGCCCAGGAAAGCACCTCCGGCGAAGTAATCCGTGAAACCGTCACGGTAGCCCCGTCGCGTCTGTGGCAAGTCATCCACGACACGGATGACATGATTGATCGGATACGCCGTATCGACCGTGAAGAGCCCAGTCGTCAGTGCCGGCTCACCGCCATTGAGGAGGAAACGCCCTCGAATGTCGGTCGAAAGCGCGACAAGAATTTCGACGAAGACCTTCCACGGGTCAGTGATGAATTCTTCGTTGAGCGTGAAGTTGCCTGCGCCTACCAGCGCTTCGAGCGCTTTGTCGAATGCGTCCCGTGTCTGTTTCGGCAAATAGGCAACCGCCTTGATGATCGCACGCCACTGCGCATCGGTGATGCCAGGACACTTCTCCAATCCCAAGTTTCGGCCAATGACATCGAGATCGGAACCAAGCGCTGTGTCTATGAGGAAGCCTCGGCGCAGATGGTCCATCCCCGACGCATTGCGAGACAGATCGAAGACGAGTGTACCGATTGAATGGTTCTTCGCCGTCGTACTGTTCTGTGCGCGTGTCAGCCCAGTGAACTTGAACGGGTCCGCAATCGTTCTGCCGGACGCAAGTACGATTTCGCCGCCGAGCAAGAGCTTCGCGTCGTTCAAGCCATCATTGTTCTCACCGAATCCAATCGTGCTCTCGACGACCATCTCCGCAAGTTCAGTGTCAGTGAGCACCGAAAGAAGACGTGTGACTGGCTTGCCTCCGATCTGTTCATCGGAGCCGAAGACTGCATCGAGAATGGCGGAGAAGAGACCCACACTAGAGACCAATCAAGCTGTCGGTGAAGAGCCTCGGACCCGTACGCCAAGGTTGCGCGAAGCCGATGCGAACGCGCTGCACTTTCGACTCGTCCGCAAAGAGCCTGTAGTCCAGTACATCGAAGAGCGTGTTGGAATCGCCGCCTGGCGTCGTGATGCGCAGATCGTAGACGCCAGTCGGCAGCGCCGGCATGCCTGCGAAGATCCGGTTCTGCTCGACATCGAACTCGGCGTCAAACACGAAGCCGCTGGCAATCACGACGCCTGCATCGAGCACATCCACTTGCACAGGCGCGAAGAAGTTCTCGCCAAGAATCTTCAGTACCGTGCCGCCTTGCTCTGCGAGGATGGTCGGTGAAATGCCAGAGAGCACGGGCGGCGGAAATTCGACGCCAGTGCCCCATGGTGTCTCACCCCACGGTCCAGTACCCCACGGCATCTAGTTCGCGCCCTCCACCTCTTCCATTTCCGTGTCCTCGCCCGGCAAGTGATAGTCACCGCTCTTGACGAGCATCAACTTGTCGATCGGCTTGCCCATCCGACGTGCGATGATGCCTCGCATGCCCACCTTCTCGATCACATCCTGAAGCAAGAAGTCCACCATCTCACCCGTCAGGCTGATGATCGAAGGCTGCTTCGCCGCCAGGTCCGCAGCGTTCGCACCAATGATGTCGGCCTCAGTCAACGACTCCCATTCTGAGTCGTTTCCTTCGAGTGCTCCGAGAGTACGAGACGCAGCGCGAATCTTTGCCGTCGTCTGTACTTGGATGTTTCGGCAGAGCAGGATGAGAATCGCGCGTTCGATCCAATCGAACTCGACTCGTGTGGCTGCTTTCGCTTGCTCTTCCTTCGCCTTTGCCTTCTGCTTCGCGTCGCCCATTCGTCCATGTCCTTTCCTTTTTGAACGCGCGGAGCCATCGCGCGTGTGCGCACTCTACACCTAGACGCTCACCTGTCGCCACCGTGCCGTCGTCCCGTCATACACGAACCAGATGGTCAGATCCGCCCCAATTGAGGCAGGTACGCTACCGGCCAGGATCAAACGGTTCGCCGCCACGGAGCCCGCATCCTCATGGTTGAACGTGATCGGAACGCTCCCGATGTTCGCGATGATGAGGTGCTGCCCATCGCTGCCGGCGACAATGCCTGTGACCGTCGAACCAGCCGGAACCGGCGGCGTCAATCGCGCGAACGAGAAACCGTTCGCTCCGGCATAGTCATCCTCAGTCATAGCCAACGTCGCGGGCGAAACGGACGTGTACGACATCTCGCCGCCGGCTACGAGATCGCCGCCGCCGAGCCTCCCGTTGCTCGTGACCTGAACGACCGCGCCTGACGACCCTCGTACAAAGCCTTCCGTAATCGTCGCAACTTCCTTCGAGTAGAAGATGGCCTTGTCCGCCTGCGCGGGCGGATCGCCGCTTTGCTCGTTCAAGACGAGCATACTGGGATCGATTGCGCCCGGCACATTGATCTTGCCGTCGCCTTCCACGGAGAACAATTCCGATGCGCCATCCGTGTCCTGAATGATGAAGACCTTTTCGCCCGCTGCAAAATTCGCAGAGGCACGCAGGATGAATGGCGCAATCGCACCGGCCGGACGGCGGCTGTAGAAGAGCGCGCCTGCTTCCGCTGCATCGGTAGCCCCGCGCAGTTCCAAGAACCTGCGTAGCGTCAGTCCGCCTGCGCGACCATGGAACTCATGACGGAACTCGGCGGTCGCTGGCACAGCGCTCTGAATCACACCTCGGTACTCACCGTATGTGATCTGTGCAGGCGTGGTGTTGTTGCCGATGAAGCGGAAAACGCCAAGCGCTTCATCGACAGCCGGCGTAGCTCCGTCCGAAAACAAATCGACAACAACGCCGGTCGGCCCGTCCTCGCTGTTGTAGAAGCGGGCGACACTGCCAAACGTAGTCGTGCGCTGGACAAGCAGCGTCGGCCCTGTTGCGTTCCCGATATCCGAAAGTTCGAGAAGCGCAGCCGTGCGCTCAGGAACGCCGCCGCCATCTGAAATGATGAGTGCTTGGACCGCCGCACCAACTGCCGCGCCCATCGTAATACTGATTGCACCGTCAGCAATGGTCGTGATGATCGATGAACCGTTGTCGTAAGCCGATTGGAGCGTGTCACTGCCAGATCCGGAGTACGCGATCTGCCGGTCAGTCCCACCATCATCCGTGAACACGAGGACGTTCGGCGCATCGTTGCGTACCCAGATCGTGCCCTTGCCAGCCGCAGGAGCACCTCCGGGCACCGTTGCTTGCTCATCGAGTACGAGTCCAGTCGGATCGATGAGCCCGGTGACCGTCAGCTTGCCTTCGACACGCGCGTCCCCAACGACACGGAACTTCTCCGTGCCGGACATGACGGAAGCACCGATCACGGTGTCACCGTCACCGAAGATCACGAGACCCGTGGACGGGGCTACGAGCCCGGCAGAGTAGGCGACATCGCCAGCCGCAAACACCTCGGAACGAATCGCACGGCCACCCGCCACACTGCGTGCCACACGCACCGTATCTGGATCCCCTGCGCCGATCACGTTGCCATCCGAGATCAACACCATCACGGCGGTACGGCCCGGATTCGCATTCGCATCCGACAGGAACAGAAGCTCTTCAGCATCTACCGTCAGAGCACCACGGATGAAGTTGATCGAGCCCTGCGCGTCCGTCGTGATTGTCTGCCCAGTGCCACCCGAATCGTATGCGCCCTGCAAGCCACCACCACCCGCAAGCGTGGACAGATCACGGAACATCTCTTCGACGGCTTTCGCCCAGCCAGTTGTCGGTGAGAACTGAAGCGTCTCCGTCGCACCCGGAATGCGCCAATCGAACGGCGCGATGAACCGGATGCCGATCGCCTCGACATCCATGTCATCGAGATCCGTCGCGGCCAGATCCAGAAACGTCTTCAGTTCGATGACATACGTACCTTCGACATCTGGCGTGATCGTCGGTGACGCCACCACCGTCGAACTGAGGACTGCTGCCGAACCGATGGGCTTGTCACGAAGGAGCCAGTTCCATGCCAGCACGCCCGTGTTGTCGAAGTTCGAGAGCGTGAAGAGCGTGGCGAGGAACGTGTTGTCCCGATCGACAGACCCTATGACCGGCCCGAACCCATCATCGATTACGATGCTTGCGCTCATCTCACGCTCCCTACGTCAACGTGATGCTTGCGTCGATGATACGGGCCACTTGATTGTCGAGAATGATCTGATCGGCAGCCGGCGAACTGCCCGTGAGATCGTTCAACTTGAAGTTGAACATCCCCGTCACACCCATCGCGCGTTCGATCAACTCGGCTACGATGACATCTTCGCCAATGTCCAATGAGTTGATGTAGTCCTGAAGCGCCGAACGCACCTGATTCCCAACCACAGTCGTATCGAAACCAGACTGCACGCTGATGGCAGCATCAATCGACTGAAGGACCGTCTGCGGAGGCAGCACAAAGACGAGAATCCCAGCCGCGCGAACACCGGGTCGTGTCAGTGGCGTAGTCGGATCGCCGTCAATCACGCGCTGCGTCTCTTGGATGAGCCCTGTGTAATAGCGATAGTTCGCCGTCACGACATCGCCAGCCGTGAGCCCGACCGGGTAGACACCCGGATCGAGGTTGATCTGCCCGTTCGCTGGGTTCAGCACGTAGTCCACGTTGCGTGTCTGTACGATGGCGTTGATTTCGAGCGAGAAGCTTCCATCATCACGGATGGGCTTCTGTGCAGTGAAGAACTGCGTCTCGCCGCCAAGTGCAGCCGCGACGAGGGTGTCATCGGCTCCGATGAAATCACTACTGAACTCTTCGACACTGCCCGTTCCATCGTCGATGAAAAGCTCTACCTGCCCGTTCGGAATCACAGGCTCGCGTACATGCGCGAAAAGCACGCGCCGTCCGTCCGCCAGGATCACGTTCTTCGCGAAGCCTTCGAGCGCCGTGACGGTCCCACGCGTGATGGACTGGACGAACGCCTTCAACCGCGCCCGGAAGTTCGCATCACTCTCCCGGTCACGCCCGTTGTTGAACGACAAGGCATTCGTCACGCCCGTCACGCCTGCGATACGCGTGACGAACTGGACGATTGCCCCCGCCGCAACGTTGCCACGGGAGCCACCTGCGACCGCCACGACAGATACAGGCGCAGAAGTCGTGAAGCCGGCCAGAATCGAGCCTGCGGCAGTCGTCCGGAACTTCACCTGGCCTTCCGAGTCCTGCGCAGCAACGATGCTACCGATCGGAATCGCGACAACCCCGATGATGCCTGGACGGCTGAAGGTCACTTCTCCGAACGCAGCCAACGCTTGCCTGCGAACCACAAAAGCCGGCTGGATCTCTGCTGCCCGCTCATCGAGATCCGAGCCAGTTGCGCGATCAATCGAGAACAGATCGCGCAGCCGCGTCATCTGGAAGTAGAGTTCTGCATCCTCGTTTGCAGCGGCAGCGAGGATGTGGAAGACGGCAGAATTTCTCGTCAATCCAACGAGACGCGACCGAGCAACTACCCGTGCCACCATCTCACGGATGATTTCGACACGCGTTCTGGGCTGGAAAATCGGCATCTTAGCCTCCGCCGAGACCCGTTGCTTTGCCGAACGGAAGGATGAGAGTTACCGCTTCCTTCTGCCCAGTCACGATCGGACTGATTTCCTGCGTCAATACGTCGCCATCGAGCACCACGGAGCTATCTTGGATGCCCTCGATCCGTGGGTCAAGAAGAATAGCCTCGCGCAGATTCAGCGCAGCGAGAAGGACGTGCTGAAGCGTGCCTCGAATGCCTACGTTGCGACGAATGCCCACCTCGGGCACATAGACCGTCGTACCGCGCTCCGTGAGAATCGTGATGGACGTGCCTTGTACGACGTTCTCCAAGCCATGGATGAGCAGTGCGTCTTGGAACGAACGCACCGTGTCTTCCAGTAGCTCGAATCGCCCCTTGTCCAACTCGACTGGATCGAGCGCGAGGTCCACACCGTAGAGTGCGTCATCGATTGTGAGGTTCTCATCCCCAGGCGCAACGCCAGCACCTGTCGGCGTCACGCCTTCACGAAGCGGGATGAGAATGAAATCACCTGGCTTAAGAATGCCAGGACCACCGCCTTCCGCGATGTACGGGAAGCGCAGATCATTGATGAGGATGATCAACTCTGCCGGCACGTCGAACTGGAACGCCAATCCTTCAATCGTAGTAGTCCGGAAGACACGGACGCGCGTGTAGCCACGATAGGCACTCAGATCGAGCCCTGCGTCTGCCTCCGAACCAACTGTGATGCGTGTCTTCGATCCAATCGACGCGCCGCCAGTTGCGTTTTCCAGGTCATCATCCGTGAGCGCAAGCTCGCGCTTGTACGCTGCCGATGTCCGCTCTCGCGTATCCGAACCAAAGCGCTGTGGATGCACAGCCAATCGGTCAATTGCCGCAGACATCCTCCGCATCGCATGCTGAATGTCAGCCGAAGTCTGCCCACGAGGCTGTCCACCCACATCTGGAATCGGAGCGAAGTCGTTGAAAGACTGCGCGAGATTATCTTGCGCACGGTCAACTGTTTCCAGCGTGGACGCTACGAGTTGAAACGGATAGGCGATGAGCGCTCCACCGGCCTTCAGCATGTTGCCAACCGCATTGATGAGCCCTGCGGCTTGAAGCATGACGGCTTCGATGTTTCCTACCTTGCGCTTGATCGCTGCGATGTTCGCCGTGATTTCTGCGAACGCTGCGCGTGCGTCATTGAACGCGCTAGAGATGGCTTGCAGTTCGTCAGAGAAGAAGTCGAAGCCCTCGTCTGAAACGACCGGAACGAGCGTGTTTGCTGCGTCTCCGATGACGGCAAGGGCGATACGGTAATCGTAATGCATCCGTGTCGTACGCGCATCGCGCGGTGTCTCGAAGCTTCGAGGCACCACGAGAAAGTGATCATCGTCTCGGAGCGAATGAAAGACCATCCGCGTGAACGGTGCCGTGCGTGGATCTTTCTTCAGTTCCGAATAGCACCGGAACATCTCCCGTAGATTCGAAAAGTGCTCCGAGCCAGACACAGCGGAACCGCCGAATTGCACCCCCTCGAAGCCGGTGGCCTTCTTGTCAGACAAGCCCATCGTGCCTTCGATGATAATTTCACGAATGATGTACCCGGTTTCCTCCGCCACGACGGAGTTGTCTTCGGTCGGTGTCAACGTCACCTGGAACGGCTCCGACAACGTGTACCGCCTCGGATTGAGTACGAGTACGTGAACTTGAAGCGGCGCAGGTTGCTGCGTGTTGCGAAGCTCGAAGACGTAACCCTTGCGAAAGCCTTCTTTGATGTCGAAGAGACTCGCCACCGCATCGATCGCGGTCGTGATCGAAAAGCTTTGCGGGCGCGGACTGGCAGCGACCATGCGAACCCTATCCTACACCACGAAGAAATCGGCCGGGCCTGGAAATGTCACCTTCACGAGCTTCGTATAAGCAGCCATGGCATCGCGTACTTCCGTGGCCTTCGAGTCGTGCGTACCGCCAATCACACTGAAAATCAGCGTCAGCGCCGCCGTCAGCGCCACACTGCCGGTAGGCACGGGCGGACTGATTGCACCTGCAAACGTGATGCCGGCGGTCCAGTACGCGTCCAGCGCAGCCGTGATTGCCGCTGCTACTGCGGCACCGCCTCCGCCTGCTGCAAATCCAGCACCGATCGAAGTACCCATCGTGGCGCGGGCTCCAGCCACTTCGACAGGGGACACGGCGTTCGCCGTTCCGGTCAACGCGTAATCGCCGTAGACCGTCGCCCAGTTCGGACCCGCCAATGCGGCCGTTGCTGGATAGGCAATCGTCCCATCGAGCAGATCGCGCAGATCCGTCTTCAGTGTCGGATCATCGAGTGCCATTTACTTGACACGATGCAAGAGTGACAGATGCGTGCCGGGCACGGCGTCCATCAGCACGGTCGGGATGCCGGTCGGTCCGATCGCGGTCCCGTGGACGTGCGCGTTGTAGAGCAATGCAAATGAATCTCCCAACACGATGCGCTCCGTTGCCCCTTCGCCCAGATCGATGTGGACGTTGCCAAGCCCGTCCTTCGAGACTTCGAGCACGTCCACACCGTCCATCTCGACCGTGAAGCGCTGCGAGCCCTTCACCCGGATGCGTACCTGCCCGGCTCCCGTAACCGGAAGCTCCAACACCGGGTCATCGTGAGCACCGACAGTATCGATGAGAATGTCGCCTTTCCTGTTGATCCGAATCTCAGTGCCTTGCCAGTTCAGGTAATACTCATCCTGCATCGGCTTGCCTCGCGACGACACAAGCTCGACTTCTTGCCAACCTTCACCCGCAATCACAAGGCGCTTAGACGCTTCGTGATTCACAGCACCGACGATGATCGGCAAGTCCTTTCGTCCTTCTAGGAATTCGACCAAGACCATATCCCCGTCAAGGTCATCGAACGAAATGACAGGCCCGATGACGGTTCCAAGCAAAGACACCGGGTTCAGATTGAGAGGCAAACCACTAGCAATCGATCGCGTAGTCGGCTTCGGAACCCACGGCTGCGCGTTGTTCACGCCGTGATTCGGTTGCTGTACGGGTACGTTCCGGAGCAAAACGTGATTGCGAACGAGCACCACGTCGCATTCCACCTGAAACTCGCGAAAGCTTTCCGCAGCGTCAGACGCATACGCATTGAGTACGATGCCGCGCCACTTGCCGAAGAGATTCTCCGCTGGACGTGACGTTCCACGAGCCTTTGCATCCAATCCAGATTGGATGACAGCCCCGCCCTGCGTACGAATAGGGCGAAACCGACTCACGGCAGCCCAATCTCCTCGGTGAGCCCGGCCAAGGGATCCTCGCTCAGACTTTCTGGATCAAAGCCTCCAAGTGGGTCAGGCAACGAGATCGGTTGCCCTGCTTCGAGCGCTTCCCTCGACAACGGCACTTCTTGCAAAGGTTGCGGAGGAGGCAACGCTTCAGAAGTCAGTCCGATCGCCAGAAGATCCGCTTGCTGCGTTTCGGGTGTACCAGTCGGCAGCATCCTCGGATCGGGAGGCGGAGGCGCTCCTACGCCAACGACCGCCAATTGCGCTTGCGCAAGTGCGAGCGCTTGCGCCGCATCACCTCCGGTGACGAACGTCACATCAGGCAAGCCGAACTGAAGTTCGTCACCGACAATCGGGCTAATCGACGCACCGAATCGACAACCAGCAGCAATCTTCGCCAGGTCTTCATTGCTGATGGATTCATCTAGTTGATCGGGTCTCGGCGGAGGCAGCATGTCCGTGCATTCTTCTTGTGTGATGATCGCAGGATTGTCGTACTGCGCATAGATTCGATCGAGCAGATTGATGTCCTCATACTCACCGTGCGTCACAGTGAGCGTCGTTCGCCCTCTGCCGGGGTATTGCCAATCGTGAGCAACGCCTTCGCAGTAGTAGACGATGGTACCTTCTTGGCGAACCTCACGGATACGCGTGCCAATCCTAATCTCGGGAAAGAGGCGCGTCGTGATGAGAGATCCAGACAACTGCAACGGCGCAACAGAATACCAATCATGGACACGCGCAAGCCAGTTGGCAGCCACGCCCAGCCAGAACTTGCCTTCGTCGGGTGAGTTGATGAGTAAGTAGTTGCTCGCACCTTCCCACATCCGCAAGCCATGGCGACGAATCGACTCCGCGTTGATGATCGGAATCGAGCCAGGCTTCCCAAAAGCCGACCCGTAAGCTTCCTGAAGCAACTTCGCAGTCGAAAACTGATTGCCCTGAAAGCCAGGCACTCCCATCGTCCAATAGTTGTAGCGATTCGCAGCACCTCCTTTTGCAACAGCACGATGCTCCACATCCTGCGGCATCAGAGTAAATGTCGGCAACCGATCCCAATTGGCGCGCGAGCCTCGCGTCGGGAACATTCGCTCACGCAAGTAGACTCCCGGCACAAGATTGGAGACATCGCGCGGGCTGCCTCGATTCGGTACGAGGTCAATCCACATCTCATTCATGACGCCGTTCGAGTATTCCTGCATCACGTCCCACAGACGACCCCGTTGATCCGGCGAAAGAAGCTGCGGCGCAAACGTATTGCCGTTGCCAGACGTCATCGTCTGAATCGTGGCAAGTTCGAGGAACTCAAAGAGGGAGCTTGCGCCGAGCGACCGTGGAAGCTCCCACGGCTTCTCTGTGATCCCACGGTTGCCAATCCACACTTCGATGAGCGCACGGATGATCTTGTCCGGCGTGCCCAAAAACGCGCCTTGCTGCTCCATCCATGTCTTGTAGGCGAGGTAGTTCCGGAAGACGGAAGGATCGTGCAGGTTGACGAAGAGTTCGGTCTGCTCGAAGACTTTGCCGAAGTCACGCCCAGTAATCGTGTACGTCTCTACCCGCGCACCCTCTCCATAACGCCCAGTGTCTTCATTGACGGAATCTACGAGGCCGAGCATCGTATCGATGACTTGCCCATCGACGACGAACTTGATCTTCGACCAGGTGTCTTCCGGATCTGGGAAGAGGCGATGGAGTGAGCGTGCTCCCAGGAATTCTTGCGGCTTCTTGATCGTGACGCTGAACGTCCCTGACGCATCACCGAATGCCTTGTTCGTTTGGATTCCAACGATCCGCCCGATCTGAGGATGAGCACCGTTGATTACACCATCGAAGCCCTCATCGCCATGAAAAGAGACGACCGCCCGCGTATGGGTGGCGGTCTTCTGATAGACGGCTCGCGGTACATGCGTCATCTAGCTCACCACGTCTCGATCATTCGGTCTGCGTGACCTCGCTAGCGCTTGTGCGCCTTCATGGATGAGCCGTGCCCCCTCCATGAGCAGTGCTTCCGGCTCGCCTGCTTCGCTCTCAAATGTCGGTGGCATCTGCGTACCCGCAGGCAACTGAATGCCGAGTTCGCGCATCATACGGAACATCTCGTTGATGTCCATTCCGTAGCCGCTAGGCAATTGCTGTTGCAGTTGCTGTTGGATGCGCTGCCTCTCCTCTAACGGCAGTGCTTGCCATGCGCGCGACTGCTGTTCGCGGATTTCTTCCGCACGGCCAGGAGGCAACTGTTCCAGAAGCTCATCACGAGTCCGCCCGGCCGCTGTGCTTCGGACTGCTTCGCGGATCGTGGGATCCAAGAGCGGCGCTACTGCGCCAAGGACTGTCGCCCCGACAGGCGTTTGCGCCACATCACGGATAACCTCTGCTACAGGTTCCGGCAATTCAGCCAACACCTCATCCACAACGTCACCGACTACATCAAGCACTTGCGCTGATTCGCCACGTCTAACGTCCGGGTCCAACAGCGTCTCCATGGCGCGGCGCATGTAGTCCGTAGCCGAGCGAACGAATCCAGCCACGGACGGAAGAAAGTCCTGTGCCAGTTCCAATTCGAGATTTTGGATGGATTGGGCAGCCGCACGTACCTTCTCGGATCCGCCAATTGCCGCTCGCGCCAGTTCCATGCGCGCTTCGCGAGCAGGTACGGCAAACACACCCGCACGCTCCGCTTCTGCGCGCCGACTTTCGAGAAGCTCGCCCGCAGCACCTTGCTCCACAGGCATCGAAAATGCTTCTGCACCACCGCTCTGGATAGCGGCAGCAAGGTCAGTGACTTGCTCAGGCGAAAGCTGTGGAAACTGCCCTTCCAGCATCCCAGCCAAGACATCTGTCGGGACGGTTTGTGCCATCGGACCAAGCGACGCCATGAAGCCTTGCATCGCTCTGCGTGGGTCCTGAAGACGGCGCCGCGCTTCCATCAGCGTGACTCCGGGTTGCCCAAGCCCGACACCTTGCAGCGCCAAGAGATTGCGAAGCTCTTCTCCGCCGGTCTGTCGGCCAGCACCTTGAAACGTCGCAGACAGTGTTTGCGCAGCACGCATCCCTGCTGCACCTTGAAACCCACCTCCCAACCTGGCCACGCCTTGCACGAACTGCGCAGCACTGCCCGTATCGATGAGAATGCCTTTCGTGCGCGTTTCCCTTATCCACGCGTCAAACTGACCAAAGAACTCATCCAACTCACCCCCTCTGAAGCCCATCGCCCGGCCAGCCGCTACAGCTTGCGGAATGAGCACAGACGTGTCTGGCTCGCCTCCGGCCGCTCTGGCGGCTCCAATGACTCCTGCAAGGTTCTGGAAGCCAAAAAGTTGCTGCCACTCCAAGAGACCGCCACGCCCACCGACCGCTTCCAGTAGTTCCTTCCCACGAAGTCCTGATGGGCCAGCAAACCCTCCAAGAACGCCAGGAGCCTCCGCCGGCATGATGCCAAATCGAGCCGCTTGGCCACGGAAGCCAGCCATCCCAGCACCAACGCCAGTCGGCCCGAATCCTCTCGCGCCGGCCATCTGTTGCGCGACGAAGGACTGATACATCTGCATGATGCCCTGCACCGCACCGCCCAGTAGCGAGCCGAAATAGGGCAAGCTGCCGAACATATTCTGGACGAAGCCACCGCCAGTCAGCGCCGCACCGCCAACTGCCGATGCACGGTTCGCCCAGTTCGCGAGCATCTGTCCCGCAAAGGTTCCAACCGCCACGCCACCGATCCCAACGCCTGCACGGCCACCGCCCGGCCCAGGCCCGCCACCCGCACCGCCCGGCCCACCACCTGCACCACGCCGCCTCGCCTGTTGATCCATCCGGTCGAGCACTTGCCCAAGACGCACCTGTTGCTCGACCAAGCGACCCATCGTACGGACCACACGTTCGAGACTGCGATCGAACTGCTCGATCATGTCGGGCGAAAAGGCCCGCTCCATCGTGCCGCCGAGCCCGCGCACCTGACGGTCATCAACGCCAATTTCGAGAACAGTTCGATGCCGCGTCTCAGCCATCTAGCGTACCGCCTTCAGACGAGGACGACTCGGATCGGTTTCCGCCAACTCCACGGCGTCGAATTCCGGATCGCCGGTCAGGTGGGGAGTATCCGCGATCTCGCGCGCTTCGTCATCCGTGCGCGTGAGAACTTCTGGCGTACCCGTCTCGCGAATGGCACCCGGTGTCTGCTTGCGCGCTTCTTCCGCCTGATGCTGGCGGAGCGCGTCGATACCAATCACCTGTTCAAGAGCGTCGCGTGCCGTGAGCCGCAATAACCGTGCGTCGTTCGGCGGAAGGTGGAACTTTTCGGCCCACAGGAGCTTGATCACCCGCTCCATCGCCTGCGGCGTCGTCGGATTTGCTATCTCCTTCCGGAACTGCGGGAGCTTTCGGAGCTTCGCCGTGAAATCGGCGCTCGTACGCGACCGCCTCCGCGTACAACGCCGAAACCGGAACGCCATCGTAAAGCTGGAAAGGCTTCCACCAATCCGGACGTGGCTTCTGAAGCGTGACTTCCAGGTAGCAAATCTGCTCCGTCAAGACCATCGCGTTCGGATCGGTCGGACTACCAGTCGGCAAGTACGCAGCCTTCATCCGACCGATGGCAATCTGATCCCCAAGCGTCGGCACCTTGAAGACGAAATCGCCTTCGTAGCGCCGGCCACGCCAGCCCTGTACGTCGATGTGAATCTTCGTGATGGGCGGAAGGTCTTCTGCTTCTTCCTTCTCGTCGGAAGGCTTGAACGATTCTTCGATCTGTTCCCTGAGCTTCTCCGGTTCCAGCATTGCCCTCTCTCCCCAGCCCGGAGCCAGCGGGCTAGTCGGCTACGCGATTTCGCTCTCGTCCCTGATGCGGATCGCCACGAACTCCACGTCCTGAAGCACGATGCCTCGTGCTCCTACGTTCTGCGTGTAACGAACGCACTTCACACGCTCGATGTTCGCCACCGTCGAACCCGTCACGCGGTCTTCGACCGTTGCCGTCAATTCGGGGCTAGACAGGATGTCTTCGAGCCTCGGCATGATCACGACGCCATCGCGGAGCTTGATCGGGTTAGTGATGACCCGAACCATCTGCGCTGTGAAGGTCACACGGTAAGCGACCGGCACATGCTCCGCCACGTCCAGTTGGTCCAGCACTTCCACTGGATCGTGCTGGATTTCCTCGGAGTACGAGACGTTCGTCGCGTACATCACTTTCACGCCATCGATGGACAATCGCGCCCGCGCACCGGAGAGAACGAGACCACGACCCGCCATGTCCTACCTCCTGCCTACGCGGCGATGCTCACCGCCACGAGATGCACGGTGATTGGGATGAAGTTGATCGGAAGGACCGGGGCGATTTCCACGCTGACCGGGAACACATCTCCGATCTGCTCGACTTGCAGTGCGCGGAACGCAACGATGATTTGGTCATCGATGAGCCGTGACAGCACGTCGTTGGCCAAGCCCTTGATCGCTGCAACCGTGCCGGCAAGCCCGCGCTGCCCAATCTTCTGCTCCAACGCAGTACGAAGCTCGAAGACCGCCGTGTTCGCAGCGTAGTTGGCCGACACCTCCGTGAAGACCACGTTGTCATCCGCGAGATGCGTCGTGATCGAGCGAAGCCAGCGGATGCCGATGCCGTCCACCTTTTCAAGCATCATCAGGCCAGCATCGATGAGTTCTTCGGCATCGTCTTCCGTGCTCCAAGACGAGTCGTTGCGGATGTCCGTAACGAGCGGTCGCTTGCGCGTGAGCGGCTCTCCAACCGGCGCTCCGGCCTGCATACCTGCGGCAATGGCAGCCGCATAGTAGGGCGGGTAGAACGTCGATTCGCCCGTGTCGGGATCGGAGCGCTGCACTTCCTGCGAGATGGCTGCGATGTGCCGCGAGCCTAGAGCCTGGATCTGGCTCTTGATGTTCGTCTTCGTCTCGCCAGCACCTGCAACCGTACCGATTCCGACGTAGCCGTTCGCCTCGCTGCGCAAGATCCCCGCCCGCTCCACGAGATGTGTGAGAAGCAGGGAATGCACCGCCGGATCCCGTGAAAGCGGGACGATCTGCGTGACCCGCCGCTTGCGGAGCAACTGGAATGCCGTCGTGAACTCCGCGATGGTCGGCGTACCCTCCACTCCTCCCGTCAAGAACACAGGAGCCGCCGTATTGGCAGGCACGCGCGTTGCACCCGTTGCCCTCGCCGCCGACACGAGACCGGAACCCTGGTTGATCGCATCGATGAAGAAGAACAGGTCTGCGAAGAAATTGCCGCCGAGTCCGAGCAGGGACACAGCCGCGATGAAGTCCATGTCGGTCATCAGGAACGTCGTTGGATTCGAGACCAACGCCGTTGCCGTGAAGCCATCGAGTGCGTTCAGACGATCCACGACGCGCTGCACCGTCGTGAACGAGCTATGGCTCGTAACCGCTGCGTTCAGCGTGATCGTGATGGTCGTAGCGCCAGGGATGTCTCCGAGTTCGATCTGCGTGATCGAGGCGAAGGTCGTCAAGCCAACAGCCAGCGCAACGCTCATGTCGAAGCGTTCTGCGATTTCCAGACCCGCCGCATTCGTACCACGCACCACGACGTCGTTGCCCGCTGCCGGTGCGCTCGATGCCACCGTGATCACGCCAGCCGCAGGCGTGTTCGTCGTGAGTACGAGACCGCGCGTGAGCGTCGCAGGCGCAAGCGAGAAGAGCGTCGTCGGGATAACCGTGTCTTCCACCGTCACGGTGCCAATCGTCGCCGCACTCTTCCGGCATCCGGTGACTGACGCAAACGTCGTCACCCCCGTAACGACCGCGAGACCGTTCAGTGTCAGGACTTCCCTGATTGGCACGGACAGTGCCGTCAGTCCGTAGATCGTGACTGTCTGGCCGATGTCTGCCGCATTGCTGGAAAAGATGCGAACAAATCCCGGCGCAGGGATGTCAGCCGATCGTTCAGCAACGAGTCCTGCTTCTGCCTTCGTCGCGACGGCAACGAACTGCGTGGCAGAGACCACGCCCGTCATCGTATCGTAGCCCTCTGCGCCAGGCGCATAGGCCACGTTGAAGACGGCTTCGCCTCCCACGTCATCGAAGGTCTCGGTCACGTCCTCGAAAACGATGTCGATCTTCTTGCCGTTGAGCGTGCCGGTTGCAACAGAGATGTTGACCTGCGTTGTGAAGAGCCCGTAATCCAGGCTCGTGATCACGGCTGCATCGGCCGGAGTCGAATCCGGCAAGGTCACCGTGCTCTGCGTAGCTGGATTGACCTTCACGAAGACGATGCGCTGCGCACCTTGGGGCACAGCTTCGTCAGCCGAAGGCTCAAAGCAGAAGAGCCCTGCCTTCCGAAGATCACCGCTGCGGTAGCGTTCGAGAACCTGTCCCGCTCGCGTAGCATCCGAAAACTCGGAATCTACCGTCAGAGGCTTGCCGCCCTCGGCTGTGCCGATGAGCGCAACGATGCCGACAGCCGAAGGGCTGATGGACGACAGTTGTGACGCGTCAATCTTCGAGTACGCGCCAGGAATATTGATGCGTCTGCCGTTGAAGAAGATTGCCGTGGCCATTTCCGCGTCCTCCTACCTCGGCTCCTTCAGGAACTTCTCGTACTCAGCTTGCCACTGAGCACGCGTGAGCTTGCGCGTCATGCGATTCGTGACCTTCTCGACATGCACGAACGCCTTCATGGGAGCCGCGTTGGTGCCCCGCGCAAAGACGATGGCGGTCATCTGTGCTTCCTGAATCGAGATGACCGGCGCAGCCTCGGCCGGCAACGGTGATGCGCGCCGATCCTTATCCTTCGCCATCCTCTTCCTCCGCTGCAAAGGGTGTCACACCTCCGCGCAGTCCGTCAACGACTACATCGTCCATGAATAGCCCTGCCAACCGGACCCGTGCCGGGTCAGGGAAGAGCAATTTCGGGATGCTCATCACGGCTTTCGCGGAGACACGCAGCACCCGTGAGTACATATGCTCCGGCACGTACATCTCCTCGGGAGAAAGCTCGCCGCCACTGAATACGGGGTCAACCAGTCCGGCCGCAAGCAAGACTTCCTTCGCACCGTAGAGCACCATCTTGGCAAACTGGTACAAATAGATGCAGACGTCAGGGTTCTCGGCATAGATATAGATGCCATAGGTATGCTCAAAGATACCACCCTCGAACTCGGCGGCTTCTCTTGCATCTTCGCCTGGCAACGTCTGCCCTACATAATCCGCGAGCATCAAGTCGCTCTCTTCTTCCGACTCCAAGATGATCGCAAAGCAAGGGAACTCTGCCGTCGTCCGTGGATAGCCCAGTACGACAGTAGGAGGCTGATTCTGGAAGTTGCCGACAAACCCCTTCCGTTCCTTCTCTCCCGCGATGGGGTCGAAGAAGTGGCCGAAGAATCGATTCAACTCACTTTCGTCGCCCTTCAGCCGATCAATCTCTGTCCGGAGAATCGCGAGTAGAACGCGTTCTACGAGGACGATGTTCGTCCGTGCTTCCGCCAATGGCGGTCCACCAAAGAACGGCTTGATCGTCTCGGCGTGCGTGCCTCCGAGATTGCGTCTCAGCTTGCGCGCAGGGGTCGTCATGCGCCAATCGTTTCCACGACGATCGTCTTGGCCATGTCAGCGATGTGACCTTGCACTGCTTTGGCGAATCGACGCGGCTTGATGCCTGGATGGAACCAATGCTTCGGGCCGCGCTTCACGCGAGAGATGCGCCTGAAGGTCATGAATTGCGATTGCTTCGCCGCCGCGTATTCCTTCTCCTCACGGATCATGCCTGTGTAGACGCTCGTGGCATGCCAAGGGCGCTCCTTCGTGAGAAGGATTCGCTTTGCTTGCTGGGTCACGCCACGCGAACTCGTACTGAGCCGCTCACCATAAAGCGTCCCGGCACCACCAAGTGCCGTCAGCGTAGGGGTCAGCATCTTCGCCGCCCGATAGATCGAAGGTGGCATCGGACGACCTACATTGCGTCCACTCGTGCCCGGAGTTCCATGCCGGAACGGCACGGTGTTGTAAGGCCCGTTCTTTCCTAGCCTCGCGTTCGGCCCTTTCAAGAGCCACTGACGAAGGTCACCGCCAGGCCAGCCGTTCTCGATCATGTTCGGCATCATGCCTGTCAGAATGATCTGTGCCCGCTCCCCGTAGTAGCGATGCTGAAGTCCCGCCACGTAATCACGCGCAGACGAACGGAGCCCTTCCTGGGCAAGCCGCTTCCACTGCTGCATCGCACTCGCAGCAAGCTGTTTGACGATCGCCTTCGTGTCGGACTTCTTCGGAAGCACCCGAGTGACGACGGCAACGACTTGGCTGATGTCCACTTTGATCATGGGTTTGCCAAAGTCTTCGCAGAATTCGCATCCGTGAGCAAGTAATCTAGCCGGCAGAGCGCTTGGATCGGCAATGCGTTCACCTGATCGGGTACCGCTCCCTTGCCCTCCGGAGTCCGGCCGGATCGGTCATCACGCAGTGCGTGCGGATGCGAAATCACGATCCAGATCGGATGGAAATCGTAGAGCACGCTCAGGAACGTGCCGTCTTCGACCGTTCGATTGCCAGGCTCGCGCCATTTGATCCAGCCGTTGTCTTCGATCTCGAAGTGATAGCCCAGTTCCAACGAGACGAAGCCTCCCCCCTCTGCCTTGAACATCAGCTTCGTGAGGTTGATGATCCGATATCGTGCGCTGTCTACACCGTCCGGTAGCTTGCTACGCCGACCACGGCGATTGTTTTTCTTGATCAACTCACCAAAGCTCATGATGCTGTCGAGCATTTCGATGCTGTCCCAATGATGGAGCCTGTGCTGCGGAAGAACCGTGATGGATGAAGAGCCGTCGAGCCACAGACCAAAGCGCTCGTAGATTTTTGGATTCCGATCGAAGCCCAGCATCGATGCCTGGATCTCGACAGGATCAACGTACACGTAGCCAGACCCCTCGCAGTCAAAGCAGTTCACCTCTGCCTGGCCAGTCGTCTCGTTGTGACAAGCACAGAGCATTGCCTTGCGCCAGACAACCGTCTTGCCGTGTTGCTCGATGACACGCTGAAACTCGATCGCGCGGAAGTCGGCTCTCGTCTTCGCCTTCTGAAGCGAGCCAAGCTTCGGGAACGGATCGACTTCGCCAATCGTCGCTGGAATCGCTACGAGACGGTCTGGCTTCTCGATCGGTGCCGGTGGTCGGATGCGCTTGGGATCGACCATTTACGCAACCGCCATCCTAACCCCCTTGTAATATCTACGCAAAAGAGGGAGTTGCTCCCTGATCTGCTTTAGATACTGTATGATCCGAGCCCCGTATCCAGCATTCGTCGCACTCGAAGTAGTCCCGATCGATTGACTGAGACCATCCATCGAAAGCGAAATCGTCGCGATGCCAGCGCCTGCAATCAAGTCACCGAAGATATTGAACGGCCCAAGGCTCGCGAACATCCCGATCAAGTCCACAATGTTGCGGGGCACACGACCTTCCTCGAAACCCGCCGTGTAATCGAGATGGAACAGTTGTGGCAGATAGTCGAGCCCGTTGTAGATCGCTGGCAGGAAGCTCCCGCCTTGGCCCACGAGAATCTCTGAGAGCGTGCCTGCGGTCGGCACGATGTGTACTTGCCCATGGTCCTTGTGCAGCCGGAGCCATTCCTGCGGAAACACGATGACCGTCTGACCACTCGGGTACTGCACGAGGAAACGCTCGACACTGATGAGCGGGTAGTTGTCGAGTTGGATGAAGTTGAAAGACTGATAGTCCGACCGATGGTAGTCATGTGCTTCGGCCAGAAACGTCGTGGGCAGAATCGGAATGTCGAGTTCGTGCTCGAACCAACGGATCGCACTCAGGATGTAGTGGAGAAAAACTGCATCCGAGAGCGGATTACCAGCGTCATCCGTGATGTTCACACCAAAGAAGTAGCGCTGCTTCAGTTCAGCGACCGTCAGAATGTTCCGTGTCGCGAGTCCTACACCGACGATTGCTTCGCTAGGATCTGTAACCTCAGCCGGAACCTTCGTGTCATCCACATATCGCGTACGGTACAAGAAGTCCGGGTCGCCCATTCTGTCGAAGACCGAATAGACGAGCTTGTCTTGTTCCAGCACAGGCCGTTGGGATGGCACCGTGATCTCACCGAACGAAAGGCCCCCATCCGACGATCGCTCGACAACGAGCCGCCGGAAGCCTGCTTCGATGACGGTGTTGATGTCGTTGTCGGTAACCGAGATTTTGATGCGCGTGCCCTTCGCGGACGCGCCAATGGCAGGGATGGCATTCTCGACAGTAGGGATGGGGATGAAGCTCATCGCCGCTTCTTCTCCAAACGCTCGATCCTATTCGTCGTCTCTTGCTGCGCTTTCTCGATGTTGCCCGCCCGCTCTTCGAGCCGGCCAAGCCGCGTGTCGATCTTCACGAGAATACTACGCGACTCCCCTTGTTCACGCTGCACGTAGGACATGTTCCGCCCCAGGTCGTCTACCTTTTCATCTTGCTGTCCGAAGTAGAAGACCGCCCCAACGATTGCCGCCCCGAATGCGACTATGAAAGCGCCTGCCTGCTTCCAGGCAGTTCGTGCGTTGTGCTGCGACAACGCATCGAGCAGGGCTTCGTTCGGATCATCCCCATTCGCCACAGCAACTCGGTAGCGTACCGCCCCAGTGCTCTGACGACCGTTAGTCGTCACGGCACGAAACGATCTCCGTAGTTCGCTACGATCCAGGCCCCATCCGGCTGGAACTCCTCGCCGGGCGCAACCGCGAACACGCCGGTCAGCGTGCCGATGGGGATCGGCACCGGGTTCTCTGGGTCTGTATAATCAAATGCGGCGTGCCCATTGTGAATCGCGCGAGCCGACGAAGGAGGCTGACTGAGCCACCCCATGACAATCTTCTGCGGGAGGCAGACTTTGCAATAGACGACGAACATCTACACCTCCAACTCGAATGCAGTGCCTGTGCTACCCGCGACACCTGCAACACCTGGCGCTTGACCGGCACCCATCGCACCACCCGGTGCAGCCGGCGGATTTCCTGTCCGCGATCGACGAATGAGTACGCAAACTCCACCGCCTCCACCACCTCCACCGCCTCCGCCAACGAGAGGAGCCGTTGCCCCCGCTCCGCCTCTCGCCTCGATTGCGCCGTTGTTCACGACGTTCTTGGCGCAGATGACAACTACTCCGGCACCTCCGCCGCCACCTCCGCCCGAGAGCGCGACACCACTCCCGCCACCGCCTCCACCTCCGGAACCACCATCCATGGGACGGTTGACCGCAGCCGCGCTTGGGAGATACATCGTCTGCGCCGAGATCACGTCCCGAGCGCGGAAGCCGAGGTCCACGACGGTCCCTCCCGCACCGCCCGCGCCGACTCCTCCCGCGCCGCCGGCTCCTCCCGTCTGCGCCGGATTTGCATTGGGAATCGGTATGGCTGCCCCACCGCCACCGCCCGCACCGGCCCCTCCACCTGCACCACCAGCAGGAGCACTGCCATACCGAGTCGCGGCGAGCCCAGTGCCACCAACCGCTCCGACGCCCGCGTTCCCGTTCCGGTGGATCGTCCCGTTGTTGGTGAGCGTCCCACGAACCGCGACGAGAAAGCCTCCAGTGATGAGATTCACCCCTGCGTTGACTGTAAGATTGTTGGCGTACAGGTCAGACGCCAGCGTCGTGTCGCCCGCGACGGTGACATCGCCGGCCGATCCATCACCGAACAGCATACGATCAAGCGCTGCCAAGATGGTGCCAAGTCCTGTCATGCCACGCGTCAGCATCAGGCCCCTCTCGACACGCGCGTGATGTATACGTCCGCCGTACCCGCCGTCGTGATCGCTGCGATGCGGTCGCTATCCCCCTTCAGGACGTGCAGTTCAATTGCGAAGATGCCAGAAGCCGTCAAGGGCATCTTTTTCTCGCCAGGCCTAGTCGTTGCCGTCAGCACCACCCCAGTCGCGAAGGCTCCGAACTTGATCCAGACGAGAGCACTGGCATCCGTCTGATTCAGCACTTGAATCAGATAACGCCCAGGCGTCAACGGACCGCCAGCATCTGGGATCTGCGCACTGACAACAGATGCCGCCAGCAGTCGCGTCTGCTCGACAGCCGCTGCGAAGAAGTAGATGTCATCTACGCCTCGGTGTGCAGCGCCCATCGGCTACTCCTCGGTTCCGTAGATTGCCTTGTCGAGAATCTTCCGGATCTGCGCTTTCGTCAGCGAATCATCTACTTCGATGGCGTACTCCTCGGCTGTCGTAAGCAACTCGGCTTTGGTCATCGCGTCAAGATCCGGTCCTTCTTCCAACCCTTCCGTTGGATCGGGCTGCTCAGGCTGCTCAGGTGGCTCAGGAACAGGTGCTACGGCTGGCTGTGGAGCTTCAGGAGGCGACGGCGGTGCAGGTACAGGCTTCGGAGCAGTTTCTACGGCCGGCGCAACGTCCAAGTCACGGGCTTTCTTCGGGATGCTCCAACCAGGCGTCGCGCAGAGCGCCTTGCCATCGTCATCCGACACCTCGAAGTAACCCTCTGCATCGCCCCGCACCAGGGCACCGTTACGGAGCCGGAGTGACGCTCCTGCCAAGTTCTGGTTACGCACGCGCATGACAACCTCCCGAGACAGAAATGGCGAGCGAGCTACCCTGCCCGCTCGCCATTCTACACACCGAAGCTACTCGTCGTCAGCCTACAGGCTGCCCAGCGCTCGTCCGATGTTCTTCACCACCACGTTCTTCGCAGGCGTGTACATCTTGATGGCACCGTAGATGACCTGTGCCCAACGGATGGACGTGTCGATCGCCGCGAGCGGGATCCTCGTCATCGGCAGAAGCTGCGACCAAGAGAAGCTTCGCTGATTCTGCATCAGGACGAAGCCCTTGGACGTGCCCGGCAGATCGTTGTTCCGATCCGTGATCACCTGCGTCGCGCCCGTACGAGCCACGCGGAAGGCGAAGCGTGCGGTACCAACCGCAGCACCCGGAGCCGTCCGGTAAATCTCGTAGAACGTCGTGTCCTGGCCACCATCCGCGACGGTGAAGGTCACCGAGTCGCCAGCCGCCACGACCACCGCCGCCGAATCGACCGGCGTCGAAAGCCCGAAGCGGTTGCCCGCAACCACGCGGTAGATGTACGTGCCGGCATCCGCCGCACCGAACAACGATGCGGGATCGGCAGCCGCCGCCGGAGCCACCGTGATGACCGGAGCGAGCGGACGACGATCCGTCTTCCCAAGGCCGGCAGCAAGCGCAAGCTGCCCTTCCGTGATGAAGACGTGATCGTGCAGGTTGATGCGCCCGTGCTGACCCTGGAACGCCGTGATCGTCGCGCCCAGAACGCCCGGTGCAGGCGCGATCTGGAACCGCTGACGGTCGTAAACCTGCTTCGCGAGATCGGCAAAGGGTCCCGTCGCGAAGTACGCGTCGGTCGCCATACCGAAGTTGTCGCGGATGCGGAGCAGGATGTCGTTCAGCGCTTCCTCCGTGAGAGGGTTGCCGCGCAGATCGACCACGTTCGCCGGAGCGCCGAGGGTGATGAGCCGCTCGATGCCGTCGAACTGCTCAGGAATGAGCGACGAATCACCGAAGAACAGGGCGTTCTCCAAATTCTTCAGAAGCTCCATCGTCTTGTTCATCGTCTCCAACGCGATCACGTTGCCGTGGGCAGCGCGAATCGTGTTGGCAACGTGCGTGACGCGTCCGACCGTGCCCAAGTACTTGATGAGCACCGTGACGCGCTCGTACGTGGTGTCCTCTTCCTCGGGCAGATCGCCCTCGGTCATCCACCCCAGGTTGAAGCGACGCGCACCTCCCTGGCCGTACGAGATGAGACGATTGAATTCCTCGACCGTGTTCGTGGCCGGGACCTTCGGAATGGACTTGAACAGCTTGATCTCGTCCATCTCGAAGGTGAGGTTCTTGAGCGTTGCTTCCAAGCTCTCCGTTCGGAGTGGGAAGCCAACGCCAGGCGCAACCGCCGGAGCACCGACATCTTGCCCAGCGAAGAGCGCCTTTCGCAGATCCGCGAGTTCGTCGGGCGACGAGGTTCCGAAGCCCTGGTAGTCGCGGTAGTCGCGTGCTGAAACGAACGATCCGATCATGTCATCTCCTCCGTTGTCTCCTCGTGCCGTCCTGCTTCAGCTACGCGTACGTACGCGCGGCCTTCGCCTCGTTGGGATGCGTGCGAAGGAAGCTTCGCACAGTGTCCACCGTCTCCTGCGAGATGACCGACCCACCTTCCAGCAAGCCGATCACCTCCGACGTCTTCTGCCCGTTGATCTGCCGGATGCCCTTCTCGATGTTCATGTACGAGAGCGCCGATACGACCTCGGACTTCGAGAGATCGCCGCCACCCTCGCCCACCTCACCGGGAAGTGCCTTCGCCAGCGCCTGCGCCTGCGGAGTCGAAGTCGCTCCGCGAGGCTTCTGCGGAGTCCGCTCGATGATGCCGAGACGCTGGCCAAGCTCGTTGATGACCATCGCCTGCGACTTCACAAGCCCACCGATCTGCGCAACCGCCGCAGCGACGTGCTTGTTGATGAATGCCTGATGGCCCGCGAAGTCGTCCTGCGACTTGCGGATGCCGTCAAGCTGGTCCGCAGTGCGCGCCGTGAGTGCCTCCAAGAACGGAGACACGTCGATTGCGTCCGCAACATCCTTGTCCGCACGGTACGCGTCCATGGACTTCGCGGTGCCGGAGGGAGCCGGGCGACCGTGCGAGACCATGCCGTGTCCCGCCTTGCCCTCCTCTTCCTCTTCCTCCTCTTCCTCAGGCTCTTCGTTGCGCTGCTTCGCAGCCATGAAGCCCGCGAACTCGGACACCATGTCGGCAGGCAGGCCCGCCTCGATGAGCTTGCCGATCATCATGTCGTCAAGCCCGCCCATGTCGCTCGCCTCGGCTCCACCACCGGAGACCTTGCCGCGTTCGTCGCTGTGCCCGCTCCACTCGACGCTCGTACCGCCGTATGCCTTCGCGAGATCGGTGGCCTCGGCTGCCTTGACGAGATCCTGAAGGCTCGCCTCCAGACCCTCCAACGTCACTTCTCTCTGCTCGTTCTCTGCCATCTCAGCCTCCGTTTTCGGGATGCCACCGAAGAGCGTAATCGGCCACGCGCTCCGCGAACTGTTGCGTCACCTTCGGGTTCAACTTCATGAGCAACTGAACAGCTTCGCTCTTCTTCATCTTCTTCTTGCGCTTCTTGCGAAGTTGATCCGTGTAGAGCAACTCGCCGCTGTGCTCCCACTCGCCGTGCTGTGGAGCCATCACAGCCATGCCACCCATTGAGCCCGAGACCGGCGTGTTCTTCGGTGCCGGTCCCGTGCCCGCTGCCAACGACTTTGCCAGCACCTGAAGCTCCGTCTGTGTGTTGACGGGGCAACGTGTAATCGCCACTTCACGGACAACAGCCTTGCGCACTGTTCTCGGATTCTTCGGATCGCGATCGACGACTTGCCCCTCAACGCTGAATCCGAGACGCCTGTCCGTCTTCTGAAGTGCGTTCGCGAGATCCCAGAGCCGATCGGCGCGATCATGCCCCTTCAGCAAGTACCCTTCGACGTACCAGCCCTTGCGCCCATCGGGAAGTTCACGAAGCTGCGCAGCAGTCGGATATCCAACAAGAGCCTCGGTGCTCTTGTCGTGATTGTCGTTGAACCAACCACCTTTCATGAACGGCGAGAAATCGAGCCCATCCTGAAGCAATGTCTCTTCTTGCCGATCCAGATGATCGGTAGAGACGATACCTCCGATACGGCGGTCCTTCGTGCCGTCAGGCCCCGCCTTCTCGAAGACCTCAACATCGATCTCGAAGCGGAACGGATGTCCTGTGGTCTCGGTCATCTCTCTAGAAAACACAAAAGGCGCTCCGGATTTCTCCGAGAGCGCCCCTTCGTCGATTACCCATCGACCGGGCCTACGGTCAGGAGATTGGCGGGTTCTGAACCCGATGTCAAGCCTTTCTGAAAGCCGTCAAAGTAGCCGGCCGAAGCTCAAACGGCTCTGGCGTCTGCGCCAGCGGGACGAACACGCCTTTTCCGCAGATTCCGCAGTTGATTTCGACCCTGCCCTGCGCATTGCCTGCCTTGTGCAAGACGAGGATGCTAGTCCTCGCCTTGACCTTCGTACCGTCTCCCGACTTACGAAAGACGGGATTTTGGCAGTGCGGGCAGTTCATTCTGGGAAGACGACACCGATTGCGCGCCCATACGGCTTCAGCTTGTCCGGAATCGGCACACCGAACATCAGACAACCGCGAAAGACCGCGCGCCACATCCTGGCAACCTCTTCAGGGTCGTGGCGCTTGCGAAGCTCGATCTCGTTCGCAGGGCGCATGATCCAGGCGAGCTTGGCTCGTGCAATGTCAGCGTTCGGAACGCGCTCGAAGTATTCGATGTCGAGCGGTCCCTTGAACGTGATGTCGTCTGGCCCAAGAAAAGCGAGAAGCGGATTGTGATCTAGGCGAGCCACGACGGCACCTCCGTCTGCGGGCGAACGAAGAAACGCGCCATCGATTTCTCCGTCTCGGCTTCCTTCATTTCCTTGGGAAGCAACGAGAGCTTCGCAAAACTAGACGACCTCACATCCACGAAGTCGTAGTTCGTCTTCACCGGCTGTGCCGTCTGCACCGCGTTCAAAAGGCGCTCGAAGGCCACTTGCTTGACACGTCCTCGCGCCAACTGCGAACGCTCCGCCATGACAGGCGACTCGACTGCAAACGCACCCGTGGGCCTCTTGATCTTCTTCTTCTTGCCCGTCGTCGGATCCTTATCGACGATCGTCTCGTAGACCGGCATGTCTGCGCTCACCGTGAGCCGTTGCACGGACACGAGATAGCGGCGGCTCTTCAGAATCTCGCGGTCGAAGAGCGTGAGCCTCGTTTCCAGAATCTCATTCATCACGTCAGCGTCCGTGATGGCTTCCGGACGAACGAAATTCTCCGGACTTTCCGGCTTCAACTTGTTGGGCACTCTCCCATGCACTTTGAGCCGCGCTGCCACTTCTTCGCGGTACTTCGCAATCTTGTCCATTGCACGCTTCGCGAACCACGCTTCGAGGATTTGGTCGGGTGCGCCGCCCGGCATCGTGTTGATGAGCGAACGCTCTGCCGACGTGAGCGCTGACTGAATGCCTTCTTTCACGATGCGCATCGCAGAATCGATGCCTTCGTACTCCTTGAAGCCGTTCTCCTTCTCGATCTTCTCGATGTAGGCACCGATCTTCTCGATCATCTTCTTGGCCGGGCCGCGCACCGCCGGAGGCAACAGTCGCGTCGCGCGGGCGATGCGCTGCCATTCCGCCATCGAAGAGAAGAGCGAGTCATACATGAAAAGCTGCGTCACGCCGGACCAATTGAGCCCGGTCTGTGCTGCGTCCGATGCAATCATGAAATCACAGTTGTTCATGATGCGCATCTGCCTATCACTCAGTGGCAGTCGATCAACCCAATAGGGTTTGAGGACGGCTTTCATCTGCGCCAAGAGTTCATCGCCCTCTTTTTCAGTCGCAGCCGCGATACGAGCTTGCTCCAATTCCTTGAAGCGCTTGCGGTCGGCCGGCTTCATCTCCGTCTCGTAGACGTAGCGCTGGACGATCTTGCCCTTGACGTCGAAGCTGCCAACACGCAAAGGCATCTCCAATCCGACACGACGACCCTTTTTGTCGGTCATCGTCTCCGACACGAAGTTCTGCGCGATCTTCTTGCGCTGCCCACGGCTCCAACCTTCGGAGATTTCCCCAGCCGCCGGAATCTCCCCAAGCTCGCCATGAAGTGCCCGTGCGACGAACATGGACAGGCCGGTATCTTTGCCGAACATATCCAGTTGGCGACGGAAAATCTCACTGTTCAAGTCACGATTGCCTTGCGTCGCTCCCGCACCCATGTACGAGACGAAGAACTTGCGCGTCTTGTCGGCCTTCTTCTTGTCGAAGTCAGTCGAGATGTCCGCATGCCCAAGAGCCTCGTTCACATCCATGTAGCCCATGAGGCGCAGCTTCGATTCGCTCGTACGCACTGCGCTCCCGACACGGTTTCCGAAGATCACCATCTGAACGCCGTCACCACCACCGTGTACCGGATCGAGCAGCGCTTTGATCCTCTTCTCCATCTCGTCGCACTTCGCGTTGCCATGCGTCATCGTGTGATCGAACATGAAGCGCTCGCGTCGGCGCTTAGGAGAAGTCTGGATATCGAACTCCTCATGGCCCGGCTTGGGACCTTGCTTGCCACGTCCAGCAACAACAATCTTCTTCTTTTTTTCCTCGGCTTCCTTCTCTGGATCGAACTCGAAGTCCTCGTCGGTCTCCTTCTGCTCTTCCGCCGATGACTTCTCCTCTTCTTCGTCCTCTTCCTTCTCGCGCTCCGCCCGATCTTTCGACGTATCGCCAGCTTCGCCCGTATCCGTGAAGGAACCGCGCTCGTTCCAATCATCTTGGACGTAATATTTCGCAGCAGCCTTCTGATTCGGATCGCGAATGAATTTCATCCCAATTGGGATGGTGATCTGCTCCTTGCCATCTGGCCCGAAGAACACTTCTTCGACCGGCGTTACCTCGCCCGTCTTGTCATCGAGACGCCCTCTGGCAATCGCACCTTCAGGCCCGTATTCGGGGTTGCGGACCTTGCCCCCTTCCTTACCCCACACATCGCCAGTCGGAAGCTCCCAACCTGCTTCGATCTTGTCGAGTGTCGCTTTGTCGATCGCTTTGCCCGCAAGAACACGGTAATCCTTGTTGAAGAGATAGGGAGCAAGCATTTCCAGAACCAAAAAGTAGTTCGGATCGTGCTCGTACTCTTCCCGCGTCGGCCACCGGCCTCCCCATCCTGCTGGACGCTTGGCTTTGATGACATCGAGTGTAGGCAGCGTGAACTGCCGTTTGACTTCTAGGACCTTCAGCTTGTTGGTTTTCTTGTCCTTCGTGATCTGCGTCGTCTCGTAGATGAGGAACTCTCTGTCGTCAGGCGGCTTGTAGCCGGGCGAGTTCCCGTAGCTCCGACCAACGGCGGTCTTCTTCCGCCCCTTTGCACTGAGCATCTTTTCTTCATCGAGACCCAATGCGCCAGACGCCGCCAGTGCCTCTTGCTCTTCGGGAGTCAGCGCCGCTTGCGAGAGCCGGTACAGACGCGCCTGTTGACCCGTCATATGCGCCGGGTTGTTCTCGTCCAACAGAACTGCCGGCATCGTCTTGCCCACCACGTCACTCGGCAACGCAACGTGGAGATAAGGCTGCAACTTCATCATGAGTTCGCCAACGGTCGCTGGATTGAGATCCGTCTTCGGGCCGTCTTTCTTGCCGGCTGCTTTCATGATGGCGGATTCGACGAGATATCGGTTCGCGAACTCTTCGTCCGAACCCAAGTCCATCGCACCGCCCGTCAGAATGCGCATGATGCGCGGAATCGCATCGAGCGTGTTCGTGAGCGGCGTTCCGGACATGAGAACGCGGAGGTTCATCTTCTGCATCCACTTCTCGATTTCAGCCGACAGGATGTTCTCTCTGGCGACTACCTGCGCTTCATCGAGCACAAGCCCGTCGAATTGATCGAGCAAGACCAATTCCTTCGCATGCTCACGGAAGTACGCATGATTGATGACTACGTTCTTGCTCGTGTCCGTGAACGGGTTCCAATACTTCGGGTTCTTCTCGATGAGCTTCTTCCAGGCTTCGATCGCGCGCTTGCGATATGCCTCTTGCGATTCGCCTGCCTTGTAAGGCACATGGCCCGACAGATCCGGAATCGCGAGCGCACCGGCCAACGAACTCGTGCCGAGCAGGACAGCACGCTCCGTCGTGAACTTCTTCTGCTCTTGCATCCAATTTTCGACCGTGTTCGGCGGGCCGACGAAGATGCAGCGCTTCCGAACTGCGCGCGAGTGCAGCTTTCCAGTCGCCGGGTCTTTCAGGTTCCGGAACAACGACGCAGCCGCGATGCTTAGTGGCGTCTTTCCTGTGCCCATCGAATGGGCGAAGTATTGAACACCTCCCATCCGAGCCAGCTTCTGCAATGCATCGACACGAAACGGGATCATCTGAATGCCCTTGTCGCCAGGCACAAGCGCACGCAGTGGGCCGTCCGGATTCACGTTGCCATGCGCGTCCTGAAGATCTTCAGGAGAGATCACATCGTCCTGAAGCGCTTCAACCAGCATCCGCTCATGTTCGCCAAGCTGTTTCAGTTGTGCCTGCACCCGCGAGTCCATCATGAATCCGCCCAAGTACTCGCGAAGACGCGCAATCTCTTGCGGTGCTTCGAGCACAACGTCCTGTTCCAAACCCACACCCACACCCATCCGAAGTGCAACGCCAGGCATGCGCTTGATTTCTTCTGCGCCGATACGGCCACTCTTCGGCAATCGAATCTTAATCGTGCCTCGCGGATCGAACTCATTCGAACCTACAGGCACGTCATCCATGTACAGGAGCACGTCGTCCGTCAGCGGATCGACGAACCGCCGTTGAACATCCGGCTGCCCCGGAACCGCGGTATCGAACGTTGCCTCTACACGAGGCACGATGTACGCGCCTTGCGTGATGCCAGCACCTTGCCCTTTCACGTTCTCGACTTCGGCACTGCCATCAGGACGCAACTTCCTGACGATGGCATGGACGCGCCGCTTCGTCTTTTGATCCAGCGCCCAAACGAGCGCGCCTGGCGCGACAGCAACCTTCTTCGGGCTACGTAGACGGATGCTTCCTGCCTTGATCTCGTCTCGGCGCGTCAGTAGCTCGTCAATCCGAATCTCCGTCTTGCCAAGCTTGCGCGCCCAGTAATCCCCAACGACCTTCGGCGGACCCAAACCATCATATTCGAGTTGCAAATGCACAATCGACGAACTGTACTGTTCCGTGGCCGGCCCACTGGGTCTCATCTGCACCGAGAACCATCGACGAATGCCATGCTGCATCGGAAGTCCAGTAACCGGATCGGCAGAGGTCATCCGCGCCTTTGCTGCTTCGCGCATGATGTGCTGAAGATCCGCCTCGCTCTCTATCGGTACGTCGTTCGGATTCACAAGCGATGCAAGTACAGGGTCTATGATCTGCCCGCGCGCATAGACGCCGTTCTTTTCCAGAAGTTCTTTCGCCGTCGTCTTGTACTTCCGCGCAAGCTTGATGGGATCGGCAGTGCCGGTCACCGTATCTTCACGCCATTCGCGCACACGGTGCTTCAGCCCAGCCTCATCTGTGATCTCGACTTCGACAGGCGCGATGATCTTCTCACCAATTTGGAACGGGCTCGCCGTTGCGACGACGACCTGCGCGATGGTCCCGTCCGGATTCTCTTGCTCGTAGATTTTTGATGTTACTTGCCGGACCGTCTTCTTCAGAGACGGATCGTAGACGAGTACATCCTTGCCGCCTTCTTTACGAGGCCACACACGTTCCGACTTCTCACGCGCATAGCGAAGCTCGCCAAACGCGAACGTTCCACTCTTTTGAACGAACTCGTCGCGCGTAATCTCGACAGGAGCCCAATCGTAACCGGCCCGATGCGGGTCCTTGCCCGCCGCGAGCGCTGCCTGCGCACGCTTACGCTCTTTCTCGCGCGTGTGCCCGCGCTCCGCGCTGTAGCCCAGCGCTTCGTACATCTTGTAGGACAGGCGATGTGTATCATCGAACTTCTTCTTCTTGCCCGTCACTGGATCTTTTTCCGTCGCCGCCTTGCGTTCACGTTCTGCGATGTACGTGAGATAATCTTCCGGCTTCTCACCGCCCAAGCGTGCATGCGCAACGGTATCTTCGTCGAACTGCCCGAGATAGAAGTACGCCTGCTTGTCCGTGAGCGGCTTACCAGTCTCGTCGTAGAATTCTTTGATGAACGCCTTGAAGCGCGGTCCTAGCTTTTCATCACGCGTCGGCAACCCTGTCTCTTCATCGGTCGGTGAAGCCAACTTCGTCCATGTGTCTTCCGACACCGGATCCGGAGGACCGATCCGAACGTAGACCGTCTTGCCGTCCTTGTGGACCGCATAGAATTGGTCCTTGTCGGAATGATGCGCCGCAAACGGCTGCGCCGGGTCAACCATCTTCAGGTAATTGAGGAGCCGCGTTGCTGATGTCGTCGGCGTCTTGTCCCACCACGCCAAATCGGCGTCCGGTGCCTTCAAGATTTCATCAATCGGAGGCAGCGTTGCTTTCAGAACATGCTTGCGAAGGAACTCATAACGCTTCGGGCACTTCTGCGCGAGTTGCTTCGGATAGTTGACAGCGCAACCGAACGTCTCCGCGAAATCTTCGTAGATGTTCTTACCGGCATACGGTGTAATCCGCGGCTCAGAATTATCGGCAGAGAGTGTCGCCCACTCCTCTGCCGCAGCCTTGAAGTGATCGATGAGCGAATGATGCACCGCATGCCCTGTTTCATGGGCAACGACATCTTCGAGCAACGTGAACGATCCCATGTAGCGCGGCGTCCCTTCCGGCTCACGGTACACACCCATTCCTCCGTTGATTACGACATGGTGCGTCTTCGGATCGAAGTACCCCCCAACCTCGTTCGGGTTCATGAAATTCGACAACAACACAGGATCCATGTCGCTGGGATCTTGCATCCTGAACTCGGAGACCCCCTTCTTCTTTTCCAGAAGTTCTTTTACTTCATCAGGCAATCTCTTGACCGCATCTGCAATACGCGATGCCGGCGCAAGGCCGCGCTCCTTCGTGCCCGTCTTCTCAGCCGCGATGTATGGAAGATCGTGCGTCTTCTCGAAGATTGCCGTCTTCTTGACGACCGCTTTGCCGATCCCCAGCCAATCCTTGATCGCCTTGATCGTCGCTTCGACGACTTCCATCGCCTGCTTGGCAAGATGAGGATGCTCTTTTGCGACCTCGCTGGCAGGCAAGTGAACGACTTCTACATTCCGTCCCGCGATGACGCGTTGCTCTTGCGCAGCCTGCCCACCACGAGACGCTTCTTCAGCCGTCCTGTACCAGTAGACGTACCGAAGCTTGCCTCCGATGATGCGTCGCTCGCGCTTCAGGTACTTGTGCCCGAGACGAGGCGCACCTTCTCGCTGGAATGCCTTCGCGAGATCGGGAGAAACCGCACGCGCAAGCGGAACGAGATGCTTCACTTCGCCGCTCCCATCCACGAGAACGGCGACGGTACATCATACACAGCCGTCAGGAAATGTTCGAGCGTCCCAGGTTGCTCTGTCGTCGCATAAGTAATCGATATGCCGTCTACGAGCTTTCCTGTGATGCTTTTCGCAGGCGTTCCGAAATGAGTGAAGAGCGCTTGCTTCTCGGCATCCGTGATCTTCTCTTGCACGTTTGTAATCGCTACGCCGCCGTCATCGCGTCGCCGGATGTCGAACGCGTGCTCGACAACTCCGTTCGCACGCTTGCGCCCAATCTTCCACGCCTTCGGCAACGGCAACATCAGAGCACTCCCAGCATCGTTTCTACGATGCGCCTGTGAATCGTTCCCGAGTCAGCCAGTTCGTCCGACGTACCGTAGAGCAATCGCATAAGTTCGGGCCATTGCGCAACTTCGCGAATCATCCCAGTCGTGAGAAGAGTACCAGCGTTTGCGTCGGATTTGTACCAGTGCCCGCCTGGAAGCATGTTCTCGCGCGTCCACGGGTCTCGCAAGTCCTTGAACGTCCGGATGCGCACGCGGCGTGACACACCTGTAGCCGGGTCCGTCATGGTCGTCACTGCCCACCCATACTCGAATCCATGGCCTTCGACTTCGACCGCCACCGTCTGCGTCGCCAACCGCCGCATCTCCGCAGTCTCAGGCGCAAGCTGACGCGCGATGCGCATTCTGACTTCGGCTTCGTCGATTCGATCTACACGATCTGCCGCCGCCCGCGTCATCCTCACCAGATCGAGTTGATGTGTCCGATCCAGGCTGTCCTCCATCGTGTCTGCACGCTCTTGGATGCGATCGGCAATGGCTGCCAAGCGCTGCTTCTCTTCGGTGCGCCATCCCGCAACGCGCTCTGCCGGCACAGCGTCGGCTCGCTTCTTCAGAATCTCACCGTACGTCGGGCCGGGTTTCGCCATCTCAGGCGGAAGCAAGCGGTCCTCGGCTTGCTCGATGATCTTCGAGCCCTTGTCGTCCAGCGTCCATCGCGCCCGATCCAAGGCACGTTCGAGGAACGTCTTCGCGACTTCTCGCGCTTGCCGTTCCGCAAGACGCTTCCATTCGCCTTCAGCCGTGCGACGGAAGACAGGCACCATCTGCGCGATGTCAGCGATGCTCATGCTCTCGTCGCTGTCGAGCCCGAGTGACAAGCGGAGGATTTCACCCGAGTCCGCCTTGTACGTCGTCTTCTTGCGCCCTTCGCCAAGCGTAATCGTGTGCTCTTTCAGAGCATCGAGCACTTTCGCCATCTGATTGTGGATGACAACCTTGTCTTCAGGCGAAAGCCCGAGCCCGATGCCGAGCCCAGGGAAGAGCGTTTCAGTCTGTTCCGTCAGGTCGCCAGGCTCTTTCGTGCCCTTCAGAAAGCGATCGTAACGCTCCGCCCATTCGATCTTGCCAGGCTGCACATCCGTATCGATGAGCTTTTCGTGTTCACGCTTTGCCTTCAGTCGGTAACTCTTCTGCGGCACGCCTTCGTTGCCCTGCGGCTTGCCTTCGAGGCCAGCATGTACGTCCTTCTTGCGAAGAATCCAGAACCGCGCAATCTGCTCCGGCGTCGGGTCTTCGACACCGAGCTTGCGCATCGCCGTTGCTCTTGCGGCGATGAAGCCACCGAGCATGCGCGAATGCCGCTTCGACATCCCAAGCCCGCCAGAACGTTCGCGAGCCGCATGCAGCCGCGCATAATCACGCGAGATGAACTGCGCGTGCTTCGCGAAGCTCATGCCGCCTGGATAGCTGTCGATCGCCTTCAGCATGCCCTCCATCGCGGCAGATCGAAGCTCGACCATCGTGAGGTTCACCGCAGGACGCTTGTACTTGCCTTCCCAGGTCTCCCAGTTGTCTTGCAATCCGAACAGGCGCTTCGCCTTCTTCGCAACGTTCTGAATCATGCCGGCGAACTCTGCGAGCAGTTGCTGCTTCGACGCATCGTCCACTTGCAGCCGCCGCGTCATGACGAGTTCCCCGTCCGAGTGGCGCTGCCTGATGACCTTCATCACGAAGTAGCTGTTCTCGATCTTGTGGAGCGCCGTGCCCTTCTTCGCCGTGGATTCTGCGAACGCAGGAACCCGCACAGCCTTCTCGGCAACGCCAGTGACCTTCGGCGGCTTCGCCGTGGGCGTCGTCGGATCCCACGTCACTTCCTTTGCCTTCGGCACAGGTGGCCGATGGAAGACCGGGAAGACGCGATCCTCTTGAACCGACATCTCTTCGCCTGAGTTCACGTCACGCAGGCGTGCCCATCCACGCTCCGGTCGCCCAACGATCTGGTACAGCCGTTCAACGTGGCCGGCTTCCTTGACCGGATGCTTCGAGTGAATCCGAACGCCGCCTGACTCCCAGCCGATCGGCGGATGCCCTGGAACAACCTGGAACCAAGCCCAATGGGCCGGCACCTTATCGAAATCGCCAGCCGCGTACTGCTCTTCGGTCCACTTCGTCTCAGGACCGGGTGCTGCGGCTGCCCTAGCGGCTTCAGGACGCGTCGGCTTGGGCGAAACCGCCTCCGGGTACCAATACTCCCAGCCCTTCTTCGAGCGCCGCCGGTAGCCTCCTTTCTTGCCCTTCGGGATCGGACCCCAGCCACCGCCAGGCGGCTTCGCAGCTTTCTCCAAGCTCTCATCGTGCCAAGCTTTGAGCAACGCCACGACTGTGCTCAGATGACGGATCGCCTCTTTGGCGTCATCATTCTCGATCGCATCACGAGCGCCTTGAATCGCATGCGTTGCTTCGTGCCCCTTCTCTGCACTCAGTGATTCCTTCGCCACCATCTGCCGAACCTGCTCGATGACTTGCAGGTGCTTCGCCTTCTCTTCGGCAGACATCGGCGTTGGCTTGCTACGCGTGGCAAGACGCTCTTTGAGCTTCCGAATGCCATCCGGATCGTCCGGTGCCGGCCTCTCGCGCGCTTCGCCCGGCTTCTTCCACGAAATCTTGCGCTGTGGATCGGCCCACTTGCCGCCACGCGGGCCAAGGAAAAAAGATTGCGCCTTCGCGATCACCCGCTCCCAGTCGAAAGACAGCGCAAACTTCGTGTGCGTACCGTCCGGGTGAACGATGCGCGTGTAAAAGTCTGCCGCTTCCGGCTTCTCCTCGAAGCCCTTGCCTTCGATGCGCTTGCCTGTGTGCTCGCCTGTCGTGTAGTGAAGTTCCTGCTTGCCACCTTCGGCGTAGATCACGGAGTCCTGATTGAACTCTTTGCCAATCTGCTTCACGTAATCACGTTTCGCGTCATGCACCATGACGAGGAAACTATCCTCACGCCCTTCGTAGTGACCTTCGACTCGGCTGAAGGCGAAACCATCTTCTACGAGACGGTCTCGGAGCTTGCCGTGCCGCGCTTTCTGCTCTGCCTCTGACATCTCCGATTCAAGGCGCGGATTCCTGCCGGCGCTGATGAGAGCGAACTTCCCATTGCGTAGCAAGATGCGAAGCTCTTGCTTCGTGAGCCCGACTTCACGACCTTCGCCTTTTCCACGGCGCGCCACCTTCTCTTGGAGCGCGAGCAGATCCGGTGCTTTCGGGAGTGCTTTCTTCTTCTCCGGCGCTTCCGGCCTGACGCGGAAGCGGGGCTTGCGCTCCGAGTAGATGTACCGCCACGTACCAGGGATTCGGCCATGCTCACGGCGGATGTACTTATGGCCTGGCTTGGCCGTCCCTCTCTCGAACTTGCCAGTCATCTCGACAAGCCCGCTGTGCGCTTGCGTCTTCGTCGGCAACTTCGTGTCACCGCCAGCGAGCCATGCCTTGAACTCCTCCACCGACATTTCGCTGATTGACCCGAACGCCTGCGGATCGTTGCGATGTGCCAGGTAGGCGTTCTTCGCCTCCTGTGCCGAACCGAAACCAAGGAAGCACTTGTGCTCATCGAACTTCGTGTAGGACGGCTTCGCTAGCTGATTGACCACGAAGACGCGATCGGAGCTATCGACAGGCCCGATGTAGCAATCCATCTCTTCGCCGTCCGCGCCGATCGTCTTCTCGACATAGCCGTACGGATTGAGCATCTTCGTCTTGCCGGCGTTGCCTTCCTCGTCTGTCCAACGGCGCACAGAGCCGGTTCGATTTTCAATGGCAATCGGCACACCCTGGACCTCGGCCTTGCCTTGCAGCTTGGCCTTCTGAAGATCCGCGATGGTCAGGACGCTCACGCAGCCTTACGCTTCCAGATGTCCGAGTACGCGCGATGCAGGAAAGCGAACTGCCTCGGGAAGCGCAGCATCAGATGTGGCCGATGGTACAAGTACAGCATCGTCACTTCGGCTGCGTTCTCGATGGGCATCTTCTTCGC
>Ga0187892_10001654_pt1 | contig 49499 bp, 51 predicted proteins | sample MA1701073metaG_FD_139345 | JGI IMG/M metagenome (GOLD analysis project Ga0187892, IMG submission 139345) | Bio-ooze microbial communities from a basaltic lava cave in the Kipuka Kanohina Cave System on the Island of Hawaii, USA - MA170107-3 metaG ...
GCACGATTGAAGCGGCGCTCGAAGCCGATCGTGCTGGAGGGTTTGCCGCGGAGCCCGCGGCCGCAAACTAATCCGGCGAACGCTCCGGGAAACACCTCGATATGATCCGGGAGCACAGCGAGGCGCTGCGCACTCGTGAAGAGGGCGCGGGCACCGGCTTCGGCCGAGGTAGCGAGCTCGGTGCGCCCCATGTCGCCGACCATCAGCGCATGGCCCGTCAGCACGAACCACCGGTTCCTTGGCACGCGCATGGTCGCGCACGAGGCGAGAGGCTCCGGCGTGTGCCAGGGGACGTGCATCACCGCGGCCACGACGTTGCCAAGCTCGAGTCGCTCGCCATCGCGCACTGCGCGGCGCGGAGATAGAACGCGGGTGGATCTACTGGATCGACAACCTCGCCGGCCTGATTTCCGCCGCAACCGAAGAGGTATGACACGGCGATGGTGGGTTCGCTGTGTAGCAACTGTCGCAGGATCATGCGCGCCGCGCCGGCCGCCGCTCGCGGCGTGGAGTTCTGTTGCCCCGCGCATCGCCGCCTAACGAGACGGGGAATCCGCTACTGCGCCAGGCGGGGAAGCCGCTTCCAGCACGACGGGCCCGAAAGCCCTGGTTCCGGAGCAGATGCACGGCTTCGAGCGAAAAGACGCAGTAGGGACCGCGACAGTACGCGATGATCTCCTTTCGCTTTGGGAGCTCGCGCGCGCGGCGTTTGAGCTCCGGCACTGGGATCGAGTAGGCGCCGGGAATGTGTCCCGTCTCGAACTCTTCTCGCGGACGTACGTCGATGACCGTGACCTGGTCGTCGCGCATCAGTTTGCGCAACTCGGCGAGGGTTACAGGCTGCAGCTCGTCGCGGTCGTCCAGGTATAACCGCGCGACCCGTTCAACTTCAGCCAGGCGTCGTCGGGCGAGGTCCTGGAAGCGGCGCACAAACTGGGCGACGTCATCATCCACCAGTCTGTAATAGATGTATGTGCCCTCGCGTCGTGTCTCGACGAGTCTGGCATGATGCAGCTCACGCAGGTGGGCGCTCGTGTTTTTGACCGGCGTGGCCGACTGCTCGGCGAGCCGCTCCACGGTACGTTCCCCCTGGGTGAGCAGGTCCAGGAGCTCGATGCGTTTGGGGCTGGCCAGGGCATGGCCGATGCGTGCGAACTGCCCGTAGATGGTGTCCTTGAATTCACGGTGTGCCACGGGTGGCATTTACTCCTATTCGTTGGATTAGTAGAATAGGCGAAATCTGCTGACGGTCAAGCGGCGTAGAAAGGATGCCCGGCGGCGCTGCCGGTCGCGTCACGCTCTCAAAGGCGGCCAGATGCATCGGATCGTCGATTGTTCCTGCGGCCATCAGCTCCGCGCCGCAAACGATGAGCAACTGTTTCACGCCGCGCGACAGCACATTGTCGAACATCACCCTGGGATGGAGCGGACAGACGAGCAGCTTCGAGGCATGATACGCGCACGCGCCTACGACGAACTCCCGGTGACACGTTAGGCGCTCGTCATCGCGTCCAGGTACAGCAGGAAGTCCGTCGCTGGCGGCGTGGTGCCGGCTTGACGCAGCATGCCGGCGACCTGCCCGCGGTGATACGTCGAGTGATTGACGACGTGGTGCAGCATGTGCCGCAAACTGTACGTCCATCGCGTGGCGGCGGGATTCTCGTAGCTGACTGAACGATCGAGGTCCAGTGGTGCGAGGCCGGAGATAAACTGCGACTGGTCGCGCTCGATTTCACTCCAGCGCGGGCGGAGCGCCGTTAGGTCTGCACAAAACAGCGGGTTGCGACCCGCTGGCGCTTGCTCCTGCCATCGACCGAGCCATAGCCACTCGCCCCAGGCGATGTGACGCAGTGTCTCGAAGATCGAGCGGTAGCTCGACGCGACATCCCGCCTCAACAACTCGTCCGGCAACAGCGACGATGCGTCGAGCAGACGCGCATTGGCCCATCGGTTGTACGCGTAAAGCAGCTGCACATCCACACAGTTCACTGGTATGCGCCTCGCCCGGTCGGCCGCCTAACGCGACTCCCATGTACGTGATGTCATTTCTGCACAACGTACCAGTTGTTCTGTATGTCATGCGCCAGCCGCTTTGTCTCGACTGAGACAAAACCAGCGCGCGTTAGGTAGTCTCGCGTCTTTTCCTCTCCCCACATCGCTCCGAGCCCTTCCCCGCCTTGCGCCAGTGAAACAGTCATGCAGTGCATGCACGACACGGTGTACAGAAAAGTCCCAATCGGATGCCCCACATCCTGGTCCACGTGCCCGGTGCCGCTGATGTCCTGCATGAGGTACACTCCATCCGCCTTCAGGGTGCGATGGATCCCCTTCAGAACGTTGAGGGGCTTGGCTTGATCGTGGATCGCATCGAACGTGGTGATGAAATCGAACGCATCCCTCTCGGCAGTCTCGTCGAAGTTGCTCAGATCCACGGACACAAACTCGACGTTGCGCAGACCCTTCGACGCTGCTTCTTCGCGCGCGGACGCGATCGCCGACGGTGAGAGATCCACGCCGACAAAGCTGCTGCGCGGAAACAACTCGGCGAGCCGATTCACGACGCGGCCACGACCGCAACCCGCATCGAGCACACGGATCCCTCGCGACAAACGATCAGTTAGCCCGGGCACGAGCGGCAGGATGTGAGTCTCGAGCGTGGACAACACGGACTGTCCGCTGTCCTCAGCCATCACCTCATGGAATCGTGGAAACTTCTCGTAAGGCACTCCGCCGCCGGTTCGGAAGCATTCGACGATATCATCTTCGACTGCGCCCAGAACGGCGATGTACTGTGCAAAGACGGCCATATTATCGGCCGCTGCAGCTCGCGTCAGAAAAGCGGCATGCTCTGGCGGCAGCGAGAACCGCTGAGTCGCCTGATCGTATTCGGCGACGCCGGCAGTGAGCATCGCGCCGAGCCACTCCCGCACGTAACGCTCGTTAAGTCCCGCTGATGCCGCGAGCTCCTGCGACGTGCTTGGCGGCGATTTGCTCATCACATCGAAGAGCCCCGTACGATGACCAACCGACGTCATGAGGCAGAGCGCGCCGCTGTTCAGCGCGGAGAGGAATTGCCCGGCAAATGCCTCGGCTTTTGCCGGGTTGAAATCGGTGTGTGCGATCGTCGCTGACATAGTGCACCCGCGGTTGTCGATGTAGCTTGCCTAACGTGGGTATCAGCCGTGGTTAAGTCTTGCGTCCGCGCAGCACGACGCTGTACGCCCCGAACGAAGCGGCGACCGTTCTCGTCTCGGCGCTCGCGCTCGCGCTGAAATAGTCGACGCGATTGATGATCTCCACATCGCGAAGGCCAGCCGCGGAGAACTCGTCGAGATACGATTCGATCGTCGTGGCTCCGACGACGCACTCGGCCCATAGCTCGGGATGCGCGCGGCATGCTTCAGATGGCAGTGTCTCCACGACGATATCCGCCAACTGGAGCCGCCCACCGCTGGCCAGCACGCGCACGATCTCACGAATCGCCCGCGACTTGTCCGGGACAAGGTTGAGCACGCCGTTGGTCGTCACTACGTCGACGCACGCGTTAGGCAACGAGATCTCTTCTGCGTTGCCTTCCAGCACTTCTGTATTGGTCGCGCCGGCAGCGAGCGCATTGGCGCGCAGCTTGTCGCGCATGGCAACTGTCATGTCCAAACCGATCACGCGACCTGCGGCTCCGACAATGGCACTTGCGATGAGGACGTCGGTACCTGCGCCCGACCCAATGTCCAGCACCGTGTCGCCGGGCCGAATCACGCCGGCCGCGAAGGGAAATCCGACGCCCGCGAACGATTCCAAAGCCGACGGCGGAATCGAGTCCAGCTGCTCGGCTGGATACCCGACGAGCTCGCAAGCCGCTCGGCCAGTCGGAAAGTGGAAGCCGCGCTCGGGTGTTGTCGCTACGTCGGTGTACATGCGTTGGACAGCGTCCAGAATGACCTCACGCTGGTTCGAGAGAATGGCAACCATGGATCCTCCAGTACTTACTCGTCTCGCGGCTCTTTGACCGGAGACGTTGTGAACTGAGTGATGAGCTGACGGATCTGCTGTTCATATGCGGGCCTAACGTCATCCCGGCCGAGATGACCCAGCTCCGCCTTCAAGCGGCGTTCGAACTCTGCCCGAGAAAAGCAGCTGCGGCATGTGTTGAGGTGGTGCTCCACACTCACGTGCTCGCCGCCGTGCAGTTCACCGTCCAGGTAAACGGCGAGCAGCCGTAGCGCTTCTTCGCAGTTGATCGGCTCGGATTTGTTCATGTGACGTCCGGGTTTCTGTGCTGCGGTCGCACGCCGGCGTCCCGAGCGTGCTCCCACAGCGCCTTTTGAAGGATCGAGCGTGCGCGCGCCAGACGCGATCGAACCGTTCCGATGGGAACTCCAACCGCGTCGGCGATTTCTTGATACGAAAGACCGTGCACGTCCGCCAGGAGCACCACGACGCGAAACGTTTCCGGCACGCTCTCGATGGCGCGGATTAAGTCTTCGCGCAGCAACTTGTCCAGAAACTCCTTCTCCGGATTGCTCCACCAGAGGAGGAACGGTTGATGGAGCTGCTCGAAGATGGAAAAGTCGCCGGTGTCGGAGGGCAGCGATTCTAGTTGCGGTTCGCTCGCCTGTGACCGCCGTGCTGCGAGAAACTCGTTGGTCAGGATGCGGAAGATCCAGCCGCGAAAACGGCTCGGGTCTTTGAGCGTTGCGAGATTGAGCCACGCTTTGGCGACGGCTTCCGCCACGAGATCCTCGGCGTCGGCCGTATTCTTCGTTAGGCGCCGAGCAGCGCTGACGAGATCCGGGAGGACGCCGAGGATGGACGCCTCGAACCATTTTGCTGCGTCGGTCGCGAGCGGCATGCGTGCCACGGAGAAATGGCCGTTCGCGTTAGGTTCGAGCATCGTTGTCGACATGCGGTCTACTGCCCCGGCTTCCGCGGATCATCGGCAGGATTGACGTACGTAAGGGTCCAGGGTCCGACGCCGTGCAGCTGAATAACGGTTTCACCTTTAGCTTGTGCAAAATGGCGCACGCCTGGCGCGAGGGCCGCGAAGGTGCCGATCGGCAGCTCGCCGAGTGACGCGGGATCGAACTTGTCTCCCATCCCAACGCGGAATGTCCCCTGAATGACAGTGACGTGCTCGACGACGGGATGGAAGTGCGCCGGAATGCGATAGCCGTCGGGCATGCGTAAGCGCATCGTGAAGGCGCCTGCCTTCGAGGGATCGCCCTCCACGACGGCCAGTTCCGCGCCGCGAGGCAGAATGGGAGGTGCGGGCGCCCAGGCGATCTTGCCGGGGAGCACAACAATGGCGTGTGGCTCAGCTCCGCTCTGGTTTTGCGCAGCGGCGGTGCTGGGTACGAGCGCGAGAGTCGTTATTAGGATTGCGTACCGCATCGATATCTCCTGAACAGAGGATGGAAGCAGTTCGACGCGACCGCGGTCTATCTGTATCGATGCAATCAGGCGGAATTGGTTCCCGTGCCCAGCCAGCGCCGCTCGCGGATGGCAGCTAGCGGCCGAACGCGAAACGCACGCCCGCGTTCGCTGTAAAGCCACTCAGCTCGGTCCAGACGTCGGTCGTCCGGCGCCCGCCCGCGCCGGGGAACGGCAAAAGCAGCGGGTCATAGCGCGTCTGCCTAACGTTGCTGATGTTCTCGAGATTGAGAAAGAAGCGTGCGACCCCGGCGCCAGTCGACACCCTGCGTTCTCCCAGCAGGCCAAAAATCACGTATGGCGCGCTCGTGGCCCGGAATGGGTTTTGCTCCAGCGCTTGCCGCCCCGTGTAGTAAGCCTCGACGCCGACGCGATACGTTTCTTCCCGCTCGACGCTCGCCACTGCACCGGCCGTGTGCCGAGGGGATAGCGGTACTAAACGGCGCGCCGATGCACCTCGCGGATCCCACTCAGTCGCGCGGAGGTACGCGTAGTTGAGCGTTAGGCGCGCAGGCGCATGTATCACACGCGTGAGCAGCTCCGCGCCCCACGCGCGCGCATCGCTGGGAGCGTTCACGAACTCCACGCGTGGGAGCCCCGTCGCGGCGTCGCGCAACGCGAGTGGATGGCGAACTCGCGAGCGGTGGAGCGTGGCCCCGAGTTCCAGCGTGCCAAGCACCGTTTCCACCGAGCCATTCAGGTCGCCGGCTATGTACAACGCGCGCTCCTGCTGCAGTCCGCTGGTCTGCCGTACCGGCGTTAGGCCGATCGCGTCTGTCTCGTCGCTAAAGGGCACTGGAGCAAATGTCCCGCCGCCTCCGGACAGGCGCATCGCCCAATCGCCTCGGAGTCTGTAGTCTGGGCGAAGCAGTATGGACAGACGCGGGCTCAGCGTCGCACCGTAAACGTTGTGCGAGTCGAATCGCCCGCTCGCACTCACTGTGAGCCAGTTAGTGAAGTCGATGTCGGTCTGCGCCAGCAGCGATGGGACTCTGTGCGAGTAGTCGAAGGCGCCGCCTAACACGTCGCCATTGCGGTAATCCTCGCCGAGGAACGCGGTGCCGACAACGTATGTCACCGGCGTGCGTGGCAATGCGAGCGTGACTTCGGCCATGGTCATGCGATGCCGATCGCGTTCGCGAACAGATCCGAACTGATGACGATGTCTCTGTTGCATCGCTGACGCGCGCAGCGACAGGATGTCGCGACCGTTGAGCAGTCGCCGACCGACCACGCCGACGTCGCCGCGACGCGTGTCCAGCTCCTCGACATGTTGGCTGCCGTCCGGCGTTACGCGACCCGGAAGCGTGCCACCCGAGCGGTCCTCGCTCGTTAGGCCCACGGTGAGCAGCAGTGACCCATTCGTTTTCTCGTACAGGAGCCGCGGTCGCACGGTTATGCGATCATAGCCCGCCATATCCGCCCAGCCGTCGGCGTCAAGGTCGTTGCGGCGCTGCGTGTGACCCGAAGCAAGCAGCGTCGCGCCCCACGGCGAGTGCGTCGCTGCGGAGCTCGCGAGAAAGACGACCGCATCCGAGCCGCCGCGCGTGGTCTGATTGAGAAGCACATCGCGCACCGGTTCAGCCTGCGGCTTGCGTGAGATCAGGTTCACGACGCCGCCTAACGCGCTGCTTCCGTATAGCGCCGATGCGGTGCCCTTGATGACCTCCACTCGCGCGAGGTCTAGCGGCGGGATTTGCAGGAGGCCGAGTCCGCCGGCTTGTGCACCGTAAAGCGGAAGGCCGTCTGTCAGCACGAGCGTGTAGCGCCCCCGCAGCCCGTGCACGCGCACGTTGGCACCACCTAACGCCGCCGATGTCGTTTGCACGCGGAGCCCGGACGTCTCGTTCAGCATCATCGTGATGTCGCCCGGCGTCATGGCGACCTTTTCCGCCACCTCTTCGTCGTCGATGACTTCCACGCGTAATGGCGTGTCCTCTACTCGCCGTTCGCCGCGCGTCGCGGCGACCACCATGCGCTGGAGTTCCGCCGCGGCTCGCGAGAGCTCTACGACCACAAGCGTGTCTTGACCTGCCTTCAGAGTGATCGAGACTGTGTCGGGGACGAAACCGAGGCGCGCGACGGAGACAGCGTATCTGCCAGCTCGCATCTGAAACACGGCGATGCCGAGCGTGTCCGTGCTCCTCGTTACAGCTCCCACGCGAACGGCGGCGCCGACAACGCCTTGCGAGTCCGCGGTTACGCGGACGCGCATCGTGGCCGTTGACTCCTGCGCGCCCGCCTCCGTGACGGCGAGCAGGCCTGCCACGACGATCGCGACCCTGGCATACGCGGCTATGGCCCGCATAACGAGAGCCCACGGGGTCTGCAGCATTGGTCAGCCTCAAGCTGGAACGCGAGACATTCAGAAGCCAGATGCGTCTGGCGGATGCAATCCGCGCGCCGTAGAGTGCTTCACGCATGAAACGGACACTCGGCATCGCACTGGCGCTATTGCTGGTCGTCGTGACCGCGAAGGCGGCACACGACTTGTTTCTCAGGCCGTCCGCCTTCTTCCTGGCCCTCAACTCTGCGTCGCACGCCTACATCGTGAACGGCACCTTCACGCGCAGCGAGAACTCGATCACCTGGGACCGAGTGAGCGATGTCAGCGGCAATCGCGCCTGCGCTGATCCGCGATTGCATCGTTAGGCCTCCGTTGGAGTACTGTGTGCGTTGCGAAGCGACGCAACTGTACCTCGGGCTTGCTTGATGCACGCCTCGGCGAGCGTCGCGAGTTGCGCGTCAGAAAGACTGCCGACCATGGCGTGCAGAAGCCCTGGCTCGCGCCACGCAACAACATGGTAACCAGCGCGGGTGAGTCGCTCGAACTGTGGCCGCGCGCCGCCGCTCGGCGGCTGGAAGTCGTCATCTGCGATGGGCATCACGAAGTACGTAACTGCGACGCCATTCAGCTCGTACTGCACGGCAGCACCTCGCCGCCCATCCATCGTGCGTAGGCGGGCACCCAGCAGCCGCGCGTTAGGCAGCGCCGGTAGCATCATCGCGAAGTCCACTTGTCCAGCAAGCCAGCGCCCGACAACTACAGGATCCGTGGACACGATCTGCGCATCCCCTAACGCGCGCGCGTGGTCCTCGGCGAGCGCTGACATGGGATCGACAGTTCCGTGGCGCAAGACGTGATCGACGGCGAGCGTTCCCCCAAGAAGGACCATGAGCCCCACCGCAGCGATGAGCCAAGAGACTGGCACGAGACGGCGTGACGGCGCCTGCATCCCCGCACGGGCCCGTGCGACAGCCGTGAATAATCGGTGTCGCACATCGGCTGGCGCCTGTTCTTTCAGGGCCGACCCGCGAACGACGTCACCCTGCTGGCGCATCTCGCGCAGGAACTGTTGACACGCTTCACAGTGGGCGAGATGTTCCTGCGCCTCGATCACTTTCGGCGACGTAGCTCTTGGACCGCCGTCAGGCCACAATAGGCGCCTAACGCGGCCACATGGAATGCTCACGCTACTCATGTCTGCTCCGCAGGCTTGCATCCGGCATCCGCTGTTCGAGCACGCCGCGTAGGGCGCGACGCGCACGAAAGAGACGCGAGGCGACGGTTCCCTCAGGAATGCCGAGCATCTCGGCAACCTCGCGCTGCCTGAAACCCTCCACGTCGCTCAACCAGATCACCGGGCGCACGTCCTCATCGAGCGTGTCGAGCGCGGCCGTCAGCCGTTGCTTGATCATGACCGCGTCCGCGTACTCGTCAGGCACGATGCCGTGTTTCCATGCAGCGAGTGCTTGCAGCAGGTCCTCGGCGTCCGCCGAGCGGCCCGCGCAGAATCGCAGCGCGCTCGAGTAGAGTGCGTCGAGATGCTCACTCAGCAGCTCCTCGAATTCCCGCGGCGCGCTTGGCTTCGTTGACGTGCGAAAGTCCCGCATCTTCAGTGTGTGGACACCGCGGGGGGCCGCTTTCTTCCCGCACGAGCCCGGTGAGTCCAGCCACTGGCTGGGCTTGGGTCCGCAGCACCCGTGGCTTTCCCTTGACTCTATACCTTAGTGCAAGGTGTAATCTTGGAGTCACCATGGACACGGTTGCTTCAACCGCGCTGCGAATCGGCCACGTAGCCGAGCGTGCCAACGTGAACGTGCAGACGCTGCGCTACTACGAGCGCCGCCGGCTGCTTCCGCCTCCGCGGCGGCGCCCGTCGGGCTACCGCGAGTACCCAGACGACACAGTGCGCTTAGTCCGATTCATCAAGCGTGCCCAAGAGCTGGGGTTCATGCTGCGAGATGTTCAGGAGCTCATCGAGCTGCGCGAGCAACGCACCAAGACCCGTGCGCAAGCGCGCGCGCTGGCTGTTGCAAAGGTGAGCGATATCGCGGCTCGGATTCGTCACCTCAACGCCATGCGCCGGGCCTTGGACGAACTGGTGAACGCCTGCAGTTGCGAAGGCTCTGCGTGCGCGTGCCCGATCATTGAGGCGCTGGAGGACAGCAGTGGCGCCTAACGAACACCTCGATCCTGACCGTCTATTCTTCGGAGGCATCAACCATGTGCACTGAGCCCTGCTGCTGCGATTGCCCAAACTGCTCCTGCGAGTGTGCACCCGGCACGGCGTGCTGCGGGAACTGTTGCGGTTGCTGTAAAGCCTAACGCGTTGCGAGGCGCGGGGGCGCCGCAGCCCCTGGTGGCTTATCTCGCGCTCTTCAGTACGGAACCGCTATCGTGACCACGCTGCTCGGCTGAGCCACCAAGTCGATAACGCCGGTCGCACTTACCGCGATGTTTGCAAGGGACTCCCATCGCACCTGACCGTATGACGCTTCTCCGGTAGCTTGGCCGCTTGCCTGCGCGCCATTGAGCCTAACGCGGAGCAACTGACTCTTTGGTTCATTGTTCACGGCCACCAGGACGATGCTTCGTCTCGAGGCATCCCGAAACGCGCTCACAATCACGCGCGGCCGGTTACTGGTTGCTCCGATGCGCTGCGCCCCCGGTTTGATCCAGCGAGCATAGTGCCCCACCGCGTAGCCCATGCCCGTGATGAGGATCCTTCCCGTCACCAGGTCCACGAGTACCATGCCGCTCTGCGCACTTAAAAAGGGCACGTTCCGCCCAGCGAAGTGTTCGGCGTGGGATTGCGAATCCCAGATGGTGACCATGCCGAAGTACGCCGATGCCTCGGCGAACTCGAAATTGTCGTGAATGTGGATCGCGCGAGCCAACACGTTCTCGACGGCGTCGAAGCCATAGTCGTTGTTACCCGGTCCTTGCGTCACCTCAGTCAACCAAACGGGCACGCCGTACTGCCGCGAGAGAGCCCTCAGCTGCTCCAGCTCTTGCCGCGCCGCGCGATCAGGCGTGCCGCTCCCGGATGCCGTGAGTATCGTCCTGGGGCTCGTATAGACCGCACCGTACGGGTATGGGTGGTAGCCAATCACTCCCACGTATGGTCGAGCCGCGGGGTCAGCCAGGATCGCCTGCGCCACGGCAATCGTGCGGCCGACCGTTTCTTCGTTAGGCACGATGAACTTCACGTTTGCGAAGCCGGCGGCCCGAAGCCGGCCGCCGATTCGTTTCACGAGATCGACGACTTCTTGCGTCGAGGACGTTCGTAGCTCGGTATTGCCGCTGGTCGGCTCGTTGACCAGGTGTAGCAACCGAGGCGTTAGGCCGTAGGAATCGCGCCAATGTTGCAGAATGGCGAGTACGTATTCGGCGGACTCATCGAGGTATTGCGAGTAGCTGACCGAGCGCGTCGACTGCAGCCATGAGACCGGGCCACGCAGGTCGATGAACTGACCGAGTGCGAAATCCCTGAAGCCATACGCCATCGCCGGCACGACGATCTTGTCGCGCAAAATGTCCGAGTCAGTGAAGTTGAAACCGGACGGATTGATGACGAACGGATCCCCGTTGTCATTGCCGCGTTGGTTGAAACGATCTGACGCATTCGCTGGCGTCTCCTGGATACCGATGTTGAGCGTGCCGAGCGTAATCCCTATATCGCTATAGGCGGCCTTGATGGCCGCCGGGCGAAGCGGACCCAAATAGTCGCGGCTTCCATATACGAGGGTGAGCGTTGTTCCACCGAACCCATCAACGCTCTGAAATGAAGTCGTATTGTCCACGGTGATAACCGCGGTGTCCGCGACTGCCGGTAGCGGGGGGCCTCCTCCCGGCGGGTTTGGTGGCGGGACCCCAACGCCACTGTCGCTGGCACCGCACGCCGCAGCGACCGCCGCGAGGCACAGCGGACGCGCTAGTGCCGTCGGTACTCGATGTAGTAATTCAGCGCTCATGAATGCTGAGAGGTTAGTCGTTCATGTCTGCCGTGCTAGTCAATTGATCAAGCGCGACGCCGGTCGTGCTAATTACCTGACACCCTGAATTGGCCTAGACGGTCCCCGAACGATGGAGCAGGCTTGGACGCTATATCGGACACCGGAGATCCGGCCTGGCCCGACGTCGCCGACGGCCACCCTGCGATCATCGGTCGCACAGGAAGCGACCTCGGGAGCGACCCGCTGACTGGCGGGAGGCGCGGCCCAGCGGTACCCTGCGCCGCTATGTTCTAGCCACCATTGTCCTCCGGTAGCCACTTCTTATGAAACGGGCTTCTCTTCTCGCGCTGGTGTTGCTTCTCGCCGTTGCAGGTACGCTCGCGGCGCACGATCTGTTTATCAAGCCTGCGAGCTTCTTCCTCGCGCCAAATACGTCCTCGCAGGCGTACATCGTCAACGGCACCTTCACGCGTAGCGAGAACGCCGTCGCTTACGATCGCGTGCGCGACCTGAGCGTCGTAGGCCCGCCAGGTCACGCGCATCCCGACGCAGCCGTATGGTCCGCCACGGGCGACACGAGTGTGCTGCGTTTTACGACCGGCGCTGCCGGCACTTACGTGTTAGGCGCCTCCACGCTTCCGCGCACCCTCAAGCTCGAGGGAAAAGACTTCAACGCGTATTTGAAGAGCGACGGCGTCCCCGATGTCCTCGCCGCGCGCACGAAAGACGGCGAGCTTGGGAAGCCGGCGCGCGAACGCTATCACAAGCACGTGAAGACTCTCGTGCAAGTGGGCGATACCCGTTCGGAGCACTACGAGACGGCGCTAGGTTATCCCGCCGAGCTGGTGCCACTGGACAATCCGTATGCTCTCAAGCGTGGAGCGACGCTGCGACTCAAGGCCCTCGTCGATGGACAGCCGGTGGCCAATCAGTACATCGTGACCGGCGGCCGCACCAGAGCGGGAGGGCGTCTGACGTCTGCGGGGCTGCGCACGGACGCGGAAGGGATCGTGCGCGTGCCGCTCACTGCCACGGGGCAATGGTACGTGAAGTTCATCCACATGACCAAAGCGTCAGGGGATACGGCGGTCGATTACGAGTCGAAGTGGGCTTCGCTCACCTTTGAGGTTCGTTGACGCGGGGCAACGCGCAGCTCGCGCCGGTGCGTCTTTACTGCGCGTAAAATCATGCGTTACGTTTCCTTGTCTCGCGCGCATGCCATATGAGCAGAGCCAAAAGATCAACCCGGCGCGCGCCGGAAAGACCGCGCCTACAGGACACCGTCCGCCTTTCAGCCGACGGGCTGGCCAAGGTGCTCGGCGACCTTGAAGCACGCATAATGCGGGCGGTGTGGAGCTTGGACGCTCCGGCATCGGCGCGGACCGTTCACGAGCGGGTGGCTCGCGAGCACGATGTGGCGCTGCTGACAGTGATAACGGTGCTCAACAAGTTGGTAGCGAAGACGCTCCTGAGCCGGGCAAAGCGTGACGATGTCTACCATTACGAAGCGCGACTCACGGAAAGCGAATTCCGCGCCCTCGCATCGCAGCGAGTGGTGCAAGGTATCCTGTCGCTCGGGCCGCAGGCCGTCGCGGCTTCGTTGGTGGACGCGCTCGCCGAGCACGACCGGGCGCAGCTCACAGAGCTCGGGCGCATGATTCGGCGCAAGCTGAAAGAGCAGGAAGGCTCGTGAGCGTGACAGCCGCACACGGCCTAACGAACGCCACCGACGCGCAGGCGCGGCACCGCGTCACGCTCGTAGTGATCGGGCTGCTGCTGATTCTCGGGACCAGCCCCGTGTACGTGCACCACATTTTCTCGTTAGGTAATACGCAGCTGCTTGCCGGCATCGATCACCTGGGAGCGCTGTGCCTAACGGCGATGCATCTGCTGCTGCAGCCAGTGCATAACACCTTCCACATCGTGATCCTCGCCGGGGTCGCATACGCCGCCTGGGATCGCGCGCGGGCATGGCAGCTGTTACGTCGCACACTCGCACTACTGGATCAACGTGCGCCCGCGTTCAACGACCCGTTCTGGCGCGCGTGCACCGCGGCGCAGGTGGATCCAGCGCGGGTGCGCATCGTCGCCGGGCTGCCGAACCCGGCGTTCACCGTCGGGCTGTTCGCCCCGCGCATGTATCTCGCGAAGGAACTCTGCCAGCGCCTCCCACGCGACCAGCTAGCCGCCGTGATCATGCATGAAGGGGCGCACGTTAGGCGCCGCGATCCGTTGCGACTCTTCCTGCTTCGTCTGCTCGCGTGCACCTTGTTTTGGATCCCCGCGCTGCGACGGCTCGAGGAAGACGTGCGCGACGAGGCGGAAGTGTTGGCTGACGATTTCGCCGCACGGGGGCAGCCGCTCGTACTCGCGTCTGCACTCCTGGCGCTCGCCGAATGGCGCAGAGCGCCAGCTACGCCGCCCCTGACCGTCGGATTTCAGCGTGATGACCTCCTGGAACGGCGTATTCGCCGGCTCGCGGGAGAGGAGCCGTCGGTGCGCAGTCACGTCACGCGCCGATCAATTGTCAGCGCGACGCTCGCGCTCAGCATCGTCTGGTCGTCGGGCATTTTGATGGCGCACCCCCTACCGAACGGAACGCACGCGACCGGAGTCGCACGTCATTGCGAGCACGACGGCCGATTCGCGCTCGGGCACTTGTTCTGTCTCGGATCGCCGTTCACTCAACTTCGTCATCATAACGAGTGCCCGCACCGGGTACACTGATTCGTTCTTCAAACACAACTCCCATGCGAAGTCAACGACTTTCACTCCTCGCCGGCATCGTCACGGCATTGCTCGCAATCGGTCCGCTACGCGCCACGGCCCAACGTACGTCGAGTGCCGACTCAGCGCGTGTCGTAGCGACTATCGAAGCGATGTTCACAGCAACTGAGCGCGGTGACATGGCGGCGCTCGATACGCTGTATGCGGGTGACAGCCTGACCATCGTCGAAGGTGCTGGGATCAACCGCAGCTGGGCCGACTACCGAGATCACCACCTCGGGCCCGAACTCAAGGAATTCAAGAACTTCCAGTTACGCCCCTTCGAGATCGAAGTACGCGTTACAGGTAGCACTGCTTGGGCGATGTTTCGTTACACGCTCAGAGCGACAATGGGCGAGCGCGCGCTGGATCTCGTTGGACGCGGTACGGCGATTCTAGAGCGCCGGGGCGACCGATGGGTGGTTCGACATAAGCAGACGGGTAATCGCCCGAGGCGCCCGACGGATCCGCCGACACCGTAGAGACCGCGATCACCGTTGCAACTTGTCGTCGCATCGAGGCATATTTTATGCGCGATAAAACTCGTTGGAAGTTCACTGCCGCTTGCGTTAACCCCGAGACTGCTCGCTTCGCACCACTCATGCTCACATCCATCGACTCCGTCCGCGTATTGGGCCGAACGCCGAGGACCGCCGCGTACGTCGCGGCGGGCGCCGTCTTGGCGATCCTCGTTCCAGGCGTGACGGCCGCGCAGACAGACTACTACAACACAGATTCGCGCCGGCCGATCACGATCGAGGACGCGTACGCCACTGAGCGCTACGCCTTTGAGCTCCAGCTCGCGCCGCTACGGCTTGAGCGCTTGCGCGGGGGCATTTATAGCTGGGGCCTGGAACCGGAACTCACGTATGGGATCTTGCCGCGCACGCACATAGAACTGGGCTTTCCGCTCGTCTACGCGGACCTTGGCGCGTCTCGCCGCCGCGTTGGGTTGGCGGGGATCGAGGCTTCGCTGCTGCACAATTTCAACGTGGAGACGCGCACACTCCCGGCGCTCGGCTTCGTGGCGGAAGTGCTCGCACCGGTCGGCGGCCTCGGCCCGGACAAGGCATATGCGTCTGCCAAAGCGATGGCAACGCGCACGTTAGGGTGGGCACGCTTCCACCTGAACGGCCAGTACACGCTTGGCGCCACACCGGCACCTAACGCGCAAGGGACATCGGGCAGCGGAGTTGGCGCGGTGGAACTTTCTCGCTGGCTCAGTGGCGTCGCGATCGACAAGACGTTCCCGCTAAGGGCAACGCTCATTACCGGCGAAGTGTTTGCGCGTCAGCCGATTCACAGCGACGAAGCCGTCGAATGGAATGCGGGCGCGGGCGTGCGCTATCAAGTGAATCAGTACTTCGCGCTCGACGCGGGCATCGGCAAGCGCCTGACGGGCGACGACCAGTCCTGGTTTTTCACGTTCGGCCTGGCGCGGGCCTTCGCCATTCGCGCGCTGATGCCGCGTTAGGCAATGTCAAACCCGACGGCTACCGGGGCCCGGAGGCTCCATATGTCACACCATACATTCCGTCGCGGCACGCTCGTTGTTGCCGCGCTCACAGCTGGTGTAAGTGTCTTCAGCCCAACGCGCGCCGCGGGGCAGTGGTCGACGGCCTATGAGCAGTTCTATCTGCCGGGCAAGTTCAACTGGCAGTTCCGTCACAACTACCCGGCGGCCGATCGGCTGTTTAACGCGTTCGACTTCGGTCATGCGATCCTGTACGAAACGCTCTGGACCAACTTCGACGGCTCGGTCGGCGAGCTCGAGGAGGGCTGGTACAATCGCCTAACGAAGGAAATCCTGGTGCACCCACCGCGGGTGCCGCTGGAAGAAGCCGCCATCGAGATCGAGTATGCTAAGCTCGCTCCCGAGGCGAAGCTCATGTTCGATTGGGCGCATCTCTTCCACCGGCAGGTCTACGACGTATGGGCAGACGAGCGGATCCCGCCTAACGAGAGGGACGCGAAGGTCGCGGAGCTGCTCCGCTACTACAAATCGCGCCCCGACATCGCGTTCAGCGCCAAGCCCAAGAGCATGGTGCTCATGCAGGAACAGCCATACTCGCTCGCCTTCCGCAAGAACTATCCGAAATTCAACGGTCTGATTTGGGCCTACCATTGGTTGCAGATCGGCCTTTACGAGCCGCTGGTCGTCGGACGGAACGTCGACGAGAGGCAGGCGGGCGTGCGTGCCGCGGTCTCACGCTTTTGGCAGATGCTGCAGGACCCTCCGCGCACCATGCCCTACGTCATGCCGATGACTGCGGCGGTCGCGCCGGAATTCGCGAAGCGGTACCCAGAGGCAGCGATCATTTTCGACAACCTGCACTCCATGCACGACGTCGTCTCCGACATCCTCGCCAATCCGAGCGTGCCGCGCGATCGCAAACGCGCCGAGCTCATGGTCGCCGCACGGCGCTATCGCGATGACACGTCATTTGTGATGACTGAACAAGCGTGGCGCACGATGGCCGAGCATATGGGTGTGGAAAACATGGGCGGGCTCGCTACCGGCGTGCTCTCGCCGCTGCCGAAACCGACGGTGACCTATGGCGCCGTCATGACGCACGACGAGCGAACGGGGGAGATGACGGGTTTCAAGTACGGCCAGGCGACCGGAGGCGAACACGCGCAGATGCAGCACGGCGCTACCCCGGCCGATTCCGCGCGCCGCGGTGCAATGGACCATGCGCGTATGGGGCACGACTCGGCTGGCCGGCAACGCGATACGGCAGCCGTTAGGCACGAAGGGCACCAAATGCCCGACAGCACGCGACGCGCGGCTCCCGACTCCAGCGCTAAACACATGGAGCAGATGATGCAGCTGCACATGCGCATGATGTCGGATCCGGTCATCCGGGAAAGGATGATGGCGGATACGACGATGCGCCGGATGATGGAGAGTACGATGCTGCAGATGCCCGCCGAGCATCGCGGGCATATGGAGTCGATGATGCGGGAGGCAGCGCCACGTGCCGCCCCCGCTGCCAAGCCGTCGGTCAAGGCCCCCGCCAAACGCAAGCCCGCGGCAACGAAGGCGCCTAACGCGGCCCCCAAGAAACCGGCGGCGAAAAAGGACTCCATGCCCGGCATGGACCATAGCAAGATGGCCCCCAAGAAAAAGCCCTGAACGGAGGACCTGATTGGCTGACCACGTACATGCCGAGCGCGCGGCCGAGGCGCGGCCGCATCCGGCACCGACGCTTACGCCCGGGCCGGAACACCGTGACGTAGGGATCAAAGAGCGGCTCGCATTGAACGAGCTCGAATATCGCATCGCTCCCGTGGCGAACAGGCTGCCGTACATGTTAGGCGGCCTGACGTTCGTCGGAATCATCACGCTCATTTTCACCGGCGTTTTGATGGATCAGTTTTACAATCCGACGCCGGTGGGTGCGCACGATAGCGTCGTGTACATCATGTCGCGTGTGCCAATGGGGAATTGGCTCCGCGGCCTGCACTACTGGGCTGCCACGATTGTGCTTGTGAGCGTGGTGCTCCACCTGGTCTATGTCTTCTGGCGGCGCAGCTATTTGCGGCCGCGCGAAGTCACGTGGTGGGCGGGCGTCGCCCTTTTTCTCACGATCTTTGCCCTCGCATTCACCGGTTCGGTGTTGCGCGCCGATCAGGAAGGGAGTGAGGCGCTGGCACATGCCGTGGCGGGCGCGCAGCTCGTCGGCGCGTTAGGCACGCCGCTCACACCGGCGTTCACGCGCAGTGCTCCGTTGTTGGCGCGACTTCACAACGCGCACGTGAGTCTCCTCCCTATCGTTCTTCTCGCGCTGGTCGGACTGCACTTCTGGCTGATCCGCTACCTGGGCATCCACGCCCACGAGCCAAAGACGGTGCCGTTCACAAACCACCTGCGGCGCCTAACGGGTTTTGGGCTGCTTTTGTTCGCGATCCTGGGTACGCTCGCGGCGATCGTGCCGCCTGGTATCGGCTTCCCAGGGATCGAAGGCGTGGAGGTAACCAAGCCCTTCTGGCCCTTTCTCTGGATTTATGCGGTAGAGAACACGTTGGGGATCTGGGGAATGATCTTGGCTCCACTGGTGCTATTCGGCTTCTTGTTCATCGTTCCGTTGCTCGATCGAAGCTACGACGAGTCGCGCCGTCCGCGCTGGTTAGTGACGCTCGCGGGCTTGCTACTCGTGCTCTACGTCGGCGGCATCGTCTACGGCGTATTTGCACCGCAAATGCAACACATCGGCATGTGAGGAGCACACCATGAGGCGCTCGACATTCACGCTCGCTTTGCTCGCCGGCATCAGTGCCCTTGCCTACGCGCACCCGAAAGGGACGATCCGACTCGCGCGCAAAGAAGTAAGTGTTGGCGGTGAGCTGGTGGTCACCGGCGCGCAGCTCTCGAAGAACGAGACGCTGCGGCTGCAGCTACGCGGCACGCTCGAGACCTTTCCACTCGCCGAAGTGCGAACGGATGCGTCGGGAACGTTCCGGGCCCGGTTCGCATTGCCCGTGGAGGCCCGCCTAGGGAATTACACGGTGGTCGTGGTAGCACCCGATGGAGATGTTGCCGCGCAGACCGAGTTGCTCGTGATCGCAGCGGCTGCACCCGTCGCGGCAGACAGTGGCGCAGCGGAGCACCCGGCTGGGCACGCGATGCCGAACACGTCGCCAGCGGCTACCGACATACCGCACGCCTCCGCGGAAATGATGGAGGTGCCAGTGGCCACGACGGGGAGTGAGTGGGCGGTGATACTGACGATCATCGTGGCCAGCGTGGCTGGCGGAGCGGCGCTGTTGTTTAGGGCCCTGCGTAGCCCGTCGTAGCAAAGCGCGTTAGGCTGCGGCCGGCACTGGCCAGGCGCCGTGCAGATACCCTACCCACAGATCCCGCCCGAGATTGTACGCATCGGGCCCGTTGCGATCCGGTGGTACGGGATCATGTATGTCGTCGGCTACGTGGTAGGTTACCGCGTCGCACGCGGACGCATCACGCGCGGCCTCGTATCGTTGGACAAGGCCGGTCTCGACAGCCTGGTAGGTTATCTCGTCGTCGGAATGCTGGTGGGGGCGCGTTTGACCTACGCGCTCGTTTACGACCGCACTCATTATCTGAACGCGCCACTCGACATTCTCAAGATCTGGCGCGGAGGGCTCTCATTCCACGGAGCCGTGGTTGGTATGACGCTGGCGAGCGCCTTGTTCGCGCGCGTTAGGCGCATCCAGTTCTGGAGCGTGGCCGATACGCTCGCCCTCGCAGGAACGCCTGGGCTGTTCTTCGGCCGGATCGGCAATTTCATCAACGCCGAGCTATATGGGCGTCCAAGCGGCGTGCCGTGGGCGATGATCTTCCCGACCGATCCGCTGCGACTCTCTCGCCATCCGTCTCAGCTGTACGAGGCGTTCGCTGAGGGGATTCTTCTCTTCTTTACACTCCGCTGGATCGAGCGGCGCGGCGTGCGTTGCGGGTGGTACCGTCCGGGGCTACTCACGGGCGCCTTTCTCGTCGGCTACGGCGCGATTCGGTTTCTACTGGAATTCACGCGGCAGCCCGACGCACAGCTCGGCCTCGTGCTGGGACGGTTCAGCATGGGGCAGCTTTTGAGCACGATCATGATGCTGGCGGGAGCTGTCGTCTTCGTGACAACGCGCGTGCGCTGGTACCGGCAACCTCCAACCGCCTAACGCCGCTCCATGCTGCGCTCATCCGCAGGCCCCTTCGGAGGCCGCATCCTAACGCCGCCCCGAGGTTGCGCGGGGAATGACGGAGTTGGCTGCATGGGGAAGGACTCAAAACTGAGAGAATGTGATGCGGGAACGCACCATCGTTTCGGCAGCGAGCCGGATAGCGGCCGCCCGCTGCAGCCTCGCCGACGAGCAGCGCTGTGCCTTAGTTGTTTTACCCAGCGTAAAATAAGCTCCGTCGCGTCCGACACGTATCAGTCACGAGGCAGCCGCTCCCATAACGCTGTCTTGGCCATATCTCGCGATTGACTTTGTCCTCCTGCGACGATTTGATAGTGCGTAAAGTGGGATTCCAGCGAGAGGTTGCGATCCTGATGAGCGCGCGCACGTGGCCAGTCACTCCGAGATTTTGCGCACGAGCATGCAGTTAACGCCGCTGCACAGCGCCGAGGAGCTGCGCCAGATCTCGAACCTCGCGCACGGCATCGAAGGAATCGTGCTCGGATTGGCAGCGCTCATCGCGATCGTGCAGGCGACGGGACGTCTCAACACAGGGCGGGCTCGATATCTCTGGCCTGCCTTGATCCTTTTGGCTGGTGCGGGGCTGCTGTTCTACCTCGTCGTTCCACATCACGGGCTCGCTCGTGCGCGCGCGCAGTGGGAGTTCGTGTTTGGCGATCCGCAACAACGCCAGCACCTCGTCATCGCAGCTCTCATCATTCTCGCCGGCCTGGCCGAGGTGCTGGCGCGATCCGGACGGCTCGAAGCGCATGTCGGATCGCTCGTGTGGCCTGCGGTACTCCTTATAGTCGGCGTCCTGTTCGTCATCCATCAGCAGCACGGGACGAGCGCAGCGGTCATGCGGGCGATGCTCGTTCATCGTTGGCTTGGTTCATTGCTTGTTGCCGCTGGAGCGTTAGCGGGCATCGATGCCATGCGCTCACGACGAGGGGGTGCGATGACGGCCGGCTGGGCCGTGATGCTCCTCTTGGCTTCGCTGCTGTTGATCGTGTATCGCGAGCCTGAAGGCGCGTACCATGGCGCGATGCCAACTCGCGGTTCAGGGCCCACACGGGCGCAGGTGAGCAACGATGAACTGCACGAGATGAGATGACCGCGCATCACAAGCACGCGAATCACGGTCACGCTGAGCACGCGATGCCGGCAGCCGAAGCTCATGACCCACGGGCGCACGACAAGCATGCTGGCCACAGTGTCGCGATGTTCCGCGACAAGTTCTGGATCACGTTCTTGCTGACGCTTCCCACGCTAGTGTGGGGGCACATGGCGCAGAACCTCCTCGGATATCACGCGCCAATGTTCCCGGGGGCGCGCTGGATTCCGGCGGTCTTCGGTACGGCGGTCTACTTCTACGGCGGGTGGCCGTTCATTCAGGGTGCGTGGCGCGAGCTCAAGGATCGTTTGCCGGGGATGATGACGCTGATCGCGCTCGCGATCTCGGTCGCCTTTGTTTTCAGCGCTGCCGTCACGTTAGGCTACCCCGGGATGCCGTTGTGGGAGGAACTCGCCACGCTCGTGACGATCATGCTCCTGGGCCATTGGCTGGAGATGCGCTCGATCTCACAGGCGCAGGGTGCCCTCGGCGAGCTGGCGAAGCTATTGCCTAACACGGCGACGCGCGTGATTGGAGGCGTCGACGGCCAGCAGACGGAGGACGTGCCGATCGGCGAGGTTCGTGAAGGCGACGTGTTGCTGATGCGTCCTGGCCAGAGCGTGCCGGCCGACGGCGTCGTGCGTGCCGGCGACAGCCCGGTCAACGAATCGGCGGTTACCGGCGAGTCGCGCCCGGTGGACAAACACATCGGCGACAAAGTCATCGCCGGCACCGTGAACGGCTCCGGCTCACTGAGGATCGAGGTCACCGGCACGGGAGAGCGAACGGCACTTGCCGGGATCATGCGGCTGGTCGAACAAGCCCAGACGTCGCGCTCGCGCGCGCAGGCGCTGGCGGACCGCTGGGCGTTCTGGCTCACGCTCATCGCGTTAGGCGCCGGCGCGATCACGGTCACAGGATGGCTCATCGCCGATGCGACCGCTGCGTACGCCGTCGAGCGGCTGGTGACCGTGCTCGTGATCGCATGCCCGCATGCGCTGGGGCTCGCGATCCCACTGGTGATCGCTATATCGACTACGTTGGGTGCACGCAGCGGTTTGTTGGTGCGCGACCGGCGCGGGCTCGAGGAAGCGCGCAACGTGAACGCAGTCGTCTTTGACAAGACGGGAACGCTCACGCGCGGGGAATTCGGTGTGGTTGAGATAACGCCTATCGGGCGCCTGAGCGCGGACGACGTTCTCCGACTCGCTGCCGCCGTCGAAGCAGACTCGGAGCACCCCATCGCGCAGGGCGTGCTGCGCACGGCGAAGGAGCGCTTGGGCGATCACGCAGTTGCGCACGCGCAGGCGTTCGAAGCGCTTGCCGGTCGCGGCGTTAAAGCGCGCGTTGACGGGAGAACCTTTTATGTCGGCGGCCCTGCATTGCTGCGCGGGTGGAAGGACGTGGAGCCACCGCCCGCGCTGCGCGCCGCCGACGACGAGGCGGGGCGCAAAGGTCAAACGTCAGTGTTCCTCGTCGAGGAAAAAGGGGACAGCAGCCACGAGGTCGTCGCCGCACTGGCCGTTGCCGACGTGATCCGGCCGGAGTCGCGTGAGGCCATCGACGCGCTGCATCGCGCGAAGATCGAGGTTGTCATGATCACAGGCGACGCCCAGCCCGTCGCCGAAACGGTCGCCGCCGCGCTGGGGATCGACACGGTCTTCGCCGAAGTCTTGCCCGAGCAAAAGGCGAGCAAGATCGAAGAGCTGCAGCGCTCTGGGAAACGCGTGGCGATGGTAGGCGACGGCGTAAATGACGCGCCGGCCCTCGTTACGGCCGACGTGGGCGTGGCTATCGGCGCCGGGACGGATGTGGCGGTCGAGGCTGGAGACGTCGTCCTCGTGCGCAGCGATCCGCGCGACGTGCCGCGGATCATCGCCCTCTCGCGTGCAACATACCGGAAAATGGTGCAGAATCTGTGGTGGGCGGCGGGCTACAATATCGTCGCGATTCCGCTCGCGGCTGGTGTGCTGGCGCCGTTAGGCTTCGTGCTGTCGCCGGCGATCGGCGCGGTCCTCATGTCGCTCAGCACGATCGTTGTGGCAGTCAACGCGCAGCTGTTGCGGCGCGCGCAGCTCAGCTGAAGCGTCATGCATTTCTTTATCCTTGCGAGGAACTGACCAGTGACTACGACGACGCGGGTTCCACGGCTAAACGTTAGGCGCTTCATGCGCGGTGCATGTTTCGCGGGCGCGTTTGTCTTGCTCAGCGCGCTGTCGCTGTTCGCGCATGACTTCTGGATCGTGCCGAACGCTTTTGTCATCACCCCTGGCGGGACTATCGAGATTCGCGGCCAGACCGGGACCAAGTTCCCCACCAGCGTCAGCGCTGTGGCGCCGGAGCGCGTTGCCGAGGCACGGCTCGTCGGCGCGTCGGATGACGAGCGAATCAGCGATCTTTCAGTCAAGGACTCGTCGCTGATCTTGCGGCACAAGCCGTCGACGCCGGGCCAGCGCATCGTCGCGGTGGCGCTGGTTGCTCGTAGCAGCCGCACGACGCCGGCGAACCTCAAGCGCTACATCGCCCTCGAGGGCAACCGTGAGCTGGCCGAGCGTTACGAGCGTGAGGGGGCGTATCCGAAAAGCGACAGCCTAACGCAGCGTGCCGCGAAGTATGCCAAGACGATCGTAGAAATTGGTCGCGGCGGCCCGCGCGCGTTCTCCAAGACAGTGGGGCACGCGCTCGAGTTCGTGCCTGTGAACGACCCGTCGGCGCTGCGGGCGGGTGATTCACTGGCCGTGCGTCTCTTGTTCCGCGGACAGCCGGTCGCCGGGGCGCACCTGCACGCCGGCGCGGCAGCGCCGCCTAACGCGATGCAGGATGGTGGAGCGGCGGAACAAGACCTCTCCGTTGTTACCGGCGCCGATGGCGTCGCGAAGATCCCGCTGGCCCGCGCCGGGCTGTGGAACGTACGCACTTTGCACGCCGCGCCGATGGTCGGGTCCGCCGAGTGGGAAGTGGCCTTCGCGACGTTGGTGTTCGAAGTAAACGCGCGCAACGGCGGCCAGATTGAATCCCGCGGCGAGGTGGCGCTCGCCGCTAGCGACTCGAGCGACGTGGCAGCGGTCGTCGTCGCGTACCACGCGGCCATGGTCGCGGGCGATAGCGCGGCCGCGCTGGCTCTTCTTGCGTCCGATGCGATCATCCTCGAGAGCGGCGGCGTCGAGACGCGCGAGGAGTATCGCTCACACCACTTGCCGGGCGATATCGGTTTTGCGCGAGGGATCAAGAGTGAGCGTGGTCCAGTGCGTGTCGTCGTTCACGGCGATATCGCGTGGGCGACGTCGACGAGCACGACCCAGGGCGAGTACCGCGGACGGCAGATCAACTCGTCAGGCGCCGAGCTGATGGTGCTCTCGCGCACGCCCAACGGGTGGAAGATCCGCGCGATTCACTGGTCCTCACGCGCTCGGCGCCAATGAGCCATCAATCTCGGCGTGTAATCCTGAGGTCGATCCTAACGAGCAAAAAACGTGCTCCTCACCGACAGATCCCACGTCTGAACAACAACCGGTTCACGAACAGTCAAGCGAATGGGACAATGCGCGACTTCCGGATGCGTCGGTCGCGCGTGAGCAGAGGAACCGAGTGCACCACACTGGTTGCGGCAATCAGCTCATCGGCTGGATCGCCCTTGAAATCGAGGCGGGTGGACTGAACACTGACGGAGAGATCGATAGGCCAAACGTGCAGCCCGGAGAGGACCCGCACCACGGCACCGGCTTCGAGATCGATGCTGAGTCGCCCGAGCTGAACCAGCTTTGCCAACTCCCACAGGACAATACCAGAGACGCTCCAAGCATTAGCGGCCAGGATCCGTCGCTCCTTGGCGCTGACGCTCCCGGCGAGCGCGAACACGAGGATGTGCGTGTCCAGGTTAATCACCAGCGTTCCAGCGCTCCCCGGTACTTGTAATATCGCCTTTGATTGTGATGCGCTCTCGGAGAACGCCGACGAGGTCAGCGGACGCCTGTTGGAAAGGGAGGACCTTCGCTACCGGCTTGCCGTGCTTCGTGACGATGATGCCCTCTGGTCCGAGACGGTCGAGAAGCGAGAGGCACTCTTCCTTGAACTTCGCTGCCGCGATTTTCTTCATGACCAGAATATATAACCGGTCGTATTTTATGTCCACTAATGCTCAGTCGCTGAAAGGACCTCGTCGGCTAACGGCGTGCGACGCGCTCTAATGGGCCGCCCGACGGGCGTTTCTAGCCCGTCGTAAAGGACCGCACGAGGAGTATCCGTGGCGACGTAGCGGAACGATCCACGGCGCGCGCGTGTCCAGTCACCGTCAACCTGCGCGTTCGAGCACAATTAGCGTCAGGCAAGAACCGTCGCTAATCGCACGAAATAGATCGTCAACCCGAGTAGTGCGAGCCCGCTGATAACCTCTATGCTTCGCCGGCCACGATCAATGCGTTCCAGCCACGTCCCGAGTCGTCCGGCGAAGATACCAAGTGCTAGAAACGGTAGCCCGCGTCCAATGCCGTAGGCGACCGAAAGGCTCATTCCGTAGACCGGACGCCCCATCGCGGCAGCGACGGTGAGAAGCAGAATGAGCGGTCCCGCAGACGTCGTAATCGTGGCGACGCTGTATAGAACGCCGTAGACAAACGCGCCCGCGACGCCACGTCGCTGCCGGATCACGGGATCAGGGATGCGACGTCTCACCGCAGGCGCAAATAACGTCGCCAGGCCCGCAATAAAAGTCAGCGCGGCGGCACCGAACGCGAAGCCGGCCTTCCACTGTGTCAGGAGGCGGCCGATCAGCGCCGCCGCCGTGCCGAGCACGCCTAACGTGAGGACCAGCCCAACGAAGAATGCCAGCGCAAGCGCGACACCGGGGCGCCGGCGCACCCCGTGCTGTGCTCGGTCAGTCGCCGTGCCGCCGTGTGATCCTATGTATCCAACGATCCCTACGCCCGCAGGGAGAGTGCACGGTCACGTGCTGGTCGAGAATACGCCACCGGCAATGGCGACGAGGATTGCCACCAGAGGATACTGCGCGACGGTGGCAGACAAGCCTGCGATGAAGTCAGAAGGATTCAACGGTCAATCGTGCGGGTGCATTCGATCGTTAGGGCTGCGCTTTTCAGTGTGCAGTCCTAAGCAGCGGCTCGCGTTTCACCGGGTTGAGGGTGGCCCGGTGACTCTCGTCTCATAGCCTGCACTCTGTAGTTGTTGCGCGATCGCGGCATCATCTAACCGCGCGGAGTCAAACAGCACCTCGATATGCTGGTCGCTCGCTTGCGCGCGAACCTGTCCGACGCCCTCCAGTCTTTTGAGCAAACGCTCCACACGCCTTTCACAGCTTTCACATGCGAGGCGCTGATCACCAATGACTTCAAGCGTCACAGACTTGAACATGATGCGCTACCTCTGCTACCGCGCTGAATGCTGGGGGACGGGCACCGGCGGGCTGGATCCTGCGAGAGGAAGCTTCTCGCGCTCTGCTTGTGCTTCGACTTCAGATGGACTCGGCGTCACATGCCCTACCGTTTTGATGGCTTCGAAGAAATATGCGCCGCGGCTCCACAGCGAATTAATGAAAATCGTCGTCACGCTCGCCGCCATCGCCACCATGCCCCATATCGGATGCACCAACCCGGTAGCGGCGAGCGGGATCCCAATACCATTGAAGGAGAACGCCAGTACGACATTTTGCACGATCTTGCGATAGCTATAGCGGCTGACCTCGTAGCCATCGAGCACCGCGCCGAGCCGCTGGTTCAGAATAATCACGTCCGCGGATTCGATCGCGATGTCAGCGCCGCTGCCGAAGGCGACACCGACATCGGCTTGCATCAGGGCTGGTGCGTCATTGATCCCATCGCCGATCATGGCTACGCGCGTGCCGCCCTCCTGCAACTCCCTAACTAGCGCTGCCTTCTCGGTCGGGAGCACGCGCGCATACACGGTCGCGATGCCAGCGGCGCGTGCGAAATACCGCGCCGCTTGCGCATTGTCTCCTGTGACGAGGCTCGTGCTCATTCCGAGAGTGTGCAGCCGGCGCACGGTATCTCGTGCGTCGGGCCGGAGCGCATCACCAAGTGCTAAAAGCCCGAGGAGTACGCCTTCTCGTGCAACTCCGATAACCGTTAGGCCCTCCGCTTCGAGCTCGTTGACGCGCGCCTCTTGCGCCCCGAGATCAACGCCTTGGCTGGCGAGAAACGCGTGGCTACCGACCAACAATTGCGCAGTGGCGAGGCGCGCGCGGACACCGCGACCAGCGACGGCCTCGAAGCCTTCCACGTTAGGCGGCGTGATGCCGCGTTTGAACGCCTCTTCCACTACGGCGCGGGCGAGTGGATGCTCGGAGAAGGCCTCGGCGGCGGCGGCGAGTAAGAGGACTTCTTGTTCAGGGGAGGCTGCTGCGACGATGTGGCGAATCGCGGGACGGCCTTCAGTGAGAGTCCCCGTCTTGTCGAAAACCACGCGCTTTACACGCCGCAAGGTTTGAAACGCTTCGCCTGTGCGCATTAGCACGCCCCGCTCGGCGGCATCGCCGGCTCCCCGTACGATCGAGAGCGGCGCCGAGATGCCCACGGCACATGGATAGCCCATAACTAACACGCTCAATCCCGCAAATACCGCTCGCTGCACGTCCGGAGAGGATCCGACGGCGAATGGAGCGAGAAGCCAGAACAGCGTCGCAGCGGCAGCGGTGAGAAGGACGAACGGTGTGTAGACGCGGAGCACTCGGTCGACCAGGTGCAAGAGGCCCGGCTTCAAGGCCCGTGCATCTTCAACACTGCGTACCACCTGTCTCAGGAAACTTTCGTCGCCAACCACAGTGGCACGCACGAGAAGTGTGCCATGACCGTTTAGAGAGCCACTCAACACGCCATCTCTCGCATGCTTTTCGTGCGGAATTGGCTCGCCGGTAACGAGTGACTCGTCCACATCCGATTCGCCAGATTCGACCACTCCGTCTACCGGAATGCGCTCACCGGGCCGGATTCGCACGAAGTCGCCGACGCGCACGCTTTCGAGCGGCACTGCTTCCTCGCGGCCATCCCTAACGACGTAAGCAACATCTGGCTCCAGGTCCAAGAGTTTCTTGACCGCTTGCGAGCTGCGCGTCTTCACGATTAGCGACAACCACTCTGAAAAGATGTGATACGTCAACACCATGACGGCGACTGCGAAAAATGCTTCAGTCGGATAGTTCGCAGGCCGGAATACAAGGCCGATCGCACCGCCCACCAACCCGGCAAAGGCTCCGAATTCGACGAGCACGTGCTGATTGAGAATGGCCCTGCGCAGAGCCGCACCGGCCATGTACGCGATGTGCCGACCGACGCCGAAAATGAGGAACGATGCGAGTGCTCCGGCAAGCCACGGGACGGTGCCGCCTAACGCGCCACTCAACTTGAGTATGTAAATGCCGGCGCCGAACGCTGCGAGAAGGCCAGCACCAGCAAGCGCTCGACGCAAACCATAACTTCGTAAGACCACGAATGAGAACGCGACCAGGCTCGCAATAGAAAACACGCAGAGGGCGAACCACGGGCTGCTCACTGGAAAGCCGACTAACCCCATTGCGGCGATGCTCATCGCAAGTGCAGTGAGGAATCGCGCGCGTTCCTGCACCAGCGCGCGCTCCTCTTCATCGAACGGGCGCAATTTGCGGGGGTCGGAAACGGTATAGCCGATGTCCTTCAGCGTCCGGAGCAAGTCTTCGGGTCGCGCCACATGCGGGTCGTACTCGATGAGCGCTTGTTCGTGCGTTAGGCTCACCGCAACTTTTTCGACCCCCGGAAGTCTGCTCAGCGCTCTCTCAATCGTGCCGGTGCACAGTGAACAGTGTAGGCCGCCGATTCGCGCGCGAATTCGCCGCTTATCTGGTAGTGCGGATGGCTCATCGCTCCAGATCTCGTCCGCAGGTTCAACCATCGTCGCCGTAGTCATGTCGCCACCTCAAGAGGCCTTGTCCGTCGTCGACTGACAGTGTAAACATTGGAGCGTACACCAATGTCAAGTGAGCAGCGGTTTCAATGCGAATCAAGGAGCTGGGTCAGCGCGCCGGCGTGACGCCGGACACGATCCGTTACTATGAGCGACTCGGGTTGCTGAGGCCTGCGGCGCGTGCCGCAAACGGCTATCGAGAATACGGCCCAGAAGCGCTTGATGATCTTCAGTTCGTCCACAAGGGACGGGCGCTCGGCCTGAAGCTGAGCGACATCCGCGAAGTCATAGAGATCGCGTCCGGTGGCCGGGCACCTTGTGAGCACGTGCGGACGGCGTTGGATTCACGGCTCGAAGAGGTCGAGAGTCGGCTGCGGGAGCTGAGGAGTTTGAGAGCCACGCTGCGCGCTGCCCTAGCTCGAATCGATCGCGGCGCCGCAAGCCTCCCTCAGTGCCGGTGTTCCGTAATTGAGGAGGCAACCTAGCCCTTCGTCGTCGCTTCCTCTGTTCCTCGCGAGTATCTATCAGGCGAAGCCGTGCTTAGTTCATACCGACATCAGGAGTTTCCGATGTCCGATGAATCCGTGCCCTCCACTCCGCGCCGTTTCAGCCGAACGTTCCTAGCCGGTGCAATTGGCGTTCTCGTCGCCGGAATCGTGGGATACAGCGCACTTCCACGCCGGTCCGGCGATGTGGTTGAGCGTCCCATGGTGAGTGTGTACGGGTCAGATAGTCTGGTCCTCGATGTTCGAGGGATGTTCTGCGAGAGCTGCGAGAGCACCATTCAGGCTATGCTGAAGCAAACTCCCGGAGTGGTCCACGCGAAGGCGAGCGTAAAGAGTGGCACGACTGTGGTGCAATACGACTCGACGCGCGTCTCGCCGCAGGCGATTGTCGACGTCATCACGCGACTGGGCTATATCGCCACAATCAGAAAAACGCCGCGATCAGCGAGCTAGCGCCACCTCAATAGAAGCCCGGCCGTACGGTAGGCCGCTTAGGGGCCGGTGGCTGTGAAGCGTAGCTAGACGTTGACAGCCCCTCGTGGTCGGCGCATGGTGCACGCTGTGCCTCGCTACAGCGGTGACTGTGCTGATCATGGTGCCACTCGCGGTGGATGAAGTCGTCGCGATGTCGCAATTCCTCGCCCAGTGTTATCGCAAGGGGAAGCCGTTCTGGCGCACGTTCTGGTTAGGTGGCGACAGCCCCGACGCCGCCGAGGACAAACGTGCCCAGGACTTCGGCTCCCCGCCGCGCGAGATGTTTCCGGCGATGCGATGATGTCCAGGCAACATCCGGTCATGCAGGCCCCTTTTACGCGCAAGCGCGCGCTCCTGATACTTCGCGGGAATGTCCAATCGGAATTCGCGACTGCTACGCATCTCCCTGGGCACTCCTAATCGGAGTTGGCTTCGGCCTTGCCCAGTTGGAACTGTTTGTGCTCGAAGCACATGACGGCGATATCGGGTTGGCGATTTCCACCACAGGGGCGACGCAGGACAACCCAACGGCTCCTGCCCACGACCCGTCGTCTCCCCACGTGTGTCACTGCGCGCACGCGCATGGACTAGTGCTTCTGACTGCGGGCCCGCCGTTGGCGGTCCCCGAGCACGTTGCTAACGTCACCCGGTAGCGAGCTCCAAGCTCGACTCCATCTCGTCTCCCCCGCTTTTCCGCCCACCAATCGCCTGATCTCACGGTGAAGTCGCGGCTGCCCAGTCAGCCGCCCATCCAACCCGGAGATCAGACATGCATGTGCGCCAGTTATATGGCGTCTTTGGCCTTGCGTTAGGCGCTTTCGCGGCCGCGCAGGGGCAAGCACAACCAATCACGCTTCGCGCCGCAATTGCGCGAGCGCTCACAACCCACCCCGACATTCGCCTAGCGGTGGCTGACGTAGGCGCTGCGAAGGGCGAGGTCACTACTGCGCGCGTTTGGCGCCGAATCCCGCGTTCGCACTCGAGCTTGGACCGGCGCGCAACAGCGATACGACGTTTAGAAACCTGCAGTGGGGCTTCGCGCAACCGATCGAGCTCGGAGGCAAACGTGGCTGGCGCTCACGGAGTGCTCAAGCTCGCCTCGATGCCGCGGAACTCCGCCTAACGCGAAGACGTGACCTCGTTGTATGGCGCGTGGCGCAGACGTACGCCCTCGCCCTAATCGCGGATGATCGGCGCCGGACCGCCGTCGAGGCGGACTCCGTCGGCACCGCATTGCGAGCGGCAGCAGCGGAACGGCTCGAGCTGGGCGCCGGCAGCGCGCGGCCCGATCGATCCTAACGAGCACCTTCGGCGGATCGCGACGTTGGAGGCGCGATCGGAGCATCCGATCGGGGAAGCGATCGGGCATTCGCAAACCGACGGGCGATCGGCACTGCAGGGAGCATCGAGGAGTTCACTGCTGTGCCGGGCTACGGTATTCGCGGTCGGCTGAACGGCGTCGAGCTCGCGGTGGGCACCGAAGAGATGGTCGGTTCCGCTGCTGCATCGACCTGGGGCGCTCCAAAACCAGGCACGATTCAGGTATACGCCAGAAGCTCAGACACTGCGAGCGCAAGGCTCGTGCTGCGCGACAGCGTGCGACCGATCAGCAAGCAGGTGATCGTGCAGCTCCACGCCAATGGTGTTCGTCCCGTCGTTATGCTGACCGGCGACGCGCCGGCGGCCGCTGACGCAGTCGGCGCCGAGGTGGGCGTCGACGAAGTCCGCGCGCGGCTCTTGCCAGAAGAGAAAGTGGACGTCGTTAGGTCCTTGCGCGAGCGGCACGGCGTCGTTGCAATGCTAGGCGACGGCGTCAACGATGCGCCGGCGCTGGCCGAGGCGTCGGTCGGCATCGCCATGGGCGCCGCCGGCTCTCCGGCTGCGATCGAGGCTGCCGATATCGCGCTTATGAGCGACGACTTGGCGAAGCTGCCGTACGCGATTGGCCTCGCGCGAAGGGCCCGGCGCACCATTCGCTTCAACATCGCGTTCGCGATCGGAGTAAAGCTCGTGCTGGCAGTCGGCGCGGTGCTGGGTGTGGTGTCGCTTGCGGTTGCCGTGCTGGTGGGAGACATGGGTGGATCGCTCTTCGTCACTTTCAATGCGCTGCGCCTCGCCGCATTCAGGTCGAGGACTGTCGTACAGAATCCGTGAGCGTTAGGTCGCGTGCTGCTGCGCCAACGACTGGCCTCGTGGTCACGCTCCTGACCCTGGTCGCATTCAGCTGCTCCGGGGATCCCGGATATGGCGGCCGGACCAGCGCGGACTGGATTCATCAGCTCTCGGCTACTGACGAGACGAGTCGCGCGGCGGCGGCCCAGGCGCTTGAGCGAGTCCTGCAACTGCAGCCCAGGATGCCTAACGTTGTCAGGGCGCTCGTCCGGGCCCTGGCTGACAGCTCCGATCTCGTGCGAACTGCCGCTGGAACTGCGCTTGCGGCTCAGGGTGTGAATTCGCCGGAGGCGGCACCGGGACTGGCGGCGATGCTCGCCGATTCCGCACATCCGAATGTGCGCGTGACCGCAGCGAGGTTGCTCGGTATGGTAGAGACGAATACGGATACGGCTGTTGGCGCGCTCATTGCCGCGCTGCGCGACGGCGAGCCCTCCGTACGTGCGGCTGCCGCCGAATCGCTTGGGCTGATCGGGCCGTCCGCGTCGAGCGCGGTGCCTAACGTGGTGGACCTGTTCGATGATCCGCAGCCAGCGGTCCGCGTCAAGGTGCTCGAGGCTCTGGTCAGTACGAGGGCTGCGACGGCAATCACTCTGCCGGTATTCGTGCGGGCGCTCAATGACTCCTCGAGGAGCGTCCGCGCCACAGCGGCGTACGCGCTCGGAGCTTTGGACCACTGGCAGTGTCGGCACTTGACGCGCTGGTCGGGCGCCTGTGAGATGCTGATGCCTGCGTACGCGGCACTGCGGCGTTCGGCATTGGCCGCATCGGTCCGGCCGCTGCCGACGCAATACCGGCGCTGGTAGCACTTCAGCGCCGTGACAGCAGCAGTGCGGTTGCCAGGGCTGTCGAAGACGCGTTGGCGGCCGTCCGCGGGCAAGCGCGACCAATGCGGCCATTCCACGAACCTAATGTTCCCCCGCGATAACTTGGTGTGACTGTGCGCGAGCGCTATGGGACAGAGGATCGCCTTATCCGTTAATCCGCTCGGTTTTGCACGAGCCTGTGCATGCAGGCCACCGATCGCCGGAGCGAACTTCGTGAGCGTTAGGTTGCGCGCACTCGAACGCGTCGGTTGTGTTGCACATGCGCAGAAACGGTGATGCAGGCAAATCCAAGCTTGCTACCTTGCCAGAGTTGCCGATCGGCATCGCCGAGGCCCATGCTAAACGCGCGCCGAACATGGCTGTGTCATCGATGAAGCAGACGGAGAACCTGATGACGGCTGAGGAACTCGAGCGGCTCGATATTCCCGGCAAGTCGACCGAGCTGATTCGCGGGCATCTCGTCGTGCGCGAACCACCGGGTACGCGGCACGGGATCATCGCGGCGACCCTCTGCTATTTCATAACCGACTTCGTGCGCCGGAACCAGCTTGGCGTAGTCTCCGCCCAAGACACCGGATTCAAGATCGAGACGAACCCTGACACCGTGCGCGCGCCTGACGTTGCATACCTCTCCAAGGATCGAATGGGTGCAGTTGCGCGCCGTGGTTACGCTGCCGTCACGCCCGATCTTGTTGCCGAGATTGTGTCGCCGGATGATCGGCCCGGTGAGCTGCTCGCCAAAGTCGCTGCATGGCTCGAAGCGGGAGCCACACTCGCTTGGGTCATCGATCCTGACCGCGCGGAAGCGCGCGTCTACAGGCCTGACGGCAGCATAGCGACTATCGGTATTGAAGGCTCGATCGAGGGCGAGGATGTGCTGCCGGGTTTCTCGTGCCCCCTCCGTGAGATTCTCAGTTAACCGAGCGCGACTTAACCACTCGCGGAAGCTCGCCGTCCCAATGCCTACGTCGGGCGGCTGATTCCTGACGTCGCGAATTTGTCGGCCTGTTGGATTCGCCATGGGATACCCGGGCCCCGTGGCTCGTAGTAGGTTGGGCGTGTGCCTCGGTCATCGATCGCGCGCGCGTTTGCTCTCCTCGCCGCCCTCGCGGGCGGGCTCGCAGTGCCGCTGTCGGCACTGGCGCATGGCCACGCGCATCAACATGAGGCCATCGACCACGAAACGCGGGGCCGGGCCGGCCTGGTGGCGGATGCCTCTGTTGTCGCGGAAGAAGAGGATCATGGTGCCGGCGACCACCCGCATCCGGGCATTGGCGCTGCACTGACTTCGAAGGTCGCCACGCCGCTCGTCGCGCTTCCTGCGCCGCGGGTGACCGTGCCCCCGGCAGCAGCCGTTGGCTACGCGCCGGCCGCAGTGGACCCAACCGTCGAGCGTTTCGCACCCCTGGCCCACGCTCCACCGCCGCGCCTGCGCGCTCCCCCGGCCTAACGCGACAGCCCCGGCTGCCGCGCGATCCGCGCGGCAGCGCCGTTCCGACAATCGCCGTCACTCGTGGCCTCGCCTGGTCCCCAGGCGGACCATGGCCTGCTCACTCGCGCACCGGTCAGGGCGATCGATCATGACTCTTGTCCCAAGGCATAGCCTTGCGCTGCTCGTCGCGTTAGGCGCTTCTCCTGTCGTCGTGGCACTGCCCTCGCAGCCAGCCGCAGCTCGTCAGCTCACCCTCGCCCAGGCTCTCGAAGCCGCACAGCGCGCGAGCCCGGACGTTCGCTCAGCGCGAGAAGCGCTCGATGCTGCCGCAGCGCGAGTACGCCAGGCAGGCGCGTACGCGAACCCGACATTCATTTATGGGCGCGAGCAGACCTCCGCGTCAGGCCAGTCGAATTCGCAGAACACCGCGGCGATCGAGCAGCGGCTCGAGCTTGGCGGCGTCCGCGCAGCCCGGATCGACGCTGCGCGGCTGCGCCGCGACGCCGCGGAGGACAGGCTCGCGGCTGCTGAGGCGCACCTCGCGTACGAGACGACACGCGCCTATGCACTTGCCGCCGCGTCCGATCGTCGGGCACAGCTCGCCGAGCAGGCAGCGGCGGCGTTCGGTCAGGCGACCGGGATCAGCGAGCGCCGGCTCGCCGCGGGCGACGTCTCAGGGTACGCGCATCGCCGCATCCGGCTCGAAGCGGCGAGGTACGCAACCGTTCGGGCGGAAGCCCTACTCGCACGCCGCAGCGCGCGCCTAACGCTTGCCGCACTGGTGAGCCCGACGCCCGATTCCATGTCGCTCGACCTCGAGCTAAGCGACTCTTTGCCTCTCGCGGTGGCAGCGCTCGCCAGAACCATGGGTGCGATACCTAACGACTCTGCGGTCAAGCCGTTGCTCGATTCGCTCGCGCGCGTGGCGCTGCGCCTGCGTCCCGACCTGCACGCCGCCGACCGTGAAGCGGCTGCCGCGCACGCCGATGCGCGAATGGCAGTACGCGAGCGAATCCCGGTGCCGGCCCTGCTGTTGGGCTTTAAGAACGAAAACGTGGCGAGCTCGCCCGGTCAGGCAACCGGGTTCATCGCGGGCCTTTCGGTTCCGCTCCCACTCTGGGACCACCGCGCAGGTGCAATAGCAGCAGGCGATGCCGAGTCGCGGCGGCGCGTGGCGGAGGTGGACGCGCTGCAGCGCCGTGTCGTGCGCGAAGTGGCCGAAGCATACGACGCCTATCGCGCGCTCGCGCTTCAGCTGGAAACGTTAGGCCCACAGCTCGGCCCCGAGGCGCGCGCCGCCATGCACGCGGCACAGATCGCGTACGCCGAAGGAGAGATAACTCTGGTCGAGTGGCTCGACGCGGTGCGCGCCTATCAGGAAGTGGAGTCCAGCTTCGCGTCGCTCCGTGCGGAAGCACTGATCCGCCGCGCGGCGCTGGAGCGCGCGGTCGGAGCTCCCATCTTTTCGCTAACAATCCCCCGGGGCGGCGCAAGCGCGCCCGCCAAGGACTGATCGATGCGCACCTCACGATACGTTGCACCCCTCGCCTTCCCACTGGTGTGCGTCGCACTCGCCGCGTGCCGCAACGGCGAGACCGCCGCCGCGCAATCTCAGGAGCCGGCCGGCGGAGTCGTCACGCTGTGGACGGATTCGACAGAGCTCTTTATGGAGCACGCGGCGCTCGTTGTCGGGGAGCCCGCGACGTTCGCGGTGCATCTGACGGACCTGAGCGACTTCACGCCGCTGCGCTCGGGGCCGATCACGCTCCGTTTCCAGCCGCGTGACGGCGGCCAGCCGCTGCTCGTTAGGCAGGATGCACCGCGAGCGCCGGGGATCTATGGTCCGAGACCCCAATTCACGAAACCCGGCGTCTACGATCTCACGCTCATCGTCGAGAGCCCGCAGGCGCGCGACAGCATCATGGTGCGCGAGCTCCGTGTGTACGCGAAGGCCGAGGACGCTCCACGCGACGAGGGTGGCGCGGCGAGCGGAATCAGTTTCCTGAAAGAGCAGCAGTGGAAAACGCCCGGTTTTGCAACAGTCTTCGCCACGACGGGAAGCGTCTCGGCGGCGTTCGACGCGTCGGGGACGATCGACGCCGCCGCGGGACGCTTCGCGGAGGTGAGCGCGCCAATCGGCGGGCTGATCGACGCCAGCGGCGTCGCGCAGTCGCCAGCTCCGGGGCAGGCGGTGCGGCGCGGGCAGGTGCTGGCGCTCATCACCCCCTCGTTAGGCGAAGCCGGGAGCGCCTTCGCCGACGCACGCGCCAGGTTGCGTGAGGCGGAAGACGAGCACGCGCGCGCCAAACGGCTCGTCGAGGCGGAAGCCGCGCCCGCGCGGCGGCTGCACGAGGCGGAGATCCGCTTGCAAGCCGCGCGCGAGGCCCTGGCAGGCGTCGCAGGCGGTGCGCTCACGCCGGGCGGTCGCCTGGCCGTGACGTCGCCGATCGCGGGAGTCGTCGCGCAGCGATCGATAGCACCGGGGGGCCGCGTCGAAGCTGGTGCTCCACTGTTCATTGTCGTCGACCCATCCGTCGTGTGGCTGCGCGTCAACGTCCCAGCCGCACAGGCCTCGCTCGTCAGTCGCTCCGCGGCCGCGACCTTCGAGGTGGAGGGAAGCCCACGGCGTTACGAGACACGACGCGTCATCTCGATCGGCAGCGTCATCGATTCGCTCTCGCGAACACTGCCGCTCATCTACGACGTGCCTAACGGAGACCGTTCGCTCAAAGTGGGCGCGGTGGCCCGCGTGCAGGTGCGCACCGGCCAGCGGCTCAGCGGCGTGGTCATACCCGCGTCGGCGGTGCTGGACGAGGACGGACGCCCGATCGCTTACGTGCAGGTGGAAGGGGAGACGTTCGACAAACGCACGCTGCGGCTCGGTGGTGAGGAAGGCGGCAAGGTGCTGGTGCTCGACGGCATCAAGGCCGGCGAGCGCGTGGCGAGCGGCGCCGCGTACCAGGTGCGCCTGGCGTCGTTGTCAACAGCGGTACCGGCCGAAGGCCACGCTCACTGATCGGAGAATCGCGTCATGCTGAACCAGCTCATCGCGTGGTCGCTCCGCAACCGGGTCTTCGTCGTCGCCGCAGCGGCGCTAACGCTGTTAGGCGGCGCGTGGACCGCCTTTCGCATGCCGGTGGACGTGTTCCCGGACCTCACCGCGCCCACGGTCACGGTATTGACCGAGGCCCATGGGATGGCTCCCGAGGAAGTCGAGGCGCTCGTGGCCTTTCCGGTGGAGACCGCCGTCAACGGCGCCACCGGCGTTAGGCGTGTGCGCTCCTCGACGGCGCAAGGCATATCCGTGGTGTGGGTGGAGTTCGACTGGGGGACCGATATTTACCGCGCGCGCCAGATCGTCTCCGAGAAGTTGCAGACGGTGGCGAGTGCGCTCCCCGGCGGTGTGTCAGCCCCGGTCCTGGCCCCGATCTCCAGCGTGATGGGGGAGATCATGATGATCGGCCTTACGGGCCCGCAAGCGCCCGAGGATCTCCGGACAGTCGCCGACTGGATTATCCGACGGCGATTGCTCGCCGTCTCCGGCGTGGCGCAGGTCATCCCGATCGGAGGTGCGGTTAAGCAGTACCAGGTGCTGGCCGATCCGGCGCGCATGCTGGCCACCGGTGTGACGCTCGATCAAGTGCTGCGCGCGGCCAAAGGATCGAACGCCAACGCGTCGGGCGGCGTCTATATGGATAAGGGCCAGGAGTATGTGATCCGCGGCATCGGCCGCGCGCAAAACGTCGACGACATCGCACAGAGTGTGGTCGCGGTGCGCGGTGGCGTCCCGGTCCTGTTGTCGCAAGTGGCCGACGTGCGCGTTGGCAGCGCGCCCAAGTATGGCGACGGAAGTGTGAACGCGAATCCCGGCGTCGTGCTGGCGGTACAGAAGCAGCCGGGCGCGAATACGCTCGAGCTGACCGAACGCATTCAACGGGAGCTGAGAGATATTCAGCGCACGCTGCCTAACGGGATGACGATCCAGTCGGAGCTCTTCCGGCAATCCGACTTTATCTCCGTAGCCATTCGCAATGTGCTCGCCGCGCTGCGCGATGGCGCGATCTTTGTCGTCATCATCCTCTTCCTCTTCCTGTGGAATGTGCGCGCGACAGCGATCTCCGTCGTCGCCATTCCGTTATCGCTCGTCGTGGCGATCTTCGCGATGAAGCTCTTCGGGGCCACCGTCAATACCATGACGTTAGGCGGCATGGCCATCGCCATCGGCGCGCTGGTGGACGATGCGATTATCGACGTGGAGAATGTCTTCCGACGGCTCAAGGAGAACCATCACCTCAGCGAGGGGCAGCGCCGTTCGCTAATGCGGGTGATCTACGACGCCTCACGGGAGATCCGGTCGTCGATCGTGAATGCGACGCTCATCATCATGATCGCGTTTCTGCCGCTCTTCTTCCTGAGCGGCGTCGAGGGACGGCTCCTGCGCCCGCTCGGCTTCGCCTACGTCGTGGCAATCCTCGCCTCGCTGCTCGTCGCCGTCACCGTGACGCCGGTCCTGTGTGCCTACTGGCTGCCTAACGCCAAAGCCGTGCTCACTGAACACGAGAGCCGGCTGGTGCGCTGGCTCAAGGCGCGCTATGCCCGGACGCTGGAGACTGTGCTGGCCCACCCTCGGCGCGTGCTTGGCGGTGCAGCGGCCGCGCTCGCACTCACCGTGGCCGTCGCGCCGTTGCTCGGCTCTTCGTTCCTTCCCGAGTTCAACGAGGGAGCGCTTACGGTGTCGGTCGTCACGGTGCCGGGCACGTCGCTCGACGAAGCCAGTGCGATCGGCCAGCGAGTGGAGCAGATCCTTCTCGCCAACCCCGCGGTGAAGAACACCGATCGCCGGCAGGGGCGCGCGGAGTTGGACGAGCACGCACAAGGAGTGAATGCCGCCGAGATCGATGTCACGCTCAGGGAGGACATCGACAAGGCGCAGCTGTTCGAACAGCTTCGCAGAGAGTTCGCGGCGATTCCAGGGACGAACGTGACGATCGGTCAGCCAATCGGCCATCGCATCGATCACATGCTTTCGGGGACGCGCGCGAACATTGCCGTCAAGATCTTTGGCCCCGATCTCTACGAGCTGCGTCAGGTCGGCGCCCGTGTGCGCGACGTTATGCAGGAAATCCCGGGCGTGGCGGACTTGCAGCTCGAGCAGCAGACGGACGTGCCGCAGTTACGCGTCCGCGCTGACCGCGGTGCCCTGGCGCGCTACGGGATGACTGTTGGACAGCTCGCCGAGGCCATCGACGTCGCCTTCAACGGCGAAGAGGTGTCGCAGGTGCTCGAGGAGGGCAAGAGCTTCGACCTCGTCGTGCGTTTTCCGCCAGAGCTGCGAGAGAATGCGGCCGCGATCTCGGCGGTGATGTTCGACACGCCCACCGGACAGCGCGTGCCGCTGTCACAACTCGCTCAGATCACAGTCGATCGCGGGCCGAACACGATCTCGCGTGAGAACGTGCAACGGAAGATCGTCGTGCAGGCCAACGTGGCCGGGCGTGATCTCGGGAGCACCGTGGCCGAGATCGAGCGAACGGTGCGCGAGCAAGTGCATCTGCCCAGCGGATATCACGTGGAGTACGGGGGGCAGTTCGAGAGCCAGGAAGACGCCACGCGCACGCTTTCGCTGCTCTCGGCTCTCGCCGTGGCGACGATCTTTCTCATCCTGTACGCGGAGTTTCGCTCCACCCGGGCGGCGACGCTCGTTATGGTCAACCTCCCGCTCGCGCTCATCGGTGGCATTGCGGCCGTCCTCCTCACGAGTCGTGTCGTGAGCATCGCTTCGCTTGTTGGTTTCGTGACGCTCTTCGGCATTGCGACGCGGAACGGGATCCTGCTCGTAGCGCATTACCGCCAGCTGCTAGCTGAAGGAGTGCCGTTCCGCGAGGCGATTATGCGTGGCTCTCTGGAACGACTCTCGCCGATTCTCATGACGGCGCTGTGCGCCGGTCTCGCGCTCATACCATTGGCGTTAGGCGGCGGCGAGCCGGGGAAGGAGCTGCAGACGCCGATGGCGATCGTGATTCTTGGCGGACTGCTCTCGTCCACGGCGCTCAACATGGTGATCTTGCCGGCGTTGTACTGGCTCTACGGTGAACGCGTAGCCGCGGCCGACGCGGCCTGGGAGCGCAACGCAAATGCGCTCGTCCATCACGAGGTTCTGCCAGCGGTCTGAGCGATAGGAGGGGCAGTGCATATGTCGTCGGGCATTCCTACGGGAGCTTTGCTGGCTGTGGGTGTTCTCGTGCGTAGCGAAAGCGAGGTCCCTCCGGGCGCACGCGCTACGGGAGATGGCGCGCGTCTATAGGCCTGACGGCAGCATACTATCGGTATCGAGGCTCGATCGAAGGCGAGGACGTGCTGCCCGGCTTCTCGTGCCCCTGCGTGAGATTCTCAGTTAAGCGGAGCTGCTGGTCGAAGCGAGAGCTCGCGATCTCAGGGCCTACGCCGTGTAGCTGTTTCCCTGACGTCTCGAATTCGTCGACCTGTTAGATTTGCACTAGTCATGACCGTCGTCCGCCGCGTCGCGGCCCTCCTCACGCTGGCCCTGTCACTCGAGACCTCGCTGCTCGGGAGGGTGGTCGCCTGCGCAATGCCAGGTGACGATGATGCTTCGGCGACGGCTGCTATGGACATGGCGGGCATGGACATGACGCCGGAGTCGCAGCCACGCGACGACACGTCTCGCTCCGAGAGGGAGTCGTGCTCCCTCCCGTGGAGTCCTCCGCGTGACTGCCACGATATGGAAGCGTGCGCCCCGGTGGCAATCGCGACTCCAGCCGTCAGCGTGACGGTGACTGCCCCAATGGTGAGCGCGGTCCTGCCGCGTCTGTTGCCGGGGCCCCGTTCCCTCCCCCATACGCCGGACCCACCCCCTCCTCGGGCGTAGCCAGGACAATACTCGTTAGGTCTTTCGCGCCGCGATACCGTCGTGGCGCTGCCTAACGCTTCCATCGACGACTTCCTCAAGCACGGCGTCGGTCGATGGCGAACCCTGGCCGATCCGAGGATTTATGTCTCTTTTCTTGCATACGCGTAGCGGCAGCGTCGCGATCATCGCGGCGACCGCTTCGCTGATGTTCCCCATCCGCACGCGCGCCCAAGACCGGCCGCTCGATTCGCTAGTAGCCCGCGCCGTGGCTGTAAACCCGCGTTTGCGCGCGGCGCAACACCGCGTCGAAGTGGCCCGAGCGCGCATCGGTCCCGCCGGCGCGCGTCCGGATCCGATGCTCATGGCCGGCATTCAGAACCTGCCGCTCGGGAGCGAGAAGACAACCACGCCTAACGCGCACGGAACGCCCGTAACAACCGACGGCGGGCCGGATCCGATGACGATGCGGATGCTCGGCGTCGGCCAGACGTTTCCCTACCCTGGCAAGCTCTCGCTGCGGCGCCGTTCCGCCGTGTACGAGCTCGACGCCGCGCGTGCTGAAGCAGACGCCGCTCGGCTGCAAGTCGGCCGCGACGTTAGGCGCGCGTACTACGATATTGCGTACGCCGGTCGCGCCCTCGAGATCATCGAACGCAACCGGCTTGTGCTGCTGGACGTGATCAAAGCTGCTGAGGTGCGTTATGCCGTCGGCAACGGCGCTCAGTCCGACGTCCTGCGCGCGCGCGTCGAAGCAGCGCGCTTGGGCGAGGAAGCAGTGGCTCTGCTGGAGGAGCGCCGGGCAGCCGTCGCAGGGCTCAACGTCTTGCTCGACGTGCCAACGGAGACACCGCTCCAGCGCGCCTCCGTACCGGATCGCGTCGCTCGAACCGCTGTCTCCGACTCGGCGGCGAAGATCCGCTTTGAATCGGCCAGCCTCGGAAGCCGAGCCGCCGACTCACCGCTTCCACCTCTCGCCTTGCTGCAAGCGCGCGCCGTGGAGCGGAGCCCCGTACTGCGTGCCCAGGAGGCGATGATCTCGGCGCAAACGGCGCGCGTCGAGCTGGCACGCAAAGACCACCTCCCCGATTTCGACCTCTCGCTCCAGTACGGCCAGCGTTCGGGCCGGCCGGACATGATCACGGCGGTCATCTCGTTGCCGATCCCGATTCAACGCGGCAGCAAGCAGAACCAACTCGTCGCCGAGTCGCGAGCAGAATTGTCCGCGTTAGGCGCCGAGCATAGTGCGCTGCTCAACGAGATCCGCGGCGACGTGGTGCGGCTCTACGCCGAGCTCGAGCGCGACCGCGCGCAGCTCGCTCTGTATGTCAAGGCGATCATCCCCCAGGGACGCGCGACGCTCGAATCAGCGGTGGCGAATTATCAGGTGGCGCGCTCCGACTTTTTGTCACTGCTCGACGCGCAAAGCACGCTGTTCAACTACGAGACCGCCTATTTCCGCACTCTGACCAGCTTCGCCAAGACGCTCGCCGAGCTGGAGCAAGTTGTCGGAGAGGAGATCCTGCGATGACTACTACAAATACAACGAGAGGACTCGGCCCACGGACAAAGTGGATCGTCGCAATCAGTCTGGTCGTTGCGGCCGCCGGTGTCATCTGGGCTATCGCGGCCGGGCGCGATGCATCAGATGGAGAGTCGGAGTCACAGGGCATGAGCGATATGCCTGGTATGAGCATGAGCGGTGACAGCTCCGCGCGGCTTACTGCGGCACAGATCGCACAGTTCGGCATCACGTTCGGGACGGTCGAGGAGCGCACACTGAGTGCTGAGACGCGCACGACCGGCGTCGTGACGTACGACGAGACGCGCATCGTCACAGTGGCGCCCAAGTTCGCCGGCTTTGCCGAGCGGCTGCATGTGAACTTCACCGGTCAGACAGTGCGGCGCGGTCAGCCGCTGCTGGACATCTACTCGCCAGAGCTGGTCGCGGCTCAGGAAGAGCTGTTGTTAGCGCGCCGGCTCGAGCGAACCGTCGGCGAGAGCGCGGTGCCGGGAGTTCCGGCGTCCACGACCGACTTGTTAGGCGCCGCGCGACGGCGGCTGCGCCTCTGGGATATCACCGACGCGCAGATCGAGGAGATTCTCCGGGCCGGGACCGTTAGGCGGACACTGACTTTGTACGCGCCGGCGTCCGGCGTCGTGCTGGAGAAAAACGTGATCGCGGGGCAAGCCGTGGATGCCGGCATGACGCTGTACACCGTCGCGGATCTCAGCCGCGTCTGGGTCGACGTGCAGTTGCGCGAGACGGATGTCGCGCTCGTGCGGCAGGGCAGCCCGGCCGCGCTCGAAGTCACGGGGCTCCCCGGGCGGTTGTTCGAGGGGCGCGTGGACTACGTCTATCCTGTGCTCGACTCGGTTTCGCGCAGCGTCCGCGCCCGCATCTCGGTGCCTAACGTGAGCCGAGTGCTCATGCCCGGAATGTACGCCACGGTACGCCTCGTCACCCCCGCGCGGCAGGCGCTCACCGTACCAACGTCAGCAGTCATACAGACGGGTCGGCGCACACTCGTTTTTGTGGACATGGGCGGCGGCCGCCTCATGCCACAGGACATCGAGATCGGCCGTGCGACCAGCGATTACACCGAAGTTTTGGCCGGGGTCGAGCCAGGACGGCGCGTCGTGACATCGGCGCAGTTCCTCCTCGAGTCCGAGTCCAACCTCGGCGAAGTGATGCGTTCGATGATGGGGCAAGGAGTGGATCGCGGCATGGCGGACATGCCCGGCATGGAGATGAAGGGTGCAGATGTGAAGGGGATGCCTGCGGCGCCGCGGCCGAAGTCCCCGGAGAAGTAGCCCATGCTCAAACGGATCATCGAGTGGTCAGTGAGCCACAAGTTCGTCGTGCTGCTCGCGACAACGACAATCTCGTTAGGCGGCGTGTGGGCGATGTTCACCACGCCCGTCGACGCCATACCCGATTTGTCCGACGCACAGGTCATCGTCATGACCGAATGGCCCGGGCAGGCGCCGCAGCTCGTCGAAGACCAGGTGACCTACCCGCTCTCGACCGAAATGCTCAAGGTGCCGCGCACCAAGGTCGTGCGCGGGATGAGCCAGTTCGGCCTCTCGGCTGTCTTCGTGGTCTTCGAGGATGGCACGGACCTGTACTGGGCGCGCAGCCGCGTCCTCGAGTACTTGAACGGGGTGCGCGAGCGCCTGCCTAACGGCGCCATGCCGGTGCTGGGCCCGGACGCGACTGGCGTAGGTTGGGTAATGCAATACATCCTTGCGGACACGAGCGGCCGGCTCAATCTCGCTGAGCTACGGAGCCTGCAGGACTGGACCGTGCGGTCGGCCTTGACTGCGGTTCCAGGTGTCGCCGAGATCGCGTCGCTCGGGGGATTCGAGAAGCAGTATCAGATCGAGGTCGATCCTGCCAAGCTCCTCGCGTACAACGTGTCCATCGAAAAGGTGGTCGCGGTGCTCGAGGCATCGAATCGCGACGTGGGCGGACGCGTGCTGGAGGCCGGCGGCAGTGAGTATGTCGTGCGCGGGCGCGGCCGTTTCGGTAGTCTCGACGACATGCGAGCTGCCTCGTTAGGTACTGGCCCTGGCGGCGCACCGATAACCGTCGGCGATGTAGCCAACGTGCAGATCGGACCGGAGATCCGGCGCGGCATCGCGGAGCTCAGCGGACGCGGCGAAGTCGTCACCGGGTTCGTCGTTATGCGCTACGGTGAAAACCCGCTCGCCGTCATCGAGCGTGTGAAGGCGAAGATGCTCGAGCTCGAAGGCTCGCTGCCGCAGGGCGTGACCTTCGTGGAGGGGTACGATCGGTCTGGGCTCATCCGGCGCGCGATCGCGACGTTGCGAGAGAAGCTCGTGGAGGAATCGATCATTGTCGCCGCGGTAGCAGTGCTCTTCTTGCTACACGCGCAGAGCGCGCTCGTGGCCGTGCTGACGTTGCCGCTCGGCATCTTGATGGCGTTCATCGGCATGCGCATCCTCGGGCTCAACGCCAACATCATGTCGTTAGGCGGCATAGCCATCGCGATTGGTGCCATGATCGACGCCGCGATTGTGATGGTGGAGAATCTGCATAAACACATTGAACGCGAAATAGCAGGCCAGAGGCAAGAGGCCAGAGGCCAGAGCATTCCCGCCGCGCGGCGGTGGCAGCTTGTCGTAGCTTCCGCGAAGGAAGTCGGGCCTGCGCTTTTCGTATCGCTCCTCATCATCACACTGTCGTTCCTCCCGGTGTTCGCGCTGGAGGCGCAGGAGGGCCGTCTCTTCAAGCCGCTCGCCTGGACGAAGACACTGGCGATGGGTGCTGCTTCCTTGCTCTCGATCACCCTCGTCCCCGTGATGATGGGACTCTTCATCCGCGGACGCATACGGCCGGAAGCGGCGAATCCGGTGAATCGCTTCCTCATCCGCGTCTATCGTCCTGTCATCGCCTTTGTACTGCGGCATCGCTGGCCGACGATTCTGTCGGCGACGGCAATTCTCGTTGTGACCGTTCTGCCGTGGTTACGGTTAGGCAGCGAGTTCATGCCGCCGCTCAACGAAGGGAGCGTGATGGACATGCCGTCGCTCTTCCCGGGCGTCGGGAGTCAGCAGGCCAAGGAGATCCTGCAGCAGCGTGATCGGGCGCTGGCGCGCATACCGGAAGTCAGCGCAGTGCTCGGGAAGATCGGTCGCGCGGAGACGGCGACCGACATGGCTCCGATGTCGATGATCGAGACGATCGCGATTCTGAAGCCGGAGGCGGAATGGCGTAGCGGCGTAACATACGATTCGCTGGTTGCCGAGATGCACGCGCTCGTTAGGACACCGGGCGTCGCGAACATGTGGAGCATGCCGATCAAGAACCGGCTGGACATGCTCGCCACGGGGATCAAGACGCCTGTGGGGATCAAGATCTTCGGTCCCGAGCTTGCCACGCTCGACCGCATCGGCAAGGAAATCGAAGCCCTCCTGCCGCAGGTTGCGGGAACGAGCTCCGTCTTCGCCGAGCGAGCTGTGGGGGGCCGCTATCTGGACGTAGATGTGGACCGCGCCGCCGCGGCACGGCATGGCCTAACGATTGACGCGGTGCAGATGGCGGTGATGGGCGCCGTCGGCGGAATGCCAGCCGGGCAAGTCATCGAAGGGCGCGAGCGCTACAGCGTCCTCGTGCGCTATCCGCGCGAGCTGCGCGACGACCCGCAGATGATCCGCAGTGTTCTCGTCAAGACACCGTCCGGCGCGCAGGTGGCGCTGGGCGAACTGGCGCGTATCGCCGTGCACGCCGGCTCGACACTCATCAAGTCCGAAGACGCGTATCTCAGCAACAGCGTGTACGTCGATGTGCGCGGCCGCGACGTGGGCGGCTATGTCGCCGCAGCCCGGGAGTTGCTCGACGAGCGCCTAACGCTTCCGCCGGGTTATCGTCTGGAGTGGTCGGGGCAGTTCGAGGCCATCGAGCGGTCGGGGCGCCGTCTGCGCGTTGTCGTTCCGATCACGCTGGCGATCATCTTCCTGCTGTTGTACTTCAATTTCCGGAGCGTGAGCGAGAGCGCGCTCGTTATGCTCTCGCTGCCGTTCGCGCTGGTCGGCGGCATCTGGCTCATGTGGCTGCTCGATTACAACATGAGCGTGGCGGCCGCGATGGGCTTCATCGCCTTGGCCGGCGTGGCGGCGGAGACCGGCGTCGTCATGCTGATTTATCTCGACCACGCCTATCGCGACCGCGCTAGTAGTGGCCCCATGCGTTCGCGCAGTGACGTTGATGCCGCAGTCGAGCACGGCGCGGTGGAGCGCGTGCGACCGAAGATGATGACTGTCACCGCGATCATGGCGGGACTCTTGCCAATCTTGTGGAGTCAGGGAACCGGTGCCGATGTAATGAAACGCATCGCGACACCAATGGTGGGCGGGATGGTCACCTCAACTGTTCTCACCCTCGTTGTGATCCCTGCGATCTACTCGCTGTGGCGAGAGAGACAGCTGCACACAATTACGGAGCAAACAACATGACTACGCGAGCGATTCAATCATTACTTCTTTGCGTTACGGTAAGCGCCGCGGCATGCGCGAAGTCAGGTGAGATGCCGAAGTCGGACGAGAGCGCTGCCGATACCGGCGCTATGCCAGGGATGCCGGGAAAGGGATGGGAGACACGTCCATGATGAATCAGATGCAGTCGCACCTGCGCATGATGGAAGGCGTGCGGACAGCATGATGAAGATGCTTCCGATGCATCGCATGATGCTCGCGAACATGATCTCGCAGTTCAACACGGACATGCGCGCGATGAACATGCAACCTGACGCGCGCTGGCAGGTGACGGTCGATTCGCTGCGCAGCGACCTAACGCGGATGCCGGAGCTGAGCGCCAACGAGGTCAGTCAGATGATGCCGGGTCATCATGCCCGCGTGACGCGCGTGATGGACATGCATCGGCGATGATGGGCGGCATGAAGGATTGAAGAAGCTGCCGGCTTCACGAGTCGGTCACGGCTGCGGCGGCCGCGGGCACGGATGCGAGTAGTGTATGTGAACAACCTGCCACTCCCCACCGCGCCGCGCCCAACCCATCGTCTCGTTGCCGCGTGCGTCGATGGGGCGGCCGTTCATCACGGCTTGAATGGAGTATTGCCGCGTCACCAACGCAACGTCCCCGGAGACCCACACTCGTTCGTCGGTGAACGCCGCCTTCGTTTCCTGAAAGGCCTCTACTTCGGGCCGCAAGTGGTGGTCCCACACGTCATCGAGACCGATGTTGCGCACGCTGTGTTCGTACAGCACGATGTCAGGCGCGAGCAGCGCTTTGAGCGCCGTCAGCTCCTTCTGAACGAACGCGCGATTGTAGCGCGCCACAGCGGCACGCACGTCCGCTTCTGTATTTTGCGCCGCCACGTTCTGTGCCGGCATCGTTAGGGTGCACAACAAAAGGCTAAATGCGAGTCTCATTTCGCTTCCTCCAGCGGTGAGCGGCAGACCTGCGATTCGCACGGCAAGACAACTCCTACAACGGCTCCTAAACGTGAGCGCTCATTTCGACGGAGCCGCGAGCGCAGCGACCGGACCTTCCGCTAGCTCCAGCTCTGAGCCTTTGCCCACTCGCGGAAACGAGTAGGCGGAACACCGAACTCAGCGCTCGTTTGCGCAATGTCCGCGTTGTATCCGACGGCGTCGAACCACTCGAGCATTAGCGCGACATCCTCGCTATAGCTGCGGATTCGTTCGATCGGAATCTGCTGGAAGCGGACCGTGCGGCCCGTAACATCGCTTAAGATACTGGCCATTTCCGGACCCGTGAGCTCATCGCCCGCGATGTCGATCTCGCGGCCGTTCAGTGACTCGGCTCGTTCGAACGTGAGACGGCCATACGCGCCGATGTCGCGCACCGCGATGGATTGCAGCTTCGTGTCGGGATGGATTCCGAAGGCGAATGTGCCGTTCACGATCCCCTGCCTTGTGTCCGGCATGAGCAGGTTCTCCATGAAGAAAACAGGGCGAATGATCACGTGAGACGGGAATCCCAGTGAGCGCACAGTCTCCTCGACCCGCCACTTATTCTCGAAGTGAGGAATGCCGGTGCGTCTATGCGCGGAGGCGACAGAGTGGTAGACGAGATGCTGGACTCTCGCCTCCTTTGCGACGTGCGCGAATCGTTTCCCCTGTTGCTCTTCGCGTTCTACTCCAGCCTCCCATGTGTTCTGGATTGCCAATGCGCCCCACGCGGCCGCGAGCGCGCGGCGCAGTGACGCTTCATCATCCAGATCCGCTTCAACTACATCGGCACCCTTCGTCGCAAGGGCGCGCGCTGCATCGCTCGTTGGTTTACGCGTCATCGCCCGCACCTTCCACTCATGCGTCAACAGCTCGCGAGCCACGGCGCCACCCTGTTTGCCGGTAGCACCGCTCACGAGCACGAGTTTGTCATTGGCCGGCATCGCGTCTCCTTCAGCGTGCTGATTAGTAATGATCTGGACGCGTTCTGAAAGACGCGAGGAGAGAGATTCGTTCCGTGCGCGAGTACCTACAGCCCGACCCCTCTCGGCTCAGCGGCTCGCCCCGAGCCGCTGTTCCTGCTGCCTGCGCCAGCCGTACGGCGTCATCCCGCGCGGCTTGAAGATGGCCAGCACCGTGGCGATGAGCAACAGTA
>Ga0187892_10001656_pt1 | contig 49478 bp, 43 predicted proteins | sample MA1701073metaG_FD_139345 | JGI IMG/M metagenome (GOLD analysis project Ga0187892, IMG submission 139345) | Bio-ooze microbial communities from a basaltic lava cave in the Kipuka Kanohina Cave System on the Island of Hawaii, USA - MA170107-3 metaG ...
AGACGCGTGGTTGTGTCTCGCGCGCCGGCATTCTGGCCATGGTCTTCAAGTTGACAAAGACCGCGGAACAAAACTGGCGCACCCTGAAAGGCCACGCCCTGTTGGCCCAGGTGGTCCAAGGCGAGCGCTTCAAAGACGGTCTACAGGAAGGAGCTCAAAGAATCGCCGCCTGAGAAATCTCTCATACACAACATTTGACAAAAACTCCAGCGCCGGGTTTACCTGGTAAGGGAGCGGATGTGGTTGAATGGAGTAACTATTGGAATGGAGTGTTAAAGAAAAAGTGTCCGGAAAAAAGGAAGTAAGAGATGAGCATTATTAAGATCCTGATATGCTTGCTTGTGATATTGGTCACGACAAGTCGCACGCCGGGCAAAGAATGGCACGGTATTGTCCCGTTGCACTCCACGCGCGCAGATGTTGAGCGGTTACTGGGTCCACCGAAAGAACCGGAAAAAAAACACGTGGCTGATTACAGGCTAGAGAACGAAGACGTTTCCATTCTCTTTGCTACTGGTCCCCCGTGCGGCAGCGACGCACCAAGTGGTTGGCAAGTTCCAGGCGGGACAGTTGTAGACATCACAGTCGTACCGAGAAAAAAATTGCGGTTTGCTAGCCTGAAGCTTGATAAGAACGAGTATAAGAGAATGGATGGTGGAGAGCAGCCATTTGTGTCTTACTACGTTAACAAGAAGGAGGGCATACAAGTCGCAGTATTTCGGGATTATTTAGTGACTAGCCTTTCTTACTTCGCGTCGGAAGCGGACGATCATCTTCGTTGTCCAAACAGGCGAGAATCGCGAGAGCAACTCTCCAATAAACTCACAGCAAAGGAGAAGGGGCTGCTCGACAGCTTTGTAATTCGACTCCAACAAGAACCGGGGTCAACAGGTTGGATCAGGATTGATCGAGAAAGAAGGCGAGTAGACGACGGTGAGTTGATGACTCTTGTTAACCAATACTTGAGAAGCAATCACCCTATGGCATTCGGGCGAATCTCGGTAATGGGTACATATCGCTTGGCCCAAGAGATGGAACTTTTGATCGTGCCGCTTCAGGGAGATCCAATCCCGTTCTCGGACAGAGACATTCCACCGAAATGATCACAAGCAAATATGGCGACTGGAATGAATCTCTCCGGCCGCTGCTTCCGCAGAAAAAGCCTGACAACCCATACGGCGATGAGGTCATTGAGATAAACACCCGTCAGGACAGCAGGCCGGGCCGATATTGGGATCCATTCTCCACCTTGAATTTAGGAATAGCTTTTGGACTGGCGCCGCAGAATACTAGGCAATATGATCGTCTGCCTGAAAGCGGGATGACCGCTTGTTTAGTGAAGGCCGACATTGCTGAAAACGAAGCCAATTACGGCACTCTACAGAGGTTCCGATTCGGCGTCAGCTCTCGGCATTTTCGATGCGGAGTTCAGTCGGCTCTATCATAGTGGGTCAATTACGGAATAGCGATGCCGCGAAATGGCGGATGGCTGGAATTCATCGTTTCCTCCAAAGAATCTCAGCGAAGCGCAACTCCATCAGTCGTCATGAAGCTGGCCACGCTCCCGGTAGAGATTGAGTTTGTTGTGGAGAGTCTTGAGACTAATTCCCAGCAAGGCGGCAGCGCGAGTCTTGTTGTTTCCGGTTTTTTGCAACGTGCGCAGGATCATCTGGCGCTCAACTTCTTCGAGAGGCGTAGCGACCGGTAGGGTGATCGTGTCTTCATTCCGCAACCTCAAACGTTGCTCGATTGGATAGGGAGCGAAATGGTGCCGTTCGATCTGTTCACCAGAACAGATGATTACGGCACGCTCAATTACATTTCGCAGTTCGCGAACGTTGCCCGGCCAGGCATGGAACTGCAGCGCCTGAATCGCACCTGGACTAAGAAAACGCGCGGGTCGACCGTGCTTCTGTGCCAGTTGAGTTACCAGATGCTGTGCCAGTAGAGGCAGGTCGTCTTTTCTTTCCCTCAGCGGTGGCAGATCTATTCGGAAGACGTTCAGGCGGTAGAGCAGATCTTCCCGGAGTTGGCCGTTATGCACCGCCTCCTCAGGTCTTCGATTTGTTGCTGCCAACACGCGCACATCCACGCTGATCTCTTTTTTGCTGCCGAGTCTCCTGATGGCTCTCTCTTCGATCACCCGCAATAGTTTCGCCTGCAAGAGAGCCGGCATCTCGGCGATTTCGTCCAATAACAGAGTGCCCGTGTCTGCCAGTTCGAAGCAGCCCTGGCGTCGGGAGGCCGCGCCGGTGAAGGCCCCGCGCTCGTGCCCAAACAGCTCTGATTCCATCAACGTTTCGGGAATTGCCGAGCAGTTGATCGCTACAAAGGGTTTCTCCTTGCGCGGACTCTTTTGGTGGATCGTGCGGGCCACAAGCTCCTTGCCGGTCCCCGAGTCGCCCGTCAATAGAACTGAGGCGGAGGAAGGTGCGACTTGTTCGATTAGCGAGTAGATGGCCCGCATCGATTCTGACAGGCCCACCAACTCGCCGAAGGCGCCTCGATCCTGCAACTGTCGACGAAGCAATTCGTTTTCACGCCGGGCGTCGGTGAGTTCGAGGGCGCGGTCAAGTACGATCTTGAGTTTGTCTGCATCTACCGGTTTTTCAAAGTAGTGGTAGGCGCCTTCTTGCTGAATGGCATTCAATGCCATTTCGATCGAGCCATCGCCGGTGAGCAAGACAACAGGCGTCTCTGCCTGCAGGGCTCGAATTTCCCGCAGCAGGCTGAAACCATCCGAAGAAGCAAAGCTGCCAACTATAATTGCCGCGGGCGTTACTTCTCCCAGGCGAGCCACCGCCGCGGAACTATCCGTCGCCAGAAGCACGTCGTAGTTCCATCCGGCAACCAATTCGCTCAGCGCTTCTCCGCTGCCACGATCGGAATCGATAATCAGGACATGGCGGGATGACATCGATGGTCAGTTTAGCAGGAAAATTGTAATGGCAGACAAGATCAATTGCCCGAAGCAAAATGGTCTGCGATCGCGCGGGCCAGTTCAGAGACGATAAACCGTTCGGGCTGTACCTGTGTATCTAATCCGTGTTCGCGGGCTGTTTCAACGGTCACGTCGCCGATACAGGCGACGACAATACCCTTCAAAGTGTCACTTAGATCGTTGGTGTCGAACAGTTGCGCAAGATTCTTGACGGTCGAAGGACTGGTGAACGCGATGCAGTCGGCACTGCCGGCCAGCATCGCCGCCACACGGCCGCGATCGAGGTCGGCCGGAAGGACGGTGCGATAGGCCGGTACGACATCGACACGCGCGCCTGCATCTTTCAGGGCTCTAGGTAAATAGTCTCGGGCTACGGCGGCGCGCGGTATCAGGAAGTTCAGACCGCTTAGTGATTCTCGACCACCGACGAACTGTTCCAGCGCCACGAAGACTCCTTCGGCTTTGAATTCGTGTGGAACCACATCCACATGAAGCTGGGCCTCGCGCAGTTTATCAGCCGTCGCGTCGCCGATAGCGCAGACTCTGACTTCATCGAGTTCATGTAGATCGCGCTGGAGTGCCTTGAATCGACGTAGAAAATAGTCGACGCCATTCCCGCTGGTGAACACCAACCAGTCGTAACCGTAGAGATGCCCAATGGCTTCATCGAGGCGTTCGGTATTCTCTGGTTCTGTGATTTCGATGGTCGGGCAGACAATCACTTCGGCGCCAAATTGCTCGAGTTCTTTAACGAACTCTTCAGCCTGCGAACGCGCTCTGGTGATGACCACAGTACGACCGGCGAGCGGTCGACTGACTTTCTTATCAGGTTTTTCAGTTGCCATAGCACGAGCGCTTGCGGCTTTTTCGTAGGGGCGTCCCTCCGTGGGCGCCCCGCGTACCTAATCGGCGCCTTTCGCCTCGGTTGCTCCGTGTATGCCGAACAGGGGACGCCCACGGAGGGACGCACCTACAGTTTCAGCGAATCTCAATCCAAAAGGCGACGGGCACCTTGTTCCAGGAGCCGGTGAGCAAGATCAGCACCCAGGTTTTCAGCCTCTGCGCCGGTTCCACTCAACTGGTCGCGAATTATCTCGCTGCCTATTCGATTTGCAACGAGACCATGCAGTGTCAGCTCGTTGTCAGAGACGACAGCGTAGCCGGCAATGGGTAATTCACAACCCCCACCGAGCGCTCGGAGGAATGCGCGTTCGGCATTACAGGCCAGTTGGGTTGGATGGTGATTAAGTTCCACTGACGTCTCGATCACAAACTCGTCGTCAGCCCTGGTTTCAATTGCGAGCGCACCCTGTCCTACCGCCGGCAACATCTCGTCAATCGAAATTGTTGCCGAGATTCGACGCTCCAGCCCCAGACGACGCAGTCCGGCGGCCGCCAGAATCAAAGCATCGTATTCATCCGCGTCGAGTCTTCGAAGGCGAGTGTCGACGTTTCCTCTTAGGTCCTTGATCGTAAGATCCCCACGCACGTGGCTCACCTGGGCCAATCGTCGTTGACTTGACGTACCCACGACTGCTCCCGGCGGCAAGTCCAGGAGTGATGCACTCTCAACCGTCTCTCGCAGGACGAGTGCGTCGCGCGGATCTTCCCGCTCGCAGACGGCTGCGATCGTCAGGCCGGAGGGAATTATGGTCGGGAGGTCCTTTAGCGAATGAACGGCAATATCGATCCTGGCATCCAGGAGGGCGTCTTCCAGTTCCTTGGTGAAAACGCCCTTGCCTCCGATAACGGAGAGCGGTTTATTCTTGACGTCTCCGGTTGTCTTAATGATCTCAATACGGATGCGGAGATTGGGCGCAAGCCCTGCCAGTTGCGCTTTGATCAATTCTGCCTGCGTGAGAGCAAGCTTAGAGCCGCGCGAGCCAATGACCAGAGTCCGTTCCATTCGTGTGCAGGGTATTGTCAGGTTTCGTCGAGCGATACTAGTCCTCGAGGTCGAACATCTCTCGCCAAGACTGAATGCTGTCGGCATCGCTCAATTCGTACGATCGTCGCATGCGGCTGATGAGCGGATGAGAAATCTTGTTGACGGTAGAAACGAGCATCGATTCGATCTCCTTTTCCTGCTCTGGCGTCAGCGGGCCAAGTCTATTGCGCTGGTGCGCCATCTCCGCCTTGGCGATCTCCTGGAGCTTCCGGCGCAGGGCTCCGATTGACGGGCCGAGTTCCATGACGCGCAGCGTCTGTTGAAATTGCATCACCTCGGAGTCGACGATCAGTTCCGCTCTTTCCGCCTCGCGTTCGCGCTCCCGGATGTTTGATGAAACGACCGACTCGAGATCGTCGATATCGAACACAAACGCGTTTGGAATTCCCCCAATCGCCGGATCAATGTTCCGCGGCACGCTGATATCGATAAAGAAGGCCGGACGATTCCTCCTCCGGCTCAGAGCTTCACGAGCCGCAGTCTCCGTGACCACGTATTCGTTAGCACCCGTGGAGCAGATCACTATGTCAGCGTCTGGAAGATAATCCGCGAGACGTTCGAAACTCACCGCTTCGCCGCCAAATTCCCTGGCCAGCCGTTGCGAGGCATTCTGGCTACGATTCGCGATCATCACCCGAGAGACGCCGGCGCCTACGAGATGACGGGCGGATAGTTCGGCCATTTCCCCGGCTCCAATCAAAAGCACCGACTGGCCCTTAAGTGAGCTGAAGATCTTCTTCCCCAGCTCGACCGCCATATAGCTAATGGAAACAGCGCTGGCAGCGATACCTGTCTCGCTGCGCACACGCTTGGCAACGCGAAACGTGTGGTGGATGAGTCGGTTCAATACGCGGCCAGCCGTGCCGGCCTCGAGCGCAATCGAATAAGCCTGTCGAACCTGTCCAAGGACCTGCGGTTCACCCACCACCATCGAGTCCAGAGATGAAGCTACACGAAAGATGTGCCGCACAGCCTGGTCGTCACTGTGTGTGTACAAGTATTCGCCAAACACATCGCGTGACAAACTTCGAGATTGGGTGAGAAAGTTGGTTATGCGCTCGCTGCCTTCAACGGCCTGATCCTTTCCGGTCGCGGCAAGGACTTCAACTCGGTTGCAGGTCGAAACAATCAGACCTTCGCGCACGACTTCGCCGTCCACCAACGTTTGGAGCCCCGTCGAGCAAGCCTCGTTTGAGAACGCCAGCAGTTCTCGCACCTCGACCGGCGCGGACTTGTGATTAATTCCCACTAAAACGATCGACATGACTCAATTTGCCAGGGCTGGAGAAAAACCAAGACATTACCGGGCTGTCAGGAAGCCCGACTTACTCAACCAAAGACGTGGTAGCCGCCCATTAACCTTGCCCCGAGGAACGTACATATGACCAAAGCAAATCCAGCCACGCCTAACCAGGCTGCACCACGGCCGCGCCAACGAGCAGTTGAGCGATAGACGATGAGAAATAGGTAAAGCAACCAGGTCAGGGCCGCAAAGATCTCTTTCGGATCATTGTGCCACAGAACACCGTCACGTGACGATGATAAGAGCATTCCGGAGGCGATTCCCACCGTCAAGAGTGCCAGTCCGATGGCCAGTGCGCTGGTAGCTATTTCATTGAGAGTTGTCAGCGCCGGCAGACGGTGAAAGATAGCTGAAAAGGTCTTGAGTTTAAGCTCCCGTTCCTGCAACAGATACATCACGCTGGCGATGAAGACGACAAAAAAGGCTGCGTAAGCAAATATCAGGAGCGTGGTGTGAATGGGAAACAACCATGTCGTCGCGAATTCACTGAGCTCGAGTCGGCCGCCTGAGGGGCGGATCAGAATCGCCACGAAAGTAAGAGCTGAAACCAGAGGCAGCGTGAATCCACTTAATGCCTGTGTGCGATAGCGATAGAGAACCAGGGCGTAGCTTCCTACAAGCGTCCAGGCGAGAAAAGAGAGAGTCTCGCGCAGGTAAAAGAGCGGATAATGTCCATCGCCCACCCAGTCTGCGATCAGGGCCACAGTGTGCAGGACGAATCCCAATGTCATCGACCAGTAAGAGACGCGCTGCAACGATTTCCGTTTATTGACAAATGCCAACACCGCATGGATTGCGGCTACAACGTAGGCGGCAAGAACGGCGAGTAAAAGTGATCTCATTAGGGGAAGAAGGATTCCTGAAGGCGTTATTTTAATTCATGAGTTCGCAGGGGCAAAGGAGCGTCGCTCACGCGCAGTGGCAAGTGGCTAAAACAATCCACGAATTGGCAGGAAATAACACCAACAGGTTTTCGTGTTCGTTCGTGTGATGCGCGTGGATCACTCCTTACGCCAGTGCACCTGGTCTTCACAATTAATTAAGCGGCCAAGACGCCCAGAGCACCAACCACTTATCAAAAGAAGACACCGCGCCTTCATACTCGTTCTTTGTTCTTCTTTTCATTGCCGTTGGCGCTCTTGGCGGTTAGTTGCTGTTAAGCATAAGTCCTTCCACGTACCTGACTCCGCTGCCCAAAGACGACCCACTTGACCTTCTATCGTTGTAAACGCTCGTGGCAACCGTTATTCTGCGGCCGTACATCAAATCGAACACCACCACGAAGTCAGTCAGAAATAATATGCTCATGCGCCACCAGAAAATTAGTTCGCTGATTGCTGGATGGCTAATTCTCGTTTGTCCGGGAACTTGCATTTCTATTCCGATAAATGGACTGGTCCAGAGTCGCGCTGTTAGGAGCCAGGGCAAAGACGAGAAGGTCGAGAAGAATCGTCCTAAGCACACCGAGCAAACCCCCGCCAAACCAATCGACGATCCTGACGAGGAAACCCTCAAGATTGATACTGATCTGGTTACCGTCCCCGTGATCGCCACTGACGCGAAGGGGCTCTACGTTTCGGATCTATCGCAAAACGAGTTCACGATTGCCGAGGACGACGTCAAGCAGGAGATAGCATTCTTTGCAACGGTTAATGTTCCGTTTCACGTGGTCCTCCTGCTGGATACGAGTGCGAGCACACAAGAGAAACTGAGCTTGATTCGGCAAGCCGCCATTGCTTTCGTCGAGCAGTTCCAAAACGGTGATCGTGTCAAAGTAATTTCGTTCGACGATCAGGTGCGCGATCTTAACGACTTCACAAATGATCGAAACGCACTCAAAGCTGCTATCTATAAAACCACTTCAGGACAAGGGACAAAGCTTTACGACGCACTTGAGAAGGCATTGTCATCCGTCAGACTGATTAAGGGTCGCAAGGCGATTGTGTTGTTTTCGGATGGGGTGGATTATCACAGCGACGCCGCAACCTTTGATGGCACCTTGCGATGGTTGGATGAAGAGGAAGTGGTGGTCTACCCGATCCGCTACAACACTCGAGAGGAAACTGAGCGCATCGCTCGGGACCAGTCCGGTCAATCGTCTCAATTGCCCACCCTCGGGTCGATTAGAAAAACTCCGCCGGGAACCACGCCACCGACCTTTCCCGGCGAAGACCCTAACCCGGTGCCTACTACCGGCACACAGAGCAAGACCGGCCCGTTTGGGTTGCCACTTCCAGACGACATCCTGCGCCGACGACGAGAAACAGAGCGCGAGCGCGAGATCAGTCGCATTCCGCCGGATCGTTTGCCGGCGCCGAATCCACACCCACCAACCAGCGATCGAAACGATCCCTTTCCTGATCGACAAGGGGACCCAAGATCCATTCCGGGATCCAGTCGAGACTCTACGAGCGGTCGGATGCCTGGACCCAGTGACGATTCGATTAGCCTCATGCTTGATCAGCTCTACTCCACTGCCGACCAATATCTAAACTCCCTCGCCGATAAGACCGGTGGCCGGGTTTTGCGTGCTGATACGATTGCCTCGCTTCCTGACGCCTTTTCAAAAATAGCGACCGAGCTTCGTACCCAATACGCCATTGGTTACTACCCTACAAACAAGACTCGAGATCCAGCGTACAGGCGCATCAAGGTTAAGAGTACGCGCAAGGCAGTGCTTATTCGCGCGCGACCGGGCTATAGCTCGACGGCTCGTAACTGACTCGCGGCCTCGTGAAGACATCTTGTTTGCTCTCATCCACCCGTGTTAGTTTTAATCAATCCATAAAGTTGTAGCGCAGACATTAGCCTGTGATCGCCATTCTCGTCATAGACTATTCTGTGCCTAGTGAATGGAGCTCCTTGGAAAATGCCTACTCGAGAAGAAGCCTGGGAACTGCTCTGCGAATACACAAAAGGCGACAGCCTACGCAAACATGCGTTAGCAGTCGAAACGGCCATGCGCGCTTGCGCCCGGCGGTATGGAGAAACCGATGCTGATGAGGATGAATGGGCCCTCGTCGGACTGCTTCACGACTTCGACTACGAGATGTTTCCCACACCAGATCAACATCCGTTCACCGGCGCCAATATACTTTGTGGGCGCGGCTATTCCGATCGACTGATACGCGCCATCATGGGCCACGCCACCTACACAGGTGTGCCTCGCGACACGACAATGGCGCGGGCCCTGTTTGCGACGGATGAGCTTTGTGGTTTCCTGGTCGCTTGTGCCCTGGTTAGACCTAACAAGAGCCTTGATGACCTGGAAGTTTCTTCTGTGAAAAAGAAACTAAAAGACAAAGCGTTTGCGCGTTCGGTCAATCGAGACGACATTCGCCAGGGCGTCGAAGAGTTGGGTGTGCCGTTGGAAGATCACATTCGCTTCGTGATAGATGCGTTACGGCCAGTGCAGAAAGAGATTGGGTTAAACTCAGTGAATGCGGGCTGACAAGTCTAACCTACGTTGGTAGGGACCGTGGGCTGCGGAGGTTGGGTGGGCGCGGGCCGTGAGGTGAGGATCGTGACCACAATGAAAACAGCCAGACTGAGAAACGCACCAAGTACTCCAGTTAACAGAGCTTGCGTCTTGCGCCTTCGTGCGGTGTGGCGATAAACGAAAACCGCCGCGAGCACCACAGCAACTACTGGAACCCCTAAGATCAAGGCGGCCAGCGCGCCCGGTGTGGAAATGGCTTTAAGTGAAGAGAAATGTACCAGGATGATGACGATTGAAATGCCTGAACCAACTACAGCCGCCGCAAGCGAGGCAATCAATACCAGCTTTAGGCGCATGCCATCTGTTCCTCGGTGTGTTTGCTGAGAACCGTTTTGACGAAGAGTGCCGGAAGTGCGCCGCCAAGAATAACACACGCTTCAAGGTGTCTTGGACGAGACGCTTGGTCTGGTTCATAACCTCAATTCATTAAAGGATTAATCGCACAAGTAGATGGTCACCAGAAGCACCCTGAGCTACCTCGCCCGTCACGAGGGCCTTAAGGATTTCGCGGCCAGGTTTCGTCCCTTCAGGAAATTGACCACCCGATTCGTCGCCGGTGAAACCATTGACGAAGCTGTGGCAGCCATCAGAGAACTAAACGCCGAAGGGTGTACCGCATCGTTCGACCACTTGAACGAATCTGTCGCCAGTCCTGCGGAAGCTGAAGGGGAAGTCGCGGAATACCTCCGGATTCTTGATCAAATTGATAAGATGGGTATTCGATCCAACGTTTCAATCAAACTCTCACAGTTTGGCCTGGAACTCGACCCCGAGCTGGCCTATCGAAACGCGCGGACGGTAGTCGCAGACGCTGCGCGGCGTGGAAACTTCGTCAGAGTCGACATGGAGGGCTCCAACTATACTCAGGTCACTCTGGATATTTTCAAACGACTTCGCGCCGAGTTAGGACTTAACGACGTAGGCATCGTCTTGCAGTCGTACCTGAGGCGCACATACCAGGATGCGGAAGAGATGCTGAAGGTGCCTGCGCGAATCCGTATCTGCAAAGGCGCTTACAATGAGCCGCCCGAGGTGGCCTTCCCTGATAAGAAAGATACTGACGCAAACTATATCCGGGTAATGAAACTGCTTCTTACCAGTGGCGTCTATCATGGAATAGCCACACATGATCCCAAAATGATCGATGCGACTACCGATTTTGCGCGGCGAGAGGGAATTGGGAAGGAATCATTTGAGTTTCAGATGCTTTACGGAGTTAGACGTGATTTGCAACGCCAACTCGCCAGAGGCGGTTACAACATGAGGGTATATGTTCCATATGGAAAACACTGGTATCCTTACTTCATGAGACGCCTTGCTGAGCGTCCAGCCAACGTTTGGTTTGTGTTGAAGAACCTCTTCAAAGGGTAAGTGATGGACAATCTTATTTGGATCCTCTGGTGTGTGCTCGGATTGGCCCTCATCGTCGCTGAGGTCTTCACCAGCGGATTTGTGCTTCTGTGGTTTGGCATCGGCGCACTGGCGGCGGCGTTCGCAGGTTTGATTGGCATAGACAGTCTGGCACTTCAATTCCTCATTTTTGCTTCCGTTTCTATTGGGCTGACCGTTGCTTCGCGCACTATCTTCTTGAACTACTTTTCGAAAGAGCGAACTGGTGACTCGTTGCGCAGCGGGGCTGACGCGCTTCCGGGCAAAATCGGCACTGTAGTTTCTTCCAGCCGCGGAGCAATGAACGAGGGCGCCGTCAAAGTGTTTGGATCCACGTGGACTGCTTACCCGGCCGAGGGTGAATCGCCGTTAGAGGCTGGTGAACGCGTACGTGTGGAGAGTATCGAAGGTGCGTCGATTTATGTGAGACGAATAGATGAGCCGGTCGATTGGCGGCAAAAAGAATTGCCGAACGGTGAGTAGAGGCGGGTCTCAGTAAGGTTCGGTGTCAGCTTCGTAGTTATCGTCGAGGGTCTTGTCCTCGTCCATTGGCGGGAGTTCGATTGTTACGCGATCGCTCTTGGGCTCCTCTAGATCGTCTCCCGAGAAACGGGCCAGCACGACAGTGATATTGTCCTCGCCTCCGCGATTATTGGCTTCCGCAATCAGTTCGTCACAAGCAGTCTCTAACTTGGGGTTACTGGAGACGATATTCTGAATATCCTCTGATCGAAGTTTGCCGGAAAGGCCGTCGCTGCATAGCAGTAAGGTGTCTCCACGCCGCAACCGAATCCGGCCCGTCACCGGGGTAACGTCGTTTTGCGCGCCCAGGGCCTGCAGGATAACGTTCCGAAACATGTGGGTTTCGGCTTCAGCTTCACTAATTTGGCCGACGTCCACCAGTTGCTGGACCAGGGACTGATCTTTGGTAGCCAAGCGAATCTGGTCCTTGCGAATTATGTAACCTCTACTGTCGCCGACCTGCACGAGATCGAGCATGTCGCCCTTGACTGCCGCTCCGGTAAATGTCGCTCCCATGCCCGCACACCGCGAATCTTCCTGACTGCGAAGGTGAATCGCCAGATTCGCGTAGACGGTGGCGTTCTTCAGGCAATCAACCAGTGGGATCTCCGGGTCGCAACCGTTTTCCGAGTCGCTGCCAATCAACATCTCGCGAACGGAATCAACTGCCATGCGGCTGGCGACATCGCCTGCCAGCGCACCACCCATTCCGTCGGAAACAACCAGAACCAGGCCATGATCACCAAGATCAATCTGTTTGAGTTCTTTAGGTGGCTCAGCACCTTCAGAGCCGGTCCACGTTTTCTGGTTCGATAGATCCAAAACCAGAAAATTGTCCTCGTTGCCTCGGCGCACTCGGCCTACATCTGATTTTGCATAGAGCTCGATGATCATAAGGAGAGCAAAAGATAACCTGCTACAGGCTCAAATTTTAACCTCTCTTCGGCGTAACTGTCACTTATCGGAAGCTTATATTTGTTTTAGAGCCTGATCGAGATCGGCGATGATGTCATCAGTATCTTCAAGTCCAACCGAGATCCGTACCAGACCGTCGGTAATACCCAGGCGTTGTCGCTTTGCTGCATCGACGGATGCGTGAGTCATCGTTGCCGGGTGCGAAATCAGGGTTTCAACTCCGCCCAAACTTTCGGCAAGGGTGCAAAGTTTAACAGATTCGAGAACCTTTCGCGCCGCATCGAGCGAGCCCACTTCGAATGCCACCATTCCGCCGAACCCCTTTTGCTGGCGCTTGGCGACCGCATGCTGTGGATGAGAAGCCGAGCCTGGATAGTAGACCTTCTGGACTTTTGGGTGTTCTTCTAAAAAAGCCGCCACTGCGCGACCGGTCTTGTCGTGTTGTTCCATTCGCAACGCAAGTGTTTTGGTCCCGCGCATAACCAACCACGAGTCGAATGGCGAGAGAATGGCGCCGGCGCTGTTTTGAATGAAACCAATCCACGCTGCATCTTCTTCGTTATTCAACACTACTGCGCCGCCGATACCGTCAGAGTGGCCGTTCAAGTACTTGGTAGTCGAGTGCACGACAATATCGACGCCGAAATCGATCGGCCGTTGCAGGTAGGGCGACATAAACGTGTTGTCACAAACGACTCGGGCGCCTGCGCGGTGCGCAATTTCAGAGACCTCTCGCAGGTCGGTAACAATCATCACTGGATTGGTTGGCGTTTCGAGAAAAACCATTTTTGAGTTCGGTTTGATCACCGCTTCGACGTTGAGAGGATCGGAAGTGTCTACAAAATCAAACTCGATGTTGTAATTCGTCAGTACTCGAGTGAACAGGCGAAACGTCCCGCCATAGGTGTTGTCAGAAACAACCACGTGCTCGCCGGCCTTCACCAGCCGCAATGTGGCATCGATGGCCGCCATCCCTGAAGCGAAAGCAAAGCCAAATCGTGCACCTTCAAGCGCTGCAAGGTTCTTTTCCAGCGCGCTTCGGGTTGGGTTTTGCGTGCGTGCGTATTCGTAACCTTTGTGCTTTCCCAGTGCGTCCTGCGCGTAAGTCGACGTTTGATAGATTGGAACCGTCACCGCGCCGGTAGCCGAGTCAGGTTCCTGCCCGGTGTGTATTGCTATTGTTGCAAAGCCCATGTCATTTTCCATTTATCAGTTGTCATTTTTCATTTCACGATTCGTTAGCCTTGAATATTCCCTGGCTCATATATCGTTCGGCGCCATCAGGAAATACGGTGACTACCCTCTTACCTGTCCCAAGTCGCTCAGCAACTCGGTAAGCGCCCGCTGCCGCCGCTCCGGATGACCAACCGCAGAGGAGTCCTTCAGTATTCGCCAACTTGCGAATGGCCGCACACGACTCATCGTCCATGACCATCATGATCTCGTCTGCCAAACTTGCGTCGAAAATCTTCGGTATGAAATCCTTCTGGCCGATTCCTTCAATCTTCTTGGGTCCTGGAGGATGACCACCATAGATCGATCCTTCAGGTTCGACAAGCACGCACAAAACCTCCGGGTTGGCCTTCTTCACCGCACGGGCCACGCCGACGAAGGTTCCTGACGTTCCTGCCCCGATTACAACTGCATCGATCTGTCCATCCATCTGATCGATTATTTCCCGGGCAGTTGTCGTTTCATGGAAGCCGGGATTTGCGGGATTCTCAAACTGCTGGGGAACGAAGCCGCCATCCATCTTGGCTGCTAGTTCTTTGGCTCGTTTGATGGCTCCTTCCATTCCCGACTTTTCCGGAACGTATTCAATTTCACCACCGAGTGCCGCCATTAGCGTCATTTTCTCTTCGGCGAAACCCTCTGGGACACACAGGATAACACGATAGCCACGGGCCACTCCGATCAGCGCCAATCCAATGCCGGTGTTGCCCGCCGTAGGCTCAATGATGGTTGAGCCGGGACGAAGTAGTCCTTTCTCTTCAGCATCCAGGATCATACCCAATGCGGCACGGTCTTTCACTGAACCGCCCGGATTGAAGCATTCCAGCTTCGCATAAATATCGGCTAGAGGAGGTTTGGCAAACCTAGAAAGATGAAGCAGCGGAGTGTGCCCAACGAGGTCGAGGATGCTTTCAGCTGCTTGTCGAGTCATCTGGTTTTTCGGCGAGATTAACCGTCAGATCGAACTCCCTTCGGTTCGGTGTCTTTCAGGGCGCTCTTCGACAAGCCTATGAGTCTGCCAATTAGATCGTTGAGACGAGTAAAGTCGACGGGCTTCGTCAAGTAACCGTCAAATCCTGTTTGGTGTGCTGCGCGCCTAAATCCATCGGTGCTGAAGGCCGTCAGCGCAATTACCGGAATACCGCTAAGCTGTTCATCTTCGCGGATTTTTCGTGTTGATTCGAGTCCATCCACGCCCGGCATCGCGAGATCCATGATGATGAGGTCCGGCTTTACCAGAGATGCTACTTTGATAGCTTCCTCTCCGTTGTTTGCAGTGGCGACCCGATATCCATTCTGTTGCAGGTAAAGGCTGATCATCGTGAGATTGTCAATGGAATCATCCACCGCTAACACGAGGTAATGGCTCTCGGGATCTAAACTTGGTTCAAAACGCTCCGGAGCAACTGGTAGGCCTGAGGAATCGAGAGGTGTGGTGCGGAAATCCTTTTTCACGAAGAAATTATAGTTGATCTGTTGATCATTAACCATTCTCCGCGATCACATCCTGGGTTCGTGCTTCGTTTCTTTGCTCTCCGTGTTTCTCTGGCGCAGCGCGACTCTGGCCGCAACCAAAACGGAAACACGATCCACGAAATAACACGAAACAACACTAACGCACTTCGTGTTGGTTCGTGTGGTGCGCGTGGATTGTGTTTTCATTCCAAACGTTGTTCAAAAACAAGAAACTGCGGACTTGGTTCACGGAGAACACGGAGGTAGCACATAGGAACAGAAACCCAGGGCACTACTTAGTCAGGTTGGGTAACCTAGGCAAGGGTGAAGTCTCACTTGGGATAGACGTAATAAACAACACCGGCGTAGTCGTCAGTGAACAGGAATGAATCCCGCCCAAAGGACAAGATGTCGCACGGACGACCGTACACTCTGCCCGCCTTGAGAAAGCCGGTGATGAAGTCTTCCGGCGGTCCTGCAGGTTTGTTGTCCCCACGCAAGCGCACGACTCGATAACCATGATTCAGGCTTTTCTTCGTGGAGCCATGGAGCGCAGTCAGAAAGTGCCCCGCCAAGGTCGAATTGTTTTCAGGTTCGAAGAAATCGAATCCAAGTGGCGAGCTGTGTGCGGCGAAGCCGACTTCCGCTGCAGGTACGGTTCGACAATTCAACTTTCCTCTTGCACTGAACTTTCGATCGGCAAACATGCGGCCGCCAACCTGATAACAGTAGGGCCAGCCATAGTTTGTTCCTTCCTTGACGGCCAGCATCGTGTCGGCGGGCCTTTGATCGCCGAGATGATCTGACCCCATGTTGGTGGCAAACAGATGCCCACCGATCACGCGTATGCCTACTGCGTTACGCAGGCCACGAGCAAAGTGACGCTGGTTCTTTCCATCTGGATCCATCTCCAAAATACTGGCGCGCACTGCTTCCTTTTCTTCGCAGGCGTTGCAACTACTGCCCACCGAGACGTAGACCTTTCCGTTACCGCCAACGGCTATCGTGCGCGTGAGATGCCAGCCACCGTATTTGTAGTCGAGTCCATAATCCGGAAACGTTGTCAGAACTTCGGGTTCACTGCTGGGCTTGATCTCCCCCGCAGTGTATTTGTAGCGCACCAGACGGTCGGTCAAGGCGAGGTAAAACCAGTGAACGCCGTTTTGGTCTGTGTAGAAGGCCGTGCTGTTTGGGTTTCGTAAACCCGTGAGGTAGGGCGTGACTTTACCAAAGGCCTTCGTCGCAGGCTTGAATTGATCGAGGATGTAGACGACGCCCTTTTTGTTGTCAGTCAGGTTGTACATGTCAGTGACAAAGATCCGATCGTCTGGACTCTTCGCCATGAAGCGCACTCGTTTCAAACCTTGCGCGGCGACCGCTACCTCAAACCCTTCGGGGAGGTTTAAGTCAAACGACTGGCCGTTCGCTAAAGAAATGCGGTGAGGGGTGAGCCTTAGTGGACGTGGCTGCAGCTGAAGTCGAGCTTCAACAGTGCTTTCGACAGTTGTTGCCAGGCCGATGAGAACAGACGCAGCAATTAGGAACACCGTGGTTGTTTTCATTGCTGTTCGGATTCGCATACCGTTTCTCAGTATTGGATCAGGCTTCCTTCGCGCTTTGCACGCCGCACCGCGCGTCCAAAGACCCAGAGTGAGAAGGGAAGCAGAATCGCGAGCATTATTGCCAGCGTCACGAGTGGCTCTGTAACTTCGGCGAATCCTTTTCCTTCGTTCAAGACTCTCCGGATCCCGTCAACGCCGTAGGTCGATGGCAAGATCTTGGAAACACTACCGAGGGTGGCGCCGCCATACTCGTTTATCAGTTGCGTGGGAAAGAAAACTCCTGAGAACAAAGCTGCTCCGGATCCCAGCAACATGGCGAAGGGATCGCCACGCTTGAAGACCATTGCAAAGCTGGCGGAAAGAATTCCCAGGCAGGCGAGAACGAGAGTTGTGAGGATCAAGAAAAGTAGAGCGAGCATAAAGCTGCCGGAATAGTGCACATCGAAAAAGAACCATCCGAAAAAAAGATACAAAAACGAAAAGAATGTAGCCTGCACAAAATCCCAGGCCGAGCTCGCTACTATTACTGTGGGCAGGTTGATTGGAGTTAGAAGCACGCTCTCGAGTGTGCCCTGCATCTGTTCACTGCGAACGGCGTTGGCGAGACTCGAAAAACCGGTCATGAAGTAGTTGAGGATTGCCAGGCCGGTGAGCCAGGTAGCGAACGGATCACGCCACTGAGAGAACCTGGCATCCGTGAATCCCACAAAAATCTTGGATATGAAAAACAGCGTGGTTACCAGACCGAGGATCGAAAGCACGCGCAGAAAAAACTGCATTCGATAGCTTACGAAAAGACGGAAATCGCGGACGACAAAGGCGTAGATGCGACGTGGTAGGAGTTTTAGCGAATTCATGAATTGAACAGGAATCGAAGCCTCTAGCCGCAGACAAATATCAGCCGCGGATTAACGCGGAGGCACGCGGATCAAAACAAAACCGAAATGGAACTCGATGTTTGTATTCTTGGATGTCAACGTTCATCCCGGCCTTCATAACTTTCCAAAACGTCGAGAAGTGTCGGCCGCTCTGATTCGACGTTAATAATCCGGCCACCTTGCTGATGGAGTTTCCTGATTGCTGAGTCGAGAGCCTCGTCACTTTGTCTTCGATTGAAGGAAATCTCCAGAGTGCCTTCGCGGTCCTTGATCTGAAGCTGATCGAATTCGCCGTTTAAAGCAGTTGCGGCCTGCGTGCGCGATAAACCAGACACCGTAAGCCGGGTTTCTTCAGAATCGGACGTCAGCGATCGCAGGTTACCGGGAGTGTCAATCGCCCTGATTTCTCCCGAACTGATGATTGCGACCCGATCGCAAAGGGTTTCCACTTCAGCAAGATTATGGGAAGTGAACAGGATCGTCACCGGCGGACTTTGTTCAGCCAGCGACTTAATCATCGCGCGCATCCTTGATGCCGCCAGCGGATCGAGCGAGCGCGTTGGCTCATCAAGCAGCAATACAGGCGGGCTCGGGAGCAGTGCGCGCGCCACGGCCAATCTCTGTTTGTTTCCAGTGGATAGCTCTCCAAAACGTTTGCGCACCGTGTCTTCAAGTTCGAGCTGACTGAAAAGCGCTTCGATGCGCGCGCGGGCGACGCGGTCTTTCATCCCGTAGAGCCTGGCAAAGAATAGTAGGTTTTGGTCGGAGGTAAGACGCCAGTAAAAACTTCTTTCTTCGGCACCCGCCAAACCGATTTGCATGCGCACTCTTTCGTCGTCATCGACGCTGTCAAAGCCATTAACCTTGACCTTACCTTCAGTAGGTTGTACGAGCGTCGCCAATATCTTCGTCAAGGTGGTTTTGCCCGCTCCGTTCCGCCCGATAAGCCCAAAGATCTCCCCGCGATGAACCCTGAACGAAACGTCGTGAAGCGCTTCCACCGGCGGCTTGAATTTACGTCTCAGTAACGCCTTCAGACGAGCTAACGGAACCGGATAGGTCTTCGAAAGATGATCAATGGATATCGCCGGTTCGGGTGATGCCGTTTCAGTATGATTGGGTGCTGGCACTGCCGCAGTTGACTTTGGAAATTCGTTTGGCATTCGGGCAGCAAAGTGTCAGCGAGCGCGCTGTCGAGGATCCAAATACTCTCGCAAGCCATCCCCGATGAAATTAAACGCGAGCACGGTCAGGGCGATTACGACGCCGGGAAAGACCAGCGCATGCGGAGCTGCTGACAAGGTGGAGAGGTCGCGTGCCTCCTCGATCATAACTCCCCACGATGGCGCCGGCGGGGGTACTCCCAGACCGAGGAAAGAGAGTGATGCCTCAGCCAGGACGGCTCCCGCCATACCGAGGCTTGCCTGGACGATTAGCGGTTGGATCGCGTTTGGCAGAATGTGACGCAACAGAATTCGTAGATCACTCGCTCCTAGCGCTCGGGCAGCCTGGACGAAATCATACTCGCGCACTTTCAATACCTGCCCGCGGATCAGACGCGCATAACCCACCCAACCAATGATGCAGAGCGCGAGGATTAGTTTATTCAAGCCGGCGCCGAGGAAAGCGACCATTGCGATGGCCAGCAACAGCCCTGGAAAAGCCAGGAACACATTGAAGACATAACCGGAGATAAATCGGTCAATCCACCCTCCGTAATAACCAGCCAGAGCGCCTAACATTGTGCCTATGACTGACGAGACTGCCACGACTACCAAACCAACCTGGAGCGAAATGCGAGCGCCAAAGACAACCCGAGAGAAGATGTCGCGTCCGGTTGCGTCCGTACCAAACAAGTGATCTGCGGAAGGAGGGAGGTAACGGATACTAAGGTTTGTTGCACCTACCTCGTGAGTGGCGATCCACGGAGCGAGGATCGCCACGAGCACTAGAATTGCTACGATGATGATTCCTACAATGGCTAGACGATTCATCTATTGCCAATTGCCAATTGCCGACTGCCAATTGGCGTTCTCCCAAGACGAAGACTAAAGACTGGAGGAGGCGGTAGTTCTTCTCAAACTATTGGACCGACGACTTCTGTTGCGTTTCCGGTCGCTAAACCCACACGTCGCTAACAACCTGCTTGCCTCGATTCGCTTTATGGTGCGAAATGAACAACGATCCACGAAATCACACGAACCCACACTAAGAACCAATTCGTGGTTTCTCATGGATCGTTTCTCTTCTTCCAAACCATCACCAAGCTTCCAAGTTGTATGTTTGAATGCCGATAAGTTGGGGACTCCTGATCCAGATCAGAAGGCCAGTTTCAATATCGGCATCTCAGTGACCATCGACAACTCGCCAAATTGCCAATCGGCAATCGGCAATCGGCAATGACTTAAGACACTCTAATCCTCGGATCCAGGAATCTATAGACCATATCTGTCAGCGTATTTGCGACAATATAGGTCATGCTGATGACCAGAACGCATCCTTGCACCACTCGGTAGTCGCGTTTGCCGATCCCGTCTTCCACCAGGAGCAGGCCGAGTCCCGGCCACCCGAAGATCTTTTCCGTAATGATTGCGCCGGCCAGCAGAATTCCCAACTGAAGACCAAGGATCGTTACCACCGGAATTAGTCCGTTCTTAAGAACATGTTTATAGACGACGGTGGTTTCGCTCAGACCCTTCGCGCGCGCCGTTCGCACGTAGTCTTCGCCAAGCTCTTCGATAACCGACGAGCGCACCATGCGGGTCAGAATCGCCGAGAGCGCTGCACCCAGGGTCACTGCAGGCAAAATGATATCGGCCCAATCAAACCGGCCGGAAGGCGCCAGCCAGCCGAGTTTCACTGCGAACAGATAGACCAGCATCGGACCGATGACAAAGCTGGGGAGACTAATCCCAATCAACGCGATTACCGAGGCCGCATTGTCGATCCATGTGCCGCGGTTCTTTCCGGCTACGACGCCCAAAGGGATGGCGATCACGACCGCAATCAACAGAGCCACAATTGCAAGCTCGATGGTGGCGGGATATCGCTCAAGTATCAGGTCTTTCACGGGCCGATCGGTCCGAAATGAATTCCCCATATCTCCACTGAGGAGATTTCGCCAGTATTCGGTGTAGCGATTATCGAATCCATGCCACTTGAAGTGCCTGACCCCGGCTGCGTCGCGAGGGAACGACAAAAAGAATGGAGGCCGATCAAGCCCATGCTTTTGGCGAAACTGCTCAAACTGCTCTGGAGTCGCTTGTTCTCCTAAGACCGCAACCGCAGGATCTCCAGGAACCAGTTCAATCAGGATGGTGACCAGGGAGACTACTGTCCAAGCCACCAGCAGGAGGATAGCGATACGTCTGAGCGAGCCAAGGACCTTGTACTTGAAGCTTGAACGCACTCTGGCGAGTCTCGAGTGGAGTGAATGGCAGTTCTATTTCGTGGGGATAATAACATAGTGAGGGATGCATAACCGTTTCGAGGAACTAAACGATCCACGAACTCACACGAACTAACACGAAAAGAATTCCTTCGTGTTGGCTTTCTGTGAGTTCGTGGATTGTTAGTCAAAAAGATTGAGGGTCTCCGTCGAGCGCACGACTGAGTGTGAACCAAAAGACTGCAGGTTAGAAACGGGTGATTTTGAGATCTTGAAGGCAGGTTTGGGAAGGCAAAACAGAACGCAGCCCGGAAGTACGCCGGAAATGAGTCGCATGGCCCCGACAACCGCACGCTCAAAAGACGTTTTCCAGGCTGCGTCCTTTACTGGCTGCAGTTCACTTGCGTGATCTACAACCAATCTCGTCAATTCAATGGGCGCTGGCCGATGTGCAGCGCCGCGATTCCGCCAGTAAGATTCTCGTACTCCACTTTCTCCAAGCCCGCCTGGCCCATCAAAGCAGCGAGATTCTCCTGGTCTGGAAAGTGCGAAACCGAATCCGGTAGATACTCGTAAGCGCTCTTCGATCCGCTGATTAGCCCACCTACGAGCGGAAGTACTCTGGTGAAATACACTTTGAAGAGCGATCGGAAACCTGGGACGACTGGTTGAGAAAACTCAAGCACAGCCACTCTACCGCCTGGCTTCACTACTCTAACAAGTTCCGCTAAACCCGACGCCAGGTTCGACAGGTTTCTTAGTCCAAAGGCAATCGTTACCCCATCAAACGAGCTATCGATGAATGGCAGACGCAGCGCGTCTCCCTCGATCAACGGAATTCTCGGTTCGCATCGCGCGGTTTTGCGGGCAGCAATCGTCAGCATTGGTCGACAAAAGTCCGTGCCGAAAACTCGCGCTCCAGTAGTTTCAAACAGCTCCAGCGAAAGATCTCCAGTGCCGCAGGCGACATCGAGGATCCGAGCCTGTCTCGCACCAATCGCTTTCTGTAACCTTTTGGCGACGAGCAGTCTCCATCTCTTATCCATATGTCCCGATAGGAGATGATTTAAAAGATCGTATCGTCCGGCAATGCCCGCAAACATCTCGCGGACGCGATTGGAATATGCCTTTTCGTTTGCCTTCCGATCGTCAGACACAATTAAGCCAAAAAGCATTGAGATGTGGTTGCAGGTACATTGCGAATGATTTGTGATTAATCCGGTTTCTTAACTGGGATAGTAGTTGCTGGTTTTGTTTCCTGCTTATCCGCTGGTCGAGCCTCGAGCTCACCAATAAGCTCAATCTTAACTGCTGGTTCGAGTTGGGCTTTCAGTTGTTTCGAGTCACCGAGAACGACTGAGGCAGTCGGATTATCGGCAAAAAGCCGGCCGGCTACGCGCTGAACATCACTGACAGAGACTGCGTTTAGTAGACGATTTTGCTCCCCAATCGACGGTAAACCAAACGTATCGATATCGAGCCATGCTGTCGCAACGCCGTCAAGTCTCTCTGTTTCTTTGGCAAGTTGGACAATTAATTCAGTTTTCGCTTGCTCCAACTCCGAAATGGGAACGGGGGCTGCAATTAGAGACTTGAGAACGTCACGTGCCGACTTTAGTGTTTTCTCAACCAGTAGACTGTCCACTGCGGCTCCCATGACAAACATTCCGGGTAGAACATGGCCTTCATGTCTCACAAACATCGGGTTACGAGTCAGTTCTGGCGATAAGGTCTCCCAACGTTTGCGAGCAATCACCGCAACCAGTCTGGCTGTGGCAATGTCGCGGTCACGTTGTGACAAGCCGCGACTCGCTAGCCTGAGTTCCGCGGTTTTGTCGGCAGGCGCACTAATAATTAAGGTACGGGTGTCTGGTGGATCGGGCTGGCGGAAGGTTGCCGGCACGATGGTTTCGCTCTTGCGCCACGAACCCAACAGTTGGCGGAGTGCCCGGATGGCTCTGTTCTTTTGCACGCCACCAACGACCACCAATGTGGCGTTGTTGGGATTGAGAAACCGGTCTCGGGCCAGCAATAAGTCTGCCCTATCGACACGAGCAAGACTCTCCGCCGAGCCTGACACAGGTCGTCCATAAGGAAAGTTCCCGAACAGTCGAGCCGCGATGGCACGGTCGGCGAGAATGGCCGGTGAAACACTGGTCTCTTTCGCAATTTTTACTCTGGCATCGCGTATCCGGGTGACATTCTCGGGAGTTATCTGAGTGCTTACGATTGCAGTGCGCAGGATTTCCACAATCTTTACAAACTCATTAGCTCGACCTTGTAGAGTTATAGTGATCGAATCGTAGTCCGTGTCGACATCCAAACGACCCGACATGTCCTCAGTAAAGAACTCACGGGTGGTTGGGTCGGGAAACAGAATGTCACCGAGGATTGCCATCCCGCCATCCTTGCCCGCCACGTCAAATGCAGCGCCACCGTGGATGCGAAGCTTGATCAGGACGTCCTGGTCGTTAGGGCGCGTCCAGAACAATACCTTCAGGCTATTGAGCAGTTTCTCAGTTTCAGGCTCGGTAGAAGACTGGGAATAAGTCATTTGCCACCCGCCAAACAGGCACATTAAGCAGAGGGCGATGGAAAGTTTGCGCAGGGGGCGGGCCACGAGGATTGAGTTCATAAGCGAGTATTGCAACCAGAACGAACGAAGTCGCCGTTAGGCGGGGGTACGGGGCGTTTATCCAATTCGGGAGCAAAAACATCTTAGATGCGGGATATTTGCGCGTCAACCGTTTTGGCCGTAAGTGCATCAAAGGCGTGGGTTTGATATTGCGGCACCCGTCTGGAATTACGTGCCCGATTGAGGGTGAAGGATACTATAATGAGCTCGCGATACCAGGTCTTTGAGTTTTTGAGGGCCATTACCTTGGGAAAGGTTGATGGAAGACCGTATCTTTTGACCGTTTCGCGGTAATTAGGGTAGGGAAGAGATTCCTACAGGATCGAGTGGTTGATTGCCTGAGAGAATCACAGACGAACTTTTGCTTGAGAGGGCAGAAGGCGGCGACCAGGCAGCTTTCGTCCGATTGTACGAACGGCATAAGGATCCGATATTTCGGTTTGCGTATCGGCTATTAGGGTCAGCGGAGCTTGCCGAGGACATTGCTCATAATTGTTTCCTGAGTTTGATCCGGAAGCCCCGAAACTTTGAACCGAGAAAAGGCACGCTCCGGAGTTACTTATATTCAGCTACGCGAAACCTGGCATTCAAGCACTTTCGCGATGTCGGAAGAGAGACGGCCCTCGACGATATTTCTCATGAGTTGGCGATTTCCGACAGAGAACAGCCATTGCCGAGATTGCTCAACGAAGAGCTGTCATTGAAAGTCAGAGAGGCTGTTTTCACCCTGCCGCCGTTGCAACGCGAGGCGCTGATTCTTTTTGAGTATGAGGAGTTGTCATTGAGCGAGATCGCGACGGTGGTCGGAGCGGATGTTGGGGCTGTGAAGGCCCGTCTTTATAGGGCTCGCGAGCAGCTAAGAAGCACCCTGCGGCCTTATTTGAATACCAGCGGGGAAATTGTTACTTTGGAGAAGGCTTGAAATGAGCAGCATCGAGCCGGAAGACCAGTTGTTTACTGAAGACGAACTTAAAAGGGTACTTGATCGTTGGGTAACCCCATCACCTTCAAGATCGCTCGATAAGCGAGTCGCAAACAGTTATCATAGGGAGTTTGGAAGCGCCGATGCTGCCGCAGGGCCGGTACCGCTCCCCCAGAGGCAAAAAGAGGTATCCAACATGAAGTTTTGTTCAACGTGCCAGGAAGAGTTCGCGGAGAAGTTCAGCTTTTGTCCCGTTGATGGAACACCGCTGAATGGTCTTGTGCGCAAAGAGGCGGAGATTACAGTTAGCGCGGTACAGGCGGCCCCCAGGATTAACCAGCCTGAAATCCCAAGGCGAATCGAACCTGACACTACTCGAAGCGCTCCATCGCATGAGCCGGCCTTTGCCACAGCTTCCTCGCAGACATTGGTTCAACGAGACGAATATCATCTGACCATCCTGGACGACAAAGGCCTTGTCTCGCGACTCGCGGGAGAGGTTAGCCGGGTGGGTCACGAATACCAGTTAACCTGGCCTGAGTTCAAGCGCGATCCGTTTGGCTTCACCAAGCGCTCGATTGTCGGTTACGGGCAAATGGCTGCACGCAACTTCGGCAGCCGCAATGTTCTTATTGCTATCGGGACAGGTTTTCTCGCGATGATTGTTCTGGTTGCGGTGGTCACCTTTATGGATCGCACCAACTCTGTCGCCGTCTCGCGAACTGCTTTGATTCTTTTTGGAGTTGTCGCGGTCGGGATGCTGGCTGCCACGTTCGCGACGTGGTTTGGTCGCGATCAAGGTGCGGCAGTTGCGGGTGCTCAGCCCTCGGATTCGCGTAACGCGATGGTGGCCCTGATGGTCGCGTTCGTGTTCATGCTGGGCATTATTGGAACCTACGTGCTGTTTGATGTTCTCTCGCGCAAGCACGCAGAACAGGTCGCGCAGAATACTGAAGAGCTTCAAGCCGACCAGCTCATTGATATTCCTTCAGAACAGCCGACACCAGATCCCGGCACAGCCGGACTAAACAAAGGCAGTGGCGGCGGCAGTAAGCCCAAACAGGAAAAACCTGGCGGTGGTGGCGGTGGTGGTCGCGAAGATCCCAAACCGGCATCATTCGGGAAAACGCCTCAGGCTTCTTTGACGGTGCCTCAGGTGGTCGCTCCCGATCCGAAGCCACCCGCAATCAAGAATCCATCGCTTCCGGTGGCAGCGACGGTCGTTGCCGATCCACTGTTGGTTCCACCCGATGCGCGTGTGTTGCCTTACGGTGACTTCAAGTCGAAGAGTACTGATCCTTCTTCCGGTCCAGGTACTGGGAACGGTATTGGAACCGGACGAGGTGGTGGTATTGGCCCCGGCGATGGTGGGGGAATTGGACCTGGTCGCGGAGGCAACATCGGCGGCGGCGACTACCGCGAAGGTGGCGGCGGCGCTGGTGGCGGCGGTGGCGGTGATTACAGCCGGATTTTCAGCGGCAAGGAAGTTAGCTCAAAGGCTCGCGTGATCTCCAAGCCTGAACCCCAGTACACCGAAGAAGCTCGCAAGAACCAAGTCACCGGTACGGTGGTTTTGCGTGCGGTGTTCACGTCTTCCGGGCAGGTTACTAACATCACGACTCGGGCTGGTCTACCTTACGGTTTGACCGAACGAGCGATAGCAGCCGCGCGGCAAATCAAGTTCGTTCCCGCTACCAAAGACGGACGTCCCGTCTCGATGTATATTCAGCTGGAATACAACTTCAACCTGTACTGAGGGCCAGACTGGCAGTCTGTGTTTCTACTCGAATCAAGAGACGCCAGAACGATAACGTTCTGGCGTCTTAGTTTTTGGCGCAACCATTGTCCGACGCACTTTAGGAAGCTCTGATTAAGTCCAGCAACTCTTTGGAGTGCGGTGACCTGTCACCGCTTTGGTCTGAGGCGGCTTGACGCCGGTGATCCGCTGGAACGTAACCCGCGGAAGCTGCGACAGGTCGCGTAATACGAAAGCGGTGACAGGTCACCGCACTCCAAAGAGCTGCGAACCCCACTTAATCAGAGATTCCTTGAGTTTGTCGTGGGCGGTCATAACTCAACGGGAGGTGTCCTTGAAAACTGTTCCCTAAGGCGAGGCCAAACGACAAACTAAAGTGTGTCGGACATTACACCTACTGCTGCAGCTTCTCGACAAAGCACTTGATTCTTTTCAACCCGTCGCGCAATTGTTCCATCGAGGTTGCGTACGAGAGACGAACATAACCCTCGCATCCAAAGCCTGCACCATCTGTCACCACAGTTTGTTCTTCATCCAACAGACGTTTGGCAAACTCGCCTGAGGTGCTCACGTCACCGTTGAGGCATCGGCTCACATTTGGAAAAGCATAGAACGCACCCTCTGGTTCGCCGCAGGTAAAACCTGGAATTGATTTCAAAGCATCCAGCACCCATGCGCGTCGGGCGGTGTACTCCGCTAGCATTGCAGTGACGGATTCCTGTCGCCCGTTGAAAGCTTCGATGGCGGCCGCCTGGGCAATTGAGGTCGGGTTGCTTGTTGAGTGGCTTTGGACCTTCAACATCGCCTGCGTCCATTCACGAGGGGCGATTGCATATCCCATTCGCCATCCTGTCATGGCATATGTTTTGGAGAACGAGCCCGCAATACAGAGGCGGCTACGGAGCTCGGCGGGCAAACTGGCCGCACTGAACACCTCGGCTGGGGGATACACAAAGCGCAAGTAGCACTCATCCGATATAGCGTAGATTCCTCGCTCGGTCAGCAGCTCCATGATTCGCCGAAATTCGGCGGGGGGAATGACACGGCCGGACGGGTTGCTGGGAGAGTTTAGGATCGCCAGACGGGTTCGGGGCGTGATTGCCCGGGCGATTTGGTCAGCGCTCAACAAGAAGCTCGTCTCCTCAGTCTCAATGAAGACAGGAACGCCGCCAGCAAAGACAACTATTTCTGGAAAGGTCACCCAAAAGGGTTTCGCAATCAAAACTTCGTCGCCCGGGTTAATAAGGGTCACTACCGCATTGAAAATCGCTTGCTTACCGCCCGACGTAGCCATTACTTCAGGACGTTCGTAGGCCGCGCCAAACTCTCTGGCGTAGAAATCGATAATCGCGCGTTGCAGCTGTGACGTGCCCGCTGTCGGCGTGTACTTCGTCAGCCCGGCACGCATGGCCTCGATGGCGGCCTGCTTGATGTTTTCTGGAGTATCAAAATCCGGTTCGCCGGCGCCAAAGTCGACGACGCTTGCCCCCGTTGCGCGTAGCGCGTCTGCTGCTTGCATGGCGGCCAGCGTCGAGGAAGGCTGCATTCTTGATACGTTTTGTGAAACTGAAAAGGGGTAACCAGCAGGTTTAGTCATCATGGGTTTCAAGTGAAGGGCGGCACCGTTTCATTTCAAAGCGCCGCCCCATCGCCCGTCATTTCTTTCTTGACCGTGTCTGGCTGCTTTTTTTGGCTGACGTCGACTTTGCTGGAGTATATCACTTGACTGCGCAGGTCTCATCCTTCTTGCATTTTCTGTTTCATGCGCGCCTCGACGAATGGTGGAACAAGTCCGTTCAGCTCACCTCCCAACTGAAAAACCTCCTTCACCAGGCGCGAACTGACATACGAATAGGTTTCGGCGGGCATCATGAAAACTGTCTCGATTGCGGGTTCAAGGCGGCGGTTCATCAGGGCCATTTGCAGTTCATATTCGTAGTCAGAGATGGCCCTGATGCCACGAACAATGGCGTGCGCCTTCTGAGCTACCGCATATTGCACCAGGAGTCCCTCAAAATTGTCGACCCGAACGGTACAGCCTCCGCGATCGATCCCCTGCAGTACCTGCTCGAGAATCTGACTTCTTTCTTCAATGGTAAAGAAAGGCCGTTTCTCAGGGTTTATGAGAATGGCGATAATGATTTCATCGAAAAGCTTGCAGCCACGTTCAATGATGTCGAGATGTCCGTTGGTGACGGGATCGAACGAACCGGGGTAGATGGCGCGTCGCATGGGAGGCATGGTAAATGGGAAATAGGGATTGGTAAATGGGAGAGGGGATCTTTGCATTAATGGTCATAGGACCTATAGGACTTATTGGACCTATAGTTCCTTGACAGCCTTGCTACCCGATGTTTCAATAGCCATCAGAGCAAACGTGGTGAGTTAAGGCGACTTGCGGCCACGTAAAATAATCCGCTAAACAGCTCGGCGGTCTCTTAAAAGGACTCCAGCCGAAGAGGGTTTCAGAGCCCCGCGCTGTTTGGCGCGGGGCTTTTTAACATTGCCAATTGCCAATTGCCGATTGCCAATTGGTCGGCAGCAAAGGCTCCGGGTGAATTTTAGAGTTAACTGGCAGTCCGACGAGACTGCGATTAATGACAATTGGCAATCGGCAATCGACAATTGACAATGCCAGGCTTTCTCGACACATTAAAGGAACGCATCGTGGTCTTCGACGGCGCGATGGGGACCAATCTACAGGTGCAGAACCTTACTCTCGACGACTTCGGAGGATTACGCTTCGAGGGTTGTAACGAAAATCTCCTTGTCACCAGACCCGACGCAGTTGAAATAGTGCATGCCGGTTTTCTCGATGTCGGCTGCGATGTCATCGAAACTAACTCTTTCAATGGAACGCCCGTCGACTTTGCCGAGTACGACATTGGCGATCAAGCCTACGACATGAATGTTCGCGCCGCGCGGCTTGCCCGGCGCGTCGCCAGCGATTATTCAACCAGGGACAAGCCCCGCTGGGTCGCCGGCTCGATGGGTCCAGGACGCAAGCTGCCAACGCTCGGCCACATCTCCTTCGTTGACCTGAAAGCGGCCTATGCAGAACAAGTCCGGGGCCTGATCGATGGCGGTGCGGATCTGTTGATTGTCGAGACCTGCCAGGACCTGCTTCAGACCAAAGCTGCGCTCAGCGCGATATTTGAACACTTCGAAAGAACTCGCCAACGCCTGCCGGTTATCGCCCAGGTAACTATTGAAGTTTTTGGGACCATGCTGAACGGCACCGAGATCAGCGCGGCATTGACCTCCCTGGCACCTTTCCCCATCGACGTGATCGGCATGAACTGTGGCACTGGACCGCGTCACATGACTGAAAGCATTCGTTACCTCTGCGAGAATGCGCCGCTGCCGGTTTCAGTTTTGCCGAATGCCGGTCTGCCTTCGGTGGTGGAAGGGAAGATGCACTATGACGAGACGCCGGAGACATTCACGGCGCAGCTCGTCCACTTCGCCAGCGACTTCGGCGTCAACATCGTCGGCGGTTGCTGCGGCACTACGCCTGCACACTTGAAATTAGTGGTGGAGGCCATGCAGCGCATCGCCCCGAGAACCCGCCAGCCGTCGATTGTGCCCGCCGCGTCGTCTATCTACACTCAACAGCCTTATCGGCAGGACGCGTCGTTCCTGATCGTGGGCGAGCGCGTCAACGCAAGCGGCTCAAAAAAGATGCGCGACCTGCTTAACTCGGAAGACTGGGATGGTTTGGTGTCTCTGGCGAAAGAGCAGGAGAGGGAAGGCGCGCATGTGTTGGACGTGAACGTCGACTTCGTTGGCCGTGACGGCGAAAAAGACATGCATGAGTTGGCCTCGCGCCTGGTGACCAACATCAAGATTCCTTTGATGTTTGATTCCACTGAGTGGCAGAAGATGGAAGCCGGCCTGCAACATTCCGGTGGCAAGAGTATTTTGAACTCCACCAACTACGAAGACGGGGTGCCGCGATTCACCAAGGTCATCGATCTCGCGAAGCGTTACGGCGCCAGCGTGGTTATCGGAACGATCGATGAGGAGGGAATGGCGCGAACAAACGAAGGAAAGTTTCAGATTGCGAAACGTGCCTACGACCAGGCAACTCGTGAGTTAGGCTTGCCGGCTTCGGATATCTTTTTTGATCCTTTGGCCCTACCGATCTCAACCGGTATAGAAGAAGACCGGCGCAATGCTCTTGAGACTATTGAGGGGATTCGGCGGATCAAGCAGGAACTACCCGGTTGTTTCACGATTCTTGGTGTGTCCAACATCTCGTTTGGTCTCAATCCGGCATCGCGCGTCGTGCTGAATTCCGTATTTCTGCATGACGCCGTCGAGGCTGGGCTCGATGCCGCGATCGTAAACGCCAGCAAGATTGAACCACTCAATCGCATCGAAGAACGCGCGATCAAAGTAGCTCGGGAGTTGATCTACGACCAGAGACAATTCGAAGGCGATTTTTGCATCTATGATCCGCTAACTGAATTCACCAAGCTCTTTGAGGGCGTTAAAAGCAAGAGCGCCAAAAAGGAGTCGAAAGGTGAGACGGTTGAAGAGCGACTTAAGAATCACATCATCGACGGCGAAAAGATTGGATTGGAAGCCGAACTGAAGACGGCGCTGGAGAAGTATCCCGCGTTGGATATCATCAACAACATTTTGCTGGACGGAATGAAGGTGGTTGGAGATCTATTCGGGAGTGGGCAAATGCAGCTTCCTTTCGTGTTGCAGTCGGCTGAGGCAATGAAAGCCGCGGTTCGTTTTTTGGAACCGTTCATGGAGAAGAAGGGCGGGGCGACAGCCAAGGGGACGATGGTCCTGGCGACCGTTAAGGGCGATGTGCACGACATCGGCAAGAACCTGGTCGACATCATTCTGACCAACAACGGTTACAAAGTGGTAAATCTCGGCATTAAACAGCCCATTGACCAGATCCTCCAGTCGTGGCAGGAGCACGGCGCAGACGCTATCGGTATGAGCGGACTACTCGTGAAATCGACTTTGATCATGAAAGAGAATCTGGAGTTGATGAATGAGCGTGGCATAACTGTGCCGGTAGTCCTCGGAGGCGCCGCGTTGACCCGTCGGTACGTCGAAGATGATTTGACGTCGGTCTATAAAGGCCGACTGTTTTATGCGCGCGACGCTTTCGCCGGCCTTCACACAATGGACAAGCTCGCTGGGAACGGGGAAGCGGCGAGCGTGACAGAAGAGGCGACGGGGAGAAGCGAAGCGGAAAGCAATCCACAAAACGACATTGAAGACCTGGTGGGAGAAGACGCGAAACTTGGCATTCAGAAACCGGCAAAACCCCGCGGAGCGTCCAAGCCGGTGGGTGACACGTCTCACACTACTCGATCCAAGATAAGCCCCGACGTTGAGATTCCCCGTGCTCCTTTTTACGGCTCGCGAGTCGTAGAAGACATTCCGCTAGACGATGTCTTTGCCTTCGTGAATGAAACCGCATTGTTCAAGGGCCAATGGCAGTTCAAGCAAGGTAGAAGACCAGCCGCTGAGTATCAGAAGCTGGTCGAAGAAACCGTCCGGCCGATCTATGAAGAGCTGAAAGAACGCAGCAAGCGTGAAGCCTTACTGACACCGCGCGTGGTCTATGGTTACTTTCCGGCCCAGTCTTCAGGTAATGACTTGATTGTCTACCATGAGGACGAAGAGACCGAGCGTTTGAGGTTTACGTTCCCGCGCCAACCAGGAGGGAAGCATTTGTGTCTCGCCGACTTCTTCGCAGCTCGCGAGTCCGGTCGTATGGACACAGTAGCATTCCATCTGGTCACCGTCGGGCGGCGGGCCAGTCAATACTCGCAACAGCTCTTCAAGTCAGACAACTATGCCGAGTATCTCTACTTTCACGGACTGAGCGTTGAAAGCGCTGAGGCACTGGCTGAGCTCTGGCACAAACGCATTCGCGAACAGCTTGGAATTGCGTCAGCCGACGCGTCGGAAATCACCAAGTTGTTCCACCAGTCGTATCAGGGTTCCCGGTTTAGTTTTGGCTATCCTGCGTGTCCAAGTCTGGAAGATCAGGCAAAGTTATTTGAATTGCTCGATCCATCGCGCATAGATGTTGAGTTGACCGAAGAGTTTCAACTTGACCCGGAGCAATCGACCTCGGCCATCATCGTTCACCACGCGGAAGCAAAATACTTTTCGATCGAATAGGGTTGTAACCGCCAAGACGCCAAGCCTGCCAAGGAAAGCTTTAGACCGGCAAGAGCACCTGCGCTGTTGTGTTTTGTCAGTTTCTTGGCGCACTTGGCGTCTTGGCGGTTAACCATTTTTTAGAACTTTGCGGTTACAATTGCTTGATTCCAATGCACGTCGAAAGCGCAACCGAAACCGAAACTGATCGAGCGGCCGGCGGTTTGGATGTTGGCCCTGGCGCTTCGACGGTTAAAGCCTCAATCAGACCATTGCCTGACGAACTGGCCGTCCTAACCGCCTTCGAACGATTCGCGTTTCGATTCGTCCTACGCATGAATCAGGGGCGCTGGAAGCGTTTCTGGACATGGTGTCAGAAGATCTTTGGCGCGGGCTGGATTCATCTCGCAACCTACAACCTCATGAAGGTCTACGGCCTGGAACACGTCGAAGCCGCCTCTCACGAACGTCCGATTCTGTTGGTGGCAAATCATCGATCGTTCTTCGACATGTACACCGTATCTACTGCGCTCTTCCGTCATACACCCTGGCGAAAACGACTCTTCTTTCCGGTGCGTGGCCGGTTTTTTTATCAGTCACCGGTCGGAATGTTCGTGAACCTGGTAATGGGTTGGTGGTCAATGTACCCGCCTTTCTTTGCGTCTGGAGAGAAGCCGATTCGCGAAAAACGAGCCTTCGATAAGTACTCATTTCGTTTGCTGGAGCAGATTTGCCGCCAGGGTGCTGGGAATGTCATCGGATTTCATCCGGAAGGCATGCGCAACAAGGGCCCAGATCCTTACTCGTTCCTTCCGGCGCAGCCGGGAGTAGGAAAGATAATCAAAGACGCAAAACCGCAGGTCATCCCCGTTTTCATTGCTGGTCTCAGCAACCATCTGCCAAAGCAGGTTTTGGGAAACTGGACCGGTGGCCCGAAGATCCGAATTCACTTCGGACCGCTGATCGACTTCACAGAACAATTTGCGAAGAAGGACCACGTGCGGACGTACAAAGAGATTTCGGAGTTGGTGATGAAACGGATTGCCGCCCTGGGTGAGGAAGATCGCGTCCAGAATTCTGGGACGAATTTAGAGTCATGATCTTTCGAGATTGTTGGTCAAGTCAGGAATCGCAGGGGAAGCGAAACCGCCAAGACGCCAAGTGCGTCAAGAACGGATAAACAGTTGGCCTGCGTCTGATTGTGTTGTCCTCTGTCAGTTTCTTGGCGCACTTGGCGTCTTGGCGGTTTCCCATTCTCAACAGTGAGCTTCTCAGAGTTTTAGTTTCGCGGGGTACGAGCTTCCTGGTCAACGGATGAATCTTCCACTAGTAATCATCAATCCAGCATCAGCCTCGGGCGCTACGGGTGATGCGTGGGCTGGAATCGCAAGCGAACTTCGCACACATTTCGGCGCTTTCAATCGAGCTTTTACCGAAGGCCCGGGTCATGCGAGCGAGATTGCCGCCGAGGCCGCGCGCAAAGGTGTGAAGCTGATAGTCGCCTGCGGCGGAGATGGCACGATCTCGGAAGTTGCCAATGGAATTCTCGACTCTGGAAGAGATGTTGAATTGGGAATAGTGCCGAGCGGGACCGGCGGCGATTTTCGCCGGACACTTGGCATACCTAACCGCTCCCGAGATGCCGCGCGGATCCTTCGCACGGGTCGAACATATCAGATCGATGTTGGTCGTATTACTTTTGCGAAAGAAAACGGGATTGAGGAGTCTCGTTACTTCCTGGGAGTCGCCTCGTTTGGGATGAGCGCCGAGGTTATCGAACGAGTGAAACAGGGTGAGCCTGAGTGGTTTCCCTCCCGCGGTCCGAAGTGGCTGACTGGACGTTTGTCGTTCGGTGCTTCGATGCTGCAAACCGCGATGCAGTCGCCATCAACCAGAGTAGTGGTCCAGCTCGATGATGAGCACGAGCACCATCTTACGGTGGCAAATCTCTGCGTCGCGAATGCGCGGTATTTTGGCGGCGGGATGAAGATTGCACCCGAAGCAAAATTGACCGATGGCAAATTCGACATCGTCACGATAGGTGACCTGGGCCCACTGAAAATCATGACGAACGCTCCGAGACTTTATCTCGGTGGGCATTTGGGAATGAAGGAAGTGAATCACGCACTGGCGAAGAAAGTGGTCGCACGAGCCGCGGACAAAAACACTGAGATTGCGTTAGAAGTGGATGGCGAGCTCCCTGGTCGACTCCCCGCCACTTTTCAGGTGATCCCGCACGCCTTGCGCGTTCGCTGTCCTAATTAGCGCAGGATGTCGGTAGTCCTTGGGCATTGACCTACATGACTCACATGAAAGCCGCATAAGACGGCTTGGAAGAAAGTAACGATCCACGAAGCCACACGAAGCAACGCGAAAGGGAATTCTTCGTGTTGCTTCGTGTGGTTTCGTGGATCGTTTCCTTACCCACTTAATGCGCTGCGGGCTGAGGTTCGGCAAACCTGGTCGGCTGACCAAGACCGGGCTGAAAGCACTTCCGAATATCGTCGGCTTCGACGGTGTCAAACTCCAGAAGCAGATCAACCAGGCGACCGATTGACGCTTGTTGTGAAGTCACTACTTCGCAAGCCTTCGTAAGCTGCGAGTTGATAATCTGATTCGTGGCGTCCTCAACCCTATCGAGTAGGCTTTGGCTTTGTAGGTCGGTTTGTGGATCACCGACATAGATCGGTCCAAGCGGGCTCATTCCGTACTCGCTGACCATGCTTCGGGCGATTTCGACCGCGCGTTGAATATCATTTGAAGCGCCCGCGGTCATCGTCGAGAGCAGAACCTGCTCAGCGGCGCGGCCACCCATCAGCACTGCAATCTGGTCTTCCAGGTACTCCCGCTTCTTCATTAAGCGATCGCGCTCCGGCAGAGACTGCGTAACCCCCAGCGCACGGCCACGCGGAAGGATGGAGACCTTGTGAATCGGATCCCCATTTTTGATTGCTAATCCGACCGCAACATGACCGGCTTCATGAACTGCCGTCGCGTAGCGTTCGTCTTCGTCCATCATGAATCCATGTCGTTCCGCACCCATAAGAATACGGTCGCGAGCATATTCTATGTGCCTTCTACCCACCGCGTCCGAGTCGTCCCGGGTGGCTGCTATGGCTGCCTCGTTCAGGAGGTTAGCCAGGTCAGCGCCGGAAAATCCTGGAGTACCTCGGGCCACCCAGCTCAGATCGAGTTGCGCATCCAAACGCATTCGACGCGCATGTACTCTCAGAATCGATTCTCGTCCGCGAACATCGGCGAGGTTGACCGCAATCTCACGATCAAATCGACCGGGTCGCGTCAAGGCTCGGTCCAGGACGTCTGGACGGTTTGTGGAACCAATGACCACGATGCTCGACGTTTGGTCGAATCCGTCCATTTCAATCAAGAGCTGATTCAGGGTTTGGTCCTGATCTGCGGTGGCCGAGTCGTTGCTGCGACCTCTTTGTCGACCGAGTGCGTCAATTTCGTCGATGAAGATGATGCACGGTGACAGCTTTCGGCCCTCAGAGAAGAGCCGCCGTACCCTGGATGCGCCCACTCCGGCAAACTTCTCTTGAAAACTCGAGCCCGAAGCGGAAAGGAAGGGAACACCGGCTTCTCCCGCGGCGGCACGCGCCAGCAGTGTTTTGCCGGTTCCCGGTGGTCCGTAAAGGAGAATACCGCGCGGCACTCTGCCGCCAAGCCGCCCAAACCGCGCCGGGTCTCTGAGAAAGTCAATCGTCTCCGCTAATTCCGATCGAGCTTCATCGACGCCTGCCACGTCTTCAAAAGTGACTTTTTGCTTTTCATTTTGATTAACCAGACTGAAGCTGCCTCCACTTCCGTGTGTGCTCGCGTAAACGCGCCACCCAACCACGCCCAGGAACAGACAGACGAAAATCGGTACAGCCCAAGTGAAGACCGTCGCAGTCCAACTCGGGTGCACCGGGCGGAATTCAATAGGAACGTTGTTCTTCCTGAACTGATCGACAAGTCCCTGGCGAACCGCATCACCCGTCACGGTAGCCTGAAGAGCCAAACCCTGCCGGCTCTGAACCGTAAGAGTCTCGCTCTCGATCGTTACCATAACTGCAGACCCGGTTTCAGCAATTTGGTAAAGCTCGGAGTAGTTGATTGTCTTGATTGAGGGAGTGCGACTCTGGTAGATGGCTACTGCCGCCGTAGCTATTAGCCCTATTGCTACGACAGCCGCTATCACAAGAGCGGTTCTTTGGGATCGACCGACGATCTTTTTGATGGGGGAAGGCATATAAACTCCAAGATCTCTCGCTGCGGACTATATCCGTGGCGATTAGTGTCAAAAGCCGGACTGAAACCAGGGATTCGAAGCGACGGAGGTCGGGGGAACAACGGCGCGATGAAAAACCCGATGCGCTTAAAGAGGGCGGTCGCCATAGGAGGCGGCGAACACGTAATTAATTTAACAGCCCTGTTGAAGCCAAGTCTAGTAGAAAAGGAAGTTGGCTGAGACGCTGAACGCCTGAATTAAAACAAGCGACGTCACGTCTTCCTGGTGCCACATTTCCGTACGTCGTTGCCGGCGTCGAGTCGTCTTCAAATTGCAAAACGCGGGGCGAACCCTCTATGCCACAGTACTTTGCCTTCAAATCATAAACTGGCACGACCACTGCGATTTCACCCGGGCAGGCAATCGTTGAGATGCACGAGAGCAGTGAATCGTGCACAAAGAAGGAAACCAAAATGTTGTGGACGATCTTTGTGATCCTTTTGATTCTGGGGCTCGTAGGCGTGGTCTCGAGCTACACGATCGGAGGGTTCATTCACCTTCTGCTGGTGATTGCGCTGGTTGTTCTGTTGATTAATCTGATCAGTGGAAGGCGGACGGTAGTCTAACGGTCTCTCACTTCAAGATTTGAATTTTGGTGATGGGGTGAATTTCCCACGCAGTCGCGCGCCAGTTGTCGGCCGCTCCGGGCGCCGTATTTTCGGCTTCCTTAGCATGGTGGGTGTCGACAAACAGCCAGCCTTCGAAGCGGACCCAGTGCCCGATTAGGTCAGTCTGGAGCTTTTCTGCGGACCAATTCCATCCCTGATGGCGGGCCCATCGCCGCATTCTAGGTGTGACCTCCAAAACCATGTGCTCTCGCGGAGGAGCATCGGAGCGAAGGCCGATGTGGACATGGACGTCGCGGTCGCAGTAACAATTTGCTAACTCCGGCCGAGCATTAGCAACTGACACCACGTAACCTTCGACACGGCCTGCGCGTGCGACTGACCAGCGCGTCAGGTCGTCGCCTGGTTCCAGAACCCTCAATAAGTTAATGCGTGCGTCGAAGTCTGCAGGTTGCGGAAGCGTGGTGCGATTCTTCAGACGATGGAACTCGCGACGTTCGCTGGTGATTGCCAGACCTGAGGCTGGGCAGTGATGGTGGAGGACGAAAGCAGTGATGACCACCAGCACCACTGAGAATTAGTCCAATCAGCGCGAGGCGTCGTCGTCTAAGAAAGGCCACAGGAGAATGGTAGTTCGCGACGCGGCGAATGGTCTACATGATTTAGTTGCGAAAGGCCGAGCTCTCCCAAAGAAAAATGTCGCGACTAGCGCCGCGACATCTTAAATGGCGACTCAACTGGCCGCTGAGGCTTGACGAAAGTTAGGGTCTTCCCAGAATAGTTCCGAGGATGCCCCCAATGCCTGTGTTGCCTCCACGATAGCCGCCGTTTGAGTATTGTCGATACCCCTGGTCGTAACCGCGCACAAAGCCTTCGCGGAAAGCCTGCGTCGAGGCGTTTCGGTAGTGTCGTGATCGTTGCGGACTGTAGCTTTGGCCCCGTTGGCCGTCGCTGGCGCCCGTTTCCAGGCCCTGCTGGTAGCCTCGGTTCAACTCATTGTTGTTGCCGTAGCCACCATTTCCGTAGCGGTCATCACCATAGCGGCCATTCCCATGGCGATCGTCGCCGTCTCGGCCGTTGCCATAACCAGCGTATTGTCGATAGCCCTGGTCATAGCCCCGGACAAAGCCGTGACGAAAAGCCTGTGACGAAGCGTTCCGATAGTGACGAGACCGCTGCGGGCTGTAGTTTTGCCTGCGCTGCGCGTCGCTGGCGCCGGTATTTAGGCCCTGCTGAAAACCACGATTCAGTTCATAATTTGAATTGCCGTAATCTCCATTCCGGCCGTAACGATCATTACGGCGATAGTCCCTATTTCGATCATCGCGGCGGTCGCGACGACCCCATCGACCGTCATCGTTCCGCCACTGCGCCTGAGCCGTGGTGCTTGAGACGACAACTAAGCCAAAAACAAAGGCCAACGCCAAGATCGCGTTGCCGAATTTCTTTCCCATGATTGCTCCCTCCATTTGCCACACCACCGGCAACCACTATGCCGCTTTCATTTGCAAAGAATTCCTTAAGGAAATATGAGGAGCGATTACCCATATGGTGCAGGACACGACGCAGATGAGAGGTTTGGGTCACAATTGACGGCGCAAGATTGGAGTTCGTTTGCTTGAAGACGGCGCGGCGGCTCGTAGCGGGGCGGCAAACGATCCACGAAACCACACGAAATGGCACTAAGCTCGTTCGTGTTGCTTCGTGTGATGCGCGTGGATCGTCTCTGTAAGATCGTACTTCTTCCGAGCTGAAGCTGTACAACTGTGGCGAGTCGCAAATATACTAACGCTCTCTGCGTTAATCTCCCGCGTCAGTTTGCTGACGCTTGAATTTCAACACAAAGGAAAATACCCGTATGCGCGACTTGATCACTCGTAGTTCCGCCCTGCTCATCACTCTGGCAGTCTTGGCGGCGCCGATGGGCGCAATCCGCTCAGTCAGCTCAAACGCAAATCCGCTGGTTGCCAAATGGGAAGGACCATACGGCGGAGTCCCGGCGTTCGATCGCGTTGAGGTTGCGCTTTTCAAGCCAGCGCTCGAAGCCGCGATGACCGAGCAACTCGCGGAGATCGATCAAATCGCAAAGAACCCTGCCAAGCCCGGGTTTGAAAACACTATTGTCGCCCTGGAAAGCGCAGGCAAAACGCTTAATCGCGTTGGCACTGTTTATGGCGTCTGGGGTTCGACCATGAACGGCCCTGAGTTTCAGGTGGTCCAGCGCGAGATGGCTCCAAAACTGGCAGCCTTCAATGATTCAATCACTCAGAATGAGGCGCTCTTCAAACGCATCGAGGCCATTTACAACTCGCCCGAGAAACGAAGTCTAACTCCGGAACAGCAGCGGCTGGTGTGGCTCTACTACACCAACTTTGTTCGTGCCGGCGCTCGGCTGGATGCTCAGGCGAAAGCGAGGTTGTCACAGATCAATCAGCAACTGGCAGGGCTCTTCACAAAATTCAGTCAAAACGTTTTGGCTGAGGAGACAGATCAGTTTCTCGTCCTCAGGAACGAATCAGACTTGGCCGGGCTCCCGCAGTCTTTGCGCGATGGGGCAGGAGCTGCGGCCGCCAGCAAGAAAGTAGCGGACGCATGGGTGGTTATGAACACGCGTTCTTCCGTTGATCCCTTCCTAACCTATTCCGAGCGTAGAGATTTACGAGAGAAGGCTTGGCGAATGTTTGTCAATCGCGGTGATAACGGGGCCGCGCACGACAACAACGCAATCATTACAGACATTCTCCAGCTACGCGCTGAGCGCGCCATGCTGCTCGGGTATCCGACTCACGCCCACTGGCGTTTGGAAAACGCCATGGCTAAGACCCCTGAGCGGGCTATGGAATTGATGGAAGCGGTGTGGAAGCCGGCGGTGGCACGCGTGCGCGAGGAAGTTCGAGACATGCAAGCGCTGGCTGACAAAGAAAACGCGGGCATTAAGATTGAGCCGTGGGACTATCGTTTCTACGCGGAGAAGGTTCGCAAAGCCCGTTACGACCTTGATGAGAACGAGGTCAAACAGTATCTCCAACTTGAGAAGTTGCGCGAAGGCATTTTCTGGGTCGCGGGCGAACTCTTTGCGTTTGATTTCGCGCCGGCAGTTAACGTCCCCGTCGCGCATCCGGACGTCCGCGTGTGGGAGGTAACAGACAGAAACACCAAGCGTCACATCGGGCTGTGGTATTTCGATCCCTATGCTCGAGCCGGCAAGCGTTCAGGCGCCTGGATGAATGCCTATCGCAGCCAGCAAAAAATTAATGGGGAGATCACGACCATTGTTTCCAACAACTCAAACTTCCTGAAAGGAAAACCGGGAGAACCAGTGCTCATCTCCTGGGACGACGCGAGAACAATGTTTCACGAGTTTGGTCATGCCTTACACGGCCTTAATTCAAACGTCACTTTCCCTTCACTCTCGGGCACCGCCGTAGCTCGCGACTACGTCGAGTTTCCCTCACAACTTCTGGAACACTGGCTCTCCACGCCCGAAGTGTTAAGCCGGTTTGCGCTGCACTACCAAACTGGAAAACTCATTCCGCAGGCACTGGTTGATCGCATAGCCCGTGCGGGGAAGTTTAATCAAGGCTTCATCACCACCGAATATTTAGCTAGCGCTTTGGTAGACATGAAGCTGCACTTGGCCGGCAAGCAGAAAATTGACGCTGACGCGTTTGAAAGGGAGACGCTAACGCAACTGGGAATGCCAGATGAGATCGTGATGCGCCACCGCACGCCGCAATTCCTGCATGTTTTTGCCAGCGATGGTTACTCAGCCGGTTATTACAGTTACCTCTGGTCCGACGTCATTACTGCCGATGCTTATGGCGCGTTCGTCGAAGGACGAGGTCCCTATGATCGAAGTGTTGCCGACCGATTGCGCAAGAGTATCTTCTCAGTTGGGAATACGATTGATCCAGCTGAAGGATATAGGGCCTTCCGCGGACGCGACCCAAAGATAGAGGCGCTCATGAAGAAACGCGGGTTTCCAATTCCGAGTCGAAAGTCGTAAACCAAACACAATCGCTTAACGAGGTTAACTTCAGCGAAGCTGGGTAAGCTATGCGTGTACCAAGTCTCTTTTCAACGGAGAGAAAATCATAGTCGACTTCGTTCTAAGTCCTCGAGGCACTGTGTCTGTTGTTCGGATGTACTTCGAACCGGTCGGAGGCATTAGTGCTTAAGCGAGCCATCGTCCGTCCGCCAAGCGAGAACTTTGGCGAAGGGTTGACGACCGCACAGCTTGGATTGCCGGATTACTCAAGGGCAGTTGTTCAGCACGACGCGTATTGTGCTGCGCTGGAGAAGTGTGGACTTGAACTCGTCAGGCTTGAAGCGGATCCAAGGTTTCCTGATTCGACATTTGTAGAGGACACGGCGGTGATCACGGAGAAAAGCGCGATTCTCACCCGCCCTGGCGCTCCGAGCCGTACAGATGAGGTTGAGTCGATTAAGCCCGTGCTGGCCTTGTACCCGATGGATATTCATGAAATTCAGCCGCCGGGGACGCTCGACGGAGGCGATGTCTGCGAGGCCGGAAACCATTTCTTGATCGGAATCTCTGCTCGAACCAATGAGGCGGGCGGCGATCAGCTGGCTAAGGTGCTTTCGTCATACGGTTACACTTCAAGTGTAGTCGATATCAGAGGTGTCGACTCTTTACTCCATCTGAAAAGCGGACTGGCGTATCTGGGTGATGATCGTCTGGTCGTGATCGAAGCCCTGGCAAATCGGCCGGAGTTCAGTGACTACAATCTGGTTCGGGTTATGAGTGGTGAAGAGTATTCGGCCAATTGCGTTCGAATTAACGATCTTGTGCTGTTGGCGAAAGGCTACTCTACGCTGAAACGGAGACTTCGAGAGTTACGATACGAAATGGTCGAGCTCGACATGACGGAGTTTCAGCGAATGGATGGAGGATTGAGTTGTCTCTCTCTGCGGTTCTAGTTGTCACCAGACGCCGAAGGCAAAAGGAGAATATGAGAATGAAGCTATTAATCGCTTCTATTCTGTTAGTAGCAGGGCTGCCGTCATTTGTCGCAGCCCAGCGCGCAACAAGTGCGAGAGGCATCTTGTTAGAAGATCTTACCTGGGTCGAGGCTGAACAAGTCTTAACTCCCTCCACGGTCGTGGTGATTCCGTTAGGGGCAGCAGCCAAGGAGCATGGGCCACATCTCAAACTCAAGAACGACTTCCTAATCGCTGAATATCTAAAGCGGCAAGTGCTAAGACAAGCCAATGTAGTTATTGCCCCGACCATCAATTATCATTTCTATCCGGCTTTTCTTGAATATCCTGGATCTACATCACTCCGCGTTGAGACCGCGCGCGATTTGGTAGTCGACATTTGTCGCAGCCTCGCGCAGTTCGGACCAAAACGCTTTTACATCCTTAATACGGGTATCTCCACACTACGATCCCTTAAACCTGCATCTGACGTACTAGCTGCGGAAGGCATACACATGCGTTATACGAACCTGAACATGCTTGAGCCACTCGAGAAGATAATAAGAAAGCAGGAAGGCGGGACTCACGCCGACGAGATCGAGACCTCGATCATGCTGTATATCGCTCCGAGTGACGTAGACATGAAGAAGGCCGTTAAGGACTACCACCCGTCACGCGGTAGGGGCCTGACGAGAGACCCAAAAGGGGAGGGAACTTATTCTGCGACCGGTATCTGGGGTGATCCTACGCTGGCGACGCGCGCGAAGGGCCGGCAACTCACGGAGTTTCTTGTCACCGGCGTTCTGCGCGAAATCGAGGATTTGCGCCAGTCAGCATTACCTGCCAGCTCAAAACCAGAACAATAGATGAGCAAAAGCTCCCGCTGGGGGTGGCAAGGATTGGCATGTAGCGGCGACCTGAAGCCCGTAATTGACAGTGCTGTCGAGGTTTATACTTGAAATCCCTCATGTTTTACAGTAGTGTGTCCAGCTTTGAAGCGGGAGTCGGTAATCGTCAGGGAGCCCCGCACCAGGAGAAGGGCGCAAGGGTAATCGGTTCCGGGGTACAGCTCGTAAAAGGGCTTAACGATCCTCAGATCGTTCGGGCATTTTGATAGAAATTCGGGAGAAACTTGAATGAAATTTGTTAGCCCCCAGGTAAAGCGTAATGGGAATGGGAACGGCAATGGAAACGGGAATGGCCATCGTAAATCGAAGCGCCAGGATGTCCTATCGGAGGTTCCACATGAAGAACCCAAAGATGGCGGCAAACTTATTGTTTTGACGGCACCGCTGACCGAAGCGATCGATCACGCTGGTTATTTCATTCAGATGGCCATGGCTTCCCTTCCAATTTGGATGGAAGGCGTCATTAACAAGAAGTATCCGAAGTGGCGCGAGCTTGAAAAGAACGAAGATTATTCAGCGCGCTACATGCCTGCCGGAGTTCGATTAGTTGAAACTTCTTTGCTTCGCGAATACCAACGCGACGACATCGTTGCCTGCTTTCCTGAAGATCTTAATAAGTTTGTGGGGCCGCGCACACGCGTTGTTGCAGTCTCAACTCACAATCCGCTTGGTGTGACCTTTGCCGCCGGCGTTTACACGTCAATTTTCGGCTCGTCGCGCATGCCCATCAATTCTCACTACTCGCGAGAGCTGTTTGCCTCAATTAAGGCGAGTCCCTATCGAGACAATTTCAAAGTTATTGTTGGTGGGTCGGGTGGTTGGCAAATAACTCAGACCAACAGTTTTGAAGAACTCAGCGTTGACTGCGTCGTTGAGGGACGCAGCGAGTCGGTTGATACATTGGACTTGTTTCGCAAGGCCATACGTCAGGAAGAGTTGCCTCGCCAGCTCGACGTGAAACACCCAATGGATCGGGAAGGAATACTATTTCCCGACTCCCGCACGACCTTTGGTGTGGTAGAGATGACGACCGGTTGCGGCCGCCGTTGCAAGTTTTGTGTGCCCGACTTGAATCCGCAGATCGATCTTCCCAAAGACAAAATCATGGATGCCGTGCGCGCCAATATCCGCGACGGAAACAAGCAGATATCCCTGGCCACTGAAGATATGTTCATCTGGGGCCAGGTGCATACCGATACGCCATTCTATTTCCCAAACCGCGAAGCGTTGGTAGATCTCTACTCCGATATAGTAAACACCCCCGGTGTGGAACAGCATGTTCTTAGTCACAGTACCATAGCGCCTGCAGTTGTCGACCCGACGCTGATCAAAGAACTCTCCGACTTGTTGTTACCGAAGAGTCCGATCCATTTTCCTTACCTGAGTAGTCACCCGCAGAAGAAGGCACTAGCTCCGCTGATTGGTTTGGAAACAGGGTCGGTGCGCATGGCCAAGCAGATCATGCCAAGCAAGGGCATTCCGTTTCATATCGACGACTGGCCGAGCGTTGTTCTGGAAGGGTTACGCGTGCTCAACGAGAACAACTGGTTTCCGGCGATGACCCTGATTGTCGGCAATCCGGGAGAAACAGACGAAGATGTGATGGCCACCATCGATCTGATTTACGAGATGGAGCGTCGCGGACTGTTCGCGTTCCTTATCCCGTCGATCTTTACGCCGCTCCACGACACGCGGATGGAAAATGCGAAGGGCGTGACCCAGACCAAACAACTCACGCCGCTTCAGTGGCAGCTGATGATGAAGTGCTGGAAGATGAATTTGCGACCTGGTCAATACAGTTGGTGGGGACCGACGGCGTGGCGGGTAGGTTCGATCGGAATGTGGCTCTACAAACTCCGACGCCTGAACGGGCCGAACTTCACCTGGCCCCTCTGGATGTTTTCGGGCGCTCTTTCGGAGAAGACCCTGCACCGCATGGGCAAGATCTACCTCGGCAAGCCGTTGAAGGTCAAAACTCGGAAAGAACTCATCGCGACGCTGAGACCGAACGACTTGCAGTTTCTGCGAGAGGACAACGGAGACCTGCCGGAAGGCTACACGCCCCCGGTCAACCTCGCTGGAGCGAGGCCGTGGGTTGGTGTTGGTGAAACACTCTCTCATCCTGCATGACTTGTGACCAAAACGTTCGGTGGTCGTAAGTTGGGCTTAGGGTTTACATTGACACGCAAGGGAACCAGGTATCGAAGAATATTTCCTGGTTCCTTTGCGTTTCTGCTTTTCTGTAGCAGTATCGTCAGACAGGATTGATTAGACTGTTCTACTGATTCGATAGGCCCGCTAAACAGGAACCCCACATGTACACGCTGGACAGAAGAAACTTCATTCGGACGGCGGGAATCGCCGGCGCGGGTGCCTTTGCATTCGGTGGTTTCGCAAGCCAGGCTGCATTGCTTAGTTCTGAATCCGCCGGCGCATCCAATGCTCTTGATTATGGTCCGCTAATCCCAACCAGGACGAACAATACCGGCGAAACCCTTCTCGCCTTGCCAAAGGGTTTCCAGTACACCGTTATCGGAAAAGCGAGAACGCGGATGTCTGATGGGCGGCTGACACCTCGAGCCCACGATGGGATGGCTGCCTTTCACGTGAAGAACCAGCTCCGTCTGGTGCGGAACCACGAAATTAATAACCAGGTGGGGACGAGCGGCGTCGCGATTGGTGCGAACTCCTACGACGAGTTGGCAGGCGGAGGCACGGTGACGCTGGTGATCAATCCGAAGACCCGTGAAGTAGTTAGAGACTTTGTTAGCCTCAGTGGAACCTTGGTTAACTGTGCCGGAGGTAAGACACCTTGGAACAGTTGGATCAGTTGTGAAGAGACGGTGCTGGGCATTCGGAAATTTAAGAACCGTAGCGACCAGGATCAGGGCGGATTTTCCAAGCAGCATGGTTATTGTTTTGAGGTGCCCGCGTCCGCCGATGCTCCTGTCGATCCCGTCCCGCTGAAAGCGATGGGTCGTTTCCAGCACGAGGCTGTTGCCGTTGATCCCAAAACAGGTATCGTTTATCTCACGGAGGATCGGCCGACAGCTGGATTTTATCGTTTCATACCAACGCGGCCCGGCAAGCTTGTAGCCGGAGGTCGACTGCAGATGTTGGCCGTGAAGAATCGTCCAAATTTCGAAACCCGGATAGGCCAAAAGGCCGGAGTTGAGATGTTGGCTAACTGGGTGGACATAAAGGATCCCGATCCGGCCGAGGCTGAGAAGGACGATTTAGTTGTCTATAAGCAAGGCATTGCCGCAGGCGGAGCTACGTTTGCGCGTTTGGAAGGCTGCCTTTACGGCAATGGAAGAATCTATTTTGATTCGACGAGCGGCGGAGACAAGAACCTTGGACAGGTTTGGGAATACCGTCCAACTGGAAAAGATCAGGGCAGCCTGACGATGCTCTTTGAGCCCAGCGAGCCATCGTTGCTAAGTATGCCTGACAACCTTTGTCTTAATCGAACCGGTAATGTGGTGATCTGCGAAGATAATGGCGTCAGTATTCACCTGCGAGTGATGAACCGATCCGGCCAACTCGGAACCTTGGCCAAAAACGTAGTCAAGGGTTATGAGAATCGCGAGTTTGCCGGCGTAACTTTCAGCCCAGACTTCAAAACGCTATTCGTCAACATTCAAGTGCCCGGGGTGACCCTAGCGATTTGGGGACCGTGGTAACTCAAAAGCGTTGCCTTAGCTCAACTCTCTAACTCCTGCCAAATCTTTACGCTTCGAGTTTCCCGCAGCAGCAACGATCCAACTATGAAGGTCAAGCCGGCAACGGCTATCGGATAGTAAAGTCCCGCATAGATGTTTCCGGTTTTCGCAATCACTGTGAGGCCGATGAGCGGGAGGAGACCGCCAAAGACGCCATTCCCAATGTGGTAAGGGAGAGATAGTGCGGTGTATCTGATCTTCGCGGGAAATGCTTCGACAAGAAATGCGGCTATGGGTCCGTAGACCATCGTTACAAAGATGACCTGGATGAAAACAAGGCCGATTAGCTTCCACGCGATCGGATCCGCGATCAGAGTGTCGAACCCAGAATAAGTAAGAACTTCTCTGGCGGATTGCAGTTGGCCATCTACTATCGTTTGCGGCGTGAGTTTGATAGCTCCCGTGACCTGGTCTTGCATCCATCCCGTGGTCACGACGTTTGAACCGGCCGCAGCTTGCATGGCCTTGTAGATCGGAATGTAAGAAACAGCAGCCAGAAGACATCCAAGCATCATGATGCGCTTGCGACCCAGGCGATCCGAAAGTGAACCGAAGACAACGAAGAAAGGCATTGCCAACAGCAATGCTATCGCGATGATGTAATTGGCTGATGTGGGATGGACCTTCAGTATTGTTTGTAAGTAAAACAACGCGTAGAACTGTCCGGTATACCAAACGACTCCCTGACCCGCGGTTGCTCCAAATAGTGATACAAGCACGCGCTTCAGATTTACCCAGCGCGTAAAGGCCTCCTTGAGCGGCTGGGCTGAGGTCATGCCGGCGCTCTTGATGTGCTGGAAAATCGGTGACTCTTTCATACGCAGTCGTATGTAGAGTGAAATGCCGACCAGCAGAATGGAGATAATGAACGGAATGCGCCAACCCCAGGACTGAAAGGCCTCCGCGCTTAGCGAGTTCTGAACCAACAGGATCACGACCAGTGACAGGAATAGACCGAGAGTCGCCGTAATCTGAATGAAACTGGTATAAAAGCCGCGCTTTTCATCGGGAACATGTTCCGCAACATACACCGCTGCGCCCCCATACTCGCCACCAAGAGCAAGCCCTTGCAATATCCGAATCAGTAACAGAATTATTGGCGCCGCCAGCCCGATCGTCGCGTAGGTCGGGAGAAATCCGATCAATGCGGTGGCGCCGCCCATAATCAGCAGCGTTATCAGGAACGCATACTTCCTGCCGACCAGATCGCCAATCCGTCCGAAGAAGAGCGCCCCAAAAGGACGGACCACAAACCCGACCGCGAAAGTTGAAAGGTAAGCGATTAAGGCAAGCGTGTTGTTGCCTTTGGGATAGAAGAGCGGAGAAATGACTGTGGCAAGACTGCCGAAAATATAGAAGTCATACCATTCGATCATTGTGCCAACCGCAGAGGCGGAGATAACCTGCCAGATCTTGTAGTCGTGAGTCTTTGACGTGGGGCGCTGCACCTTACGTGTTTCGGAACTGCCGGATTGGTTCAAAGCCATCTTGATGAGTTCCTCTTTTGATCTGCGGCAACACAAAAGCTCGAGGCATCCTACCGGCAAGATCCCATATCGGCAATCCTGGTATTACACTTCTGCGATCTACCGTTTAGCACCAGCATGGTGACGGATCCCTGGATCTTTAACGAAATGATTGACCTGAAACAGCGCTTGGCATATCGTCTCAATCATCTCGAGACTCTGTTGGTCTTCGAGTTGTCGCCACCTCACAACTATCGATGGCCTCCCGACAAGCCCATTGAGGAGTATTTAGCATGGACGACCGAAGATCGAATCCTAGATTGAGCGTTAGCCTGGATGCTCATTGGAGCGGTGAAGACGGCGAAACGCCGGCCAAGATTACTGATCTCTCCCAGGGTGGTTGCTATCTGGACACGGTCGGCGAGGTGAGACGTGGCGAGATTGTTGCTTTTCGCGTCTTGCTGCCAGACGGCGACTTTCTTTATCTCGAAGGCGAAGTACGCCACTACACAGCCGGTACGGGTTTTGGAGTGCAATTCGTGGATCTTAATGAAGAGCAAACGGCGAGCCTGAAAAGATTAATCCAAATCGCCACAGAAAGTGGCTCAAGCGAGCCGATTCCCGCCAGTTTGGTTGAAGATTGAAGCTTCGCCTCGAATTGATTGGCTCGCTTCAGACTACCAAACGTCCGCAGACATTTACGATTTCCGATTTACGATTTAATATTCGGTCTCACGCTAAAGTCTTAAAAATCTAACACTGGGGGAAACCGATGTCGGATCAGGATTTCGATAAGGCGGCGGCGATCTCTTTATTGAATGAGATTCTGGAAACCGAGCTTGCCGGGGTCGTGCGTTACACTCACTACTCCTTGATGATATTTGGCCACAACCGTATTCCGATTACCGCCTGGTTGCGTGGCGAGGCCAGTACCTGTCTGGCCCATGCCAACGAAGCCGGCGAATTAGTGACTCATCTAGCAGGCTGCTGAAAAAGTAACTTTAGCGCATGGTCCAACGTAATAGTAGCGAGTAGTACAACCTCGCAACCAGGAGAAAGAAAACCAATGCGCGGAGACGATCTTCAGCAAGCGGGAA